>Ga0126342_10009740_pt1 | contig 17216 bp, 9 predicted proteins | sample Cyp1metagenome_FD_92528 | JGI IMG/M metagenome (GOLD analysis project Ga0126342, IMG submission 92528) | Coral microbial communities from Lord Howe Island, Old Settlement Bay, Australia - Cyphastrea 1 metagenome | ecosystem: Host-associated > Invertebrates > Cnidaria > Coral ... | reverse complement strand
TAGATAGATAGGAATAGATAGGATTAGATAGGATTAGATAGGATTAGAAAGGATTAGATAGATAGATAGATAGATAGGATTAGATAGATAGATAGATAGATAGATAGATATATAGTTATATAGATAGATAGATAGATAGATAGATAGATAGATAGACAGATAGATAGATAGATAGAGATAGAGATAGAGATAGAGATAGAGATAGAGATAGAAATAGAGATAGAGATAGAGATAGATAGATAGATAGATAGATAGATAAAGATAGATAGATAGATAAAGGTAGATAGACAGATAAAGGTAGATAGATAAAGGTAGATAGATAAAGATAGATAGATAGATAGATAGATAGATAGATAGATAAAGGTAGATAGATAGATGGATGGATAGATAGATAGATAGATAGATGATTAGATAGGATTAGATAGGATTAGAAAGGATTAGAAAGGATTAGAAAGGATTAGATAGATAGATAGATAGATAGATAGAGTCAGATAGATAGAGTCAGATAGATAGAGTCAGATAGATAGATAGATAGAGTCAGATAGATAGATAGATAGAGTCAGATAGATAGATAGATAGATAGAGTCAGATAGATAGATAGAGTCAAACAGATAGATAGATAGATAGATCGATAGATCGATAGATCGATAGATCGATAGATCGATCGATCGATAGATCGATCGATAGATCGATCGATAGATAGATAGATAGATAGATTAGATCGATCGATCGATCGATCGATAGATAGATAGATAGATAGATCGTTAACATGATAGATCTATAGATCGATAGATATATTTTAGATTAGATTCGATTAGATTGGATTAGGTTGGCTTGGATTGGATTAGAGTAGATTAGATAGATAGATATATCATTGGATTAGACTTGATGACTAGATTAGATTAGATTAGAGTAAGAAAGAAAGAAAGAAAGAAAGAAATAAAGAAAGAAAGAAAGAGAAAGAAAGCGAAAGGGAGAGAGAGAGAGAGAGAGGGAGAGAGAGAGAGAGAGATATATATATATATAGAGGAGAGACACACAGAGAAGGCGACAGAGAAGGCGGCAGATAGGGATAGAGAGAAACTCATAGCCTCAACCACTTTTTGGTCCATCAGTTCGCTCTGCCATCCATGCGTCACAGAAACTCACCTCTCCTATAGTTTCCTATTTTTGAAACTTCCGCCACCGCCTTGTGCGGTACTACCACTAGTAGCAAGTTGGTTAACCCATGTTAAGTGTGGACATATCTACCATAAACCCCAGCAGTCATTGGTCTTTATGTTCAGCAACTTAGCTACCAAACTGGGTCACCACGAAAAGAATAGCAACTGCATCATCTCATTGGTGACATGGTTATGGGTTATAAGTCGAAGCCTTGGTACCCGAAGTGCCCTAAGTACCCAAAGGGTACCCTAAAATAGTTGGTTTATGCATGGTTATTCCCTCCGTTCATACGTATGCTAAGTTCATAGGTAACTTGACCCATCCCCACATTGAAATCCAGGAACCCCGGGCGGGGCTTCAGGAACGGTTCGCCCGTGAGGCATTAACTACTGTGATGCTCAAAACCATGGCCAAGATGATGGCATCTTGGATCTTGGCACTGGGTGTGATCTTCCCCGGGCTTGACCACAAATTCTCGGACAAAACTGTGAAATTCTTGGAAATGATGAGAACACATTGGATGTTTGCGGGTGTTCCAATGATTTCCAACAAGTTCAGATCAAATTCGAAACTGGGGCAAAAAAAGGCAGCCACTGGAGAGAAAAGAAGGACTGCGCTGCCCAACAGCCAAAAAAGGCAATCACTCCCCACAGGCTGAAAAAAAGGGGCTTGTAACTTGTAATTCTTCTCCATACAAAGGCAAACCCTCGGCAAACAATAGCCGAGAACGAGAAAGATCACAGGCTTTCCGAGACGGGTTCAGTGCATGAGTAGCCTCTAGAGTGGCTATTTTCAGAATGTTCAGAGGCTGACTGGATCATCAAGCGGCTGCTAAGGAGCAACTCGATTTGTTTCGCGTTATCGAGGCGTCGATTTGTATCCTGCCGGCCAAGTTTGTCCCCCCAAAGGTTGGAAGATGGAACAAATGTAATCTCAGGGTACGGGAATAATGTAAATCATGGAAATATAAAGTTTATGGATATCTGTTGATATTCATGGACATTTATGATATTTATGGAAATCAGGGACATCATGCAAGTCAAATGTTACTACGCCGATGTGAACAGAACGGGGTGCTAGTAAGCTCCTAGATGCTCCCAGGGGTCTGATGGGGGGACACAGAAGTGCTCACAATTCACCATCAAATCAGGAGACTCAAATGAGCCCAAAATCGTCCAACAACCGGACCCGTGGGGGTTATGGTCATCCCTAAGGGCCCTGCCGTCCTCCACTGCATCTGATGATGTCAAGATCTCCAAAGCGGTGCGGCCGTGCGAAGTTTTCTGCTGAGGATCCGCTTGCCTCGATGTGGCACAACGGGACCGTTTCAGCGAAATTGTCATCGATCAAAATGACACCTCTGAGTTAATCATCATCATAATCTCTATATATCCAATGAAACTATAGACCGTTGCAATTTTGCGGTTCCATCTTCAGACAGGCCCGTATGATTGTTGAGTATCGGGATGACAAGGGGATTTGATCGCCCCTTAGGGTCTTGACCCATCACACTGTTGTCCTCAGTTTTCGAACGAAATCCATGTCCATTCTTGATTGTGAACTCCCACATAAGAATCAAATTTTACTTAAGTAGTGATGTTCAAAATGTTCAGTCGTTCCTTCTGGTTGGTTAATAGGATTGTTATAGTCCATTGGATGGTATCACCTCATATAAGATAATCAACAGGGGTGTCGTACGCAGCCACTGCTTACTCGTAGAATCCCGCAGGAATTGACCCTGTTCAGATGAAATTGCTGAGGATGGCTGACCAGGATGCTAAAATCATCCAACCACTACTCTAAATAGTCTAATATGATAAAATGTGTTAAACAAGAATCCCTTCCAACCAGTGCTAAAATTTGGTAACACATGATAACAAATGGTAAAATATGGTAAAAATAAACAAACCCAAAAAACAAAATCCCGGGATTCACCCTCCACTTCTTTTTCAAAGCGTCATCTTCAGCAGGTTCCGCACAATCTCTAGGTTTTGGGACTTTGCCTTGACGCTCAGCATTGAACCACCATTCGGATTGGGATTTAATGAGCAATCGTGATTTTGATATAGCGGATATAATATGATATAATGGGGCACAAAAGCAATATTGATTTGTTTTCCATCCGAAGTCTGAAAATCAATGAAAATCCGGTGTCAAAAAAGATATTGAAAAAATATTGATATCTGGTTTTGTCTGAGAAAAAACATTGACCACCAATTGATAAATGATGATAAACCGTTAGTTGGGGCTCGAGTTGCCTGCCAGCGGGCCTGACTGCCCGTGCCGAACACTCGAGGGTTTTGAGGCGCCATGGATGAGTTTGCACCACGGTTTGATTTGATGAAGACTGGTGACAGGGTGAACTTGGTGGCTTCTGTGGTCTGTTATGATGCTGGTCAGTGTAATCATTTGATGAACTCAACTGTTTCTCGAACGATGTTTGCCTTCGCTGGTAATATCCCCCAGAACATGTTGACATACAGCCTTTTGAACGTCAGGGTTGCGCAGCCACAACCTCGACCGGTGTTGGTATCGGACCATGAAAGCAAGATCTTGTATCATGAAGCATGTAGCTGGTCATCCATCAGGGATGTGATTGAAGTGTGCAGTGGAATGGGAGGTTTGGGCCAGGGTTTGCTGAGTGTTGGGTTTAACCCTGTGGCAGCTTGTGACCATAACCCTAGGATGCTTTCCCTCTACAGCAGCCAATCACCCATCCCAACAGTGAAAGGCGATGTCTCTGATTTGGATACGGTGTCAAAGCTTTGGGAGTTACATCCTCGATCATCCAGCCTTGCTGCAGGAGTGAGCTGCCAGCCATATTCAGCTCTTGGTGACCGTGGCAGTGGACGTGACCCCAGGGCACGCAGCCTCCCGGCAACCTTGGCATGTGCCCACTACCTTCGGTCGGTTGTGGTGATTTTAGAGTGTGTCAGTCCGGCCCAGACAGATGCCTATGTGAGGACACATGTTGATCGGTTTTGTCGATTAACTGGCTTCCATTGCAGTGAAATAGTCCTGAAGCTTCATGACTGTTGGCCATGTTCTCGAACTAGATGGTGGTGTGTGTTGTCCGCCCCAGCACTAGGACCCATCCGTTTGAAGCAATTGCCAAGCTACTCTGATTGCAACCGCATTGAACATGTCATGCCATACATCATCAGATGGCCATTTACTCATGAGCATGCACTTGAACTGAATGATGAAGAACAGGTTGCTTTCCAGGTTGATCATGAAAATGGGTGCCCTTACCTGATTTGCAGCACCGGCCTCTTGCCATGCCCACTGCATGCATGGGGCAGCCAATTGAGGTCCTGCCCGTGTCTATGTCGGTCTGGTCCATTGTCTGCTGAACGTCTGTTGAGCCGAGGCCTTTTTGGGGTTGTAGTCAGATCAGCATCCGATGCATCCGGCCTGAGCAAATTTCGACACATCCATCCGAGTGAGTGTGCAGCTTTGGTAGGCTTAGATCCAGCGGCAGACTATGGAGATCACGTGCTTCTCACACTGTCAGGGATTGGACAGATTGCCTCACCAATCCAAGCTGCATGGGTAGGTTCACATGTCATTAACCATTTCACGTGGCTCCGTGATGGCACTCGACAATTTGACCCGGTCGAGCACTTGCATGCCTACAGATCGTGGATGCTGGCCAGGTGCCAAATCCCTTGGCCGTGTGATGACCTTGTTGACCAATCAGCTGTTCATAAAGATGCAACCGTATGGAATCCTGTGATGCTTCAGCCACTGCTGTCCCTTTTGCAGAGTGATGAATGGGATTTCATGATGTCGGAACGATGCCTTGCAGCAGTCTTTCAGCAACTGAAGGACAGACAACAAGCAGCTGACGTGAGGTCATTGCAGCTGCATTGACACAAATGGAGGATGTACATGATGGTGGTGATTCCATGACTGACTCTGATGAGCCTGAACCAGAAATGATCTTGCCAGCCACCGAAACTCCCAAGTTTCATGTTGTTTCTGTGCCTGCAGATTGCGCAGCCATTTTGTACCCGCCAGCACATGATGTTGCATTTGTGAAGCTCTCCCCAAACACCAAAGTGCAACAGCTTCTTGAGGCTGAAGGTAGATTGTATGGTTTTGACTGGACCCTTGTCACGGCCTATCGAATGGATGGATCAATTTGGGCCCCCAATGACGTTTTGCAACCAGGTCACATGGCTCAACTTTGTGTGGTTCCAAGAGGTTCTAGTGGTGACCCAGAATACCTTGGTTTTCGTCCCAATTTGCATGGGTTCCCTGGTGAATGTGGGCAGCGTCCTTTGCCGGTTGTCCCTGGGGCACATGGTGGGGAATACGGGCTACTCCCCTACAGATTGCCCGTCAATGAAGCAGCAGAAGCAGTTTGTGTTGATCAGATGTCGTATGCAGTGCATGCCAAAGATGCTGCCTTGCCATCAAATCTTGAAGGCCATGTGGAATTCAGCCGAGGTGACAAGCCCATCTGCGAAGTTAGTGCCTGCAGTCACATGCCTGACAGCCCATGCCTGCCTGCGTCAGGGTTGGTTGCCGAAAATCCGATGCTCCACCAGATCATGCATGATCAGGGTTCTGTCAATGTTGGTGCCATCAGGTCTGAGCCCAATGATGATGACCCCATGGGGTACTTTGGTGAAAGTCCTTCTGGTGAGGCTGGTGCTGGTACCGATGAACATGATGGGGTGACTGCCACCATTTCCATGCATGGGGAATGCAGGCCACTCCCCTTCAAATTGCCTGCTGATGATGAAGGGTCAGGTGCTTTGCATGGGGGTCATGATGCTGCAGTGACCCTGAACACAGGTGATGGAGCCCATGTTTGCCAAGCCGGAAAAGCTGACCGACATTCTACTGTGCCAACTCATGTCCCTGGTGAAGATGTGCCAAAGGTAGCTCTTGTACATGCCACGAGGATGCAAGCCGAAGCTGCAACTGCATGCCATGGGGAATGCGGGCTACTCCCCACCATAATGCCCGTCCAGCGAGAAATGGAGGTGTCCAGGCCTCCAATGACAGATGATCATGACAAAGGTCTCAAAGATTGCTCCAGCCTGGAGGGGCCTGCACCTCGTGCCAATGGTGGTGTAGGTAGCATTTTGCCAGTTGCTGGCCCTTTGCCGGCTCCAAGCGTTTCTGCTGACACATCCCTCAGGTCCGAGGCTTTAGGCCCTCATGCAAGTTGTGTCCCCCGTAGTCCTCTTGTCAATCTTGATGCAACCAGCCTGGCCCGGATGCAGTGCTCATACCCCACAACTCAGATTGTTGTCAATTCCATGAAGCAGCAAGTGATCTCAGTTGCTGACCGCCACAGCATACTTGCCAACCAAGGACCGTTGTGGGCTGATGATGAACTTGCGTGGCACCTTGCCAACCTCAAGAGGCTCAGTCATGACCTGACCCCTGTCGTTGTCATGGACCCATTGCTGGTATTTGGATGGATTAATGTGGGGTTTGATCACTTTGAAGCCTGGATGCAACAGTACTGCCCCAAGCCATGCTGCGTTGCCACCGTTGCATATGTTGATCATCATTGGATCCCCATTTTCCTCAAGCCAAACCGAGACACCTTGATAGCACATACCTGGGACTCGCAAGCTGCCGACCACAGCCGCCTTGACATGCTCTTTTCCAAAGTTGCGTCATCATTTGGCCTGCCGTTTCACCAACATGTCAGGCTTGTCCGTATGTTTGCTATGCCAGAGGGATGTGGAGCAATGGCCATTGCTTTCCTTGCGCACATGCTCCTTGATCGGATGTTACCAACCTCTGCCAGTGAAGTGATTGAATTCCATGCCCGACTGCGTGACAAATTCATTGCCCAGGGCCTCTTGCAGTCAACTTGCCCCAAACCCTGGCTTTGGGGTAATGGTTTGCTTAGCCAAGTTGAATCTGACCTTGCTCCCTTTTTGATTCAGCACGGTGTCCCTTCGGAACAGGCATCCAACAGGGCTAAAGCCGCAGTGAGCGCCTTTGGGGCCAAGCCCATAGCTGAGGCGCTGGAGTCAAAGATCCCGTGGAAGCAATTGAAAACCCTTGGGAACCAGGTCAAATTCCAGTTCCTGTTGCCCAGTGAGTTGCACAACAAGATTGCTGGAGCGGCTGGACAAGGAGCTGTTGGCAAACCTAAGGGGGGCAAGAAGAGCAAAAAGGTGCCCACTGAAACCCGGGTGGTCGATTTGGACCCCAACAAGTTTGCGGTTCGTCCAGACACCTTTCAGGCGGGAGGTCATCCAATGTCTCAATTGCTGCTGAAGGATGTAGGTCCCCTTGCTGAGGGCATTGTCATGGTCTCCAAAAAGGAGGCTGAACCGTACCTCCGCCATGGCTGCTCAGTGTCTCAGGTTCCATTGGCCTTGCTGATCCCCCAGTGTGACTTGAAAAGTATCAACACGGCCCTCCCACATTGCATGGTGACAGTGCCATGTTACTGCACGGTGAACAAAGAACCCATGTTGATTGATGCGGTCATGGTCCAAATTGGGGTTGGCTTGATTGAAAAGACCCCCATTGCTCAGCCACTTCAGATTGACACAGTCGATGTTGGAACCATCAAGTTTGTGGTCTTTAGAGATGAACTGGAAGGATCATGGGAAAATTTCATCCAGGGCCCGATGCGATACATCGTTCATCACATGCCCTTGCTTCGTTTGTGCAAGGAACCTTCCTGCAAGTGCCCCCACTGGCACAACAGTGAGAACATAGCCACTCAGGATGCCATCCTGGATGTCTGGCGTCGCCAGTTCCTCAAGACCGGGTACCGCCCAGAAGGTGCACAATCAGCAGTGATGTTTGGTGTTTTTGTCAGGACACCAAGTTGTTTGATTGGACCATTGCTCAAGCTGAGTGGCACAGCAGGAATTTACTCAGAACCACGTTCATTGGACGGTAAAGCCATTGATGATTCGTATGCTATTGTGTGGGTGCCCAAAACTGGCAGAGCGGCACTGAACCACATTTGCCAAACCAACCCATCAGCCATAGGGCTGGCACGAATTGGAGACCGCATGGGCATTCGCACCACTGCTGGAGAGGCCCCAGACCTTTCCCAAGCCATCCGACCAGGTTCGGTGTATCTACCATCAGGCCCCAAACTGCAGTTTTTGGCAGGCCCTTGGCCTTTTGGGTCAGATCGCAACAACATCCTCGAGGCACTGAAGGCCATGAATTGGGAGGCGCGACCTCTCCAGCCCCTGGACTCCATTGATAACAAAGGTGCAATGTGGCTGATTCAAGCCACTGAGGAGCCACCCTCATCGGTGGTCCCCACAAGCCATGGGGATGTGGTGATATCAACCCACAAGGGAGTGAAAGATGCCAAAACCAATCAGGCCAGACCAGTTGCATCCAGTGCCACTTTGGCATTGTGTGGATCCCAGGCCCCGTCGGCAGGAAGTAGTGATCCATGGATGGCAGCTGACCCTTGGGGTGGTTTTGCCCCTACTGTCCCAGTGCAGAAGCAGATGGCAGAGCCTTCCAGCAAGCTTCAGCAGCTCAAGTCCCAGATCCGTGATGCAGTTTTGGAAAGCCTTCCAACACCTGCGGCCCCAATGGAAACCGATGACACCCAAGATCGCATCCAATCCCTCGAGTCCCAGATGCAGACCTTGATGCACAAACAGGCCTCCCTTGAGCACTCCATGCAGGATACTGCCAATCGGCAGTCTGCCCAGATTGCATCCGTCCAAAGCCAGATGCAGATGCAGGGAAATGAGTTGCGGGGGCACATCGAGTCCCAGCAGCAGAACTTGCAGGCTCTTTTTGAGTCCCAGATGTCGCAGATTCGAAGCCTGTTGAAGCGTCCACGAGACGACCTGGAATGACAGGGCGGGGCGATAGCCATTTGCAGCATGATGTGTTGTTTCATTGGACTTGTCATGATCGCCATGTTGTGTTGTTGGCTGTTGAGCCCCATTTGCCATTCAGTTTTGCTGCTTTTCACAATTTTGCCCATGGGAGTGTGTCTCCCAAGTCTTGCGTTTCACACCAAAGCCAGATGTAAAATCCGTTTTTCCAAGTGGCACATCCTGATCATGTTCCTCCTGACAGGGGTAAGGTTTGGAGAAGCTCGGCATCCAGGACCACTTGACGGTTCCAACTCCAGGTCATCTGATTTCTGCATTGGGTGCTTCAATCCAACAGGATTGGCAGGCAAGGCGCAGGTGCTGAATGAACACCTGTCTCATGGTGATGTGTGGTGCGTTTCTGAAACACACCTTACCACCCGATCCTTGTCTTCGTTCCGCAGAGGTCTTGTGACAACCAGGTCTCCTTTTAGATATCTCACCGCAGGGTACCCAGTACCGCCCAGGCAACATTCCCGAATGTCTGGAGCATGGAAGGGGGTGGCAGTGCTTTCGAAACACCCCACGAGGGCAGTTCCAGTTAGTTGGGATCCTGACATTACCCACTCCTGTAGAGCTGTTGTGAGTGCGACCCTGATGGCCAATATGTGGGTTACCATAGGCACTATCTATGGTGAAACGGCTGGCACATGGCATCCTGACCATTTGCAAAACACCAACCAGATCCTTCATGCAGTTGCCAATCAAGTGTGTTTCCACACGACTGGTTTGAGGGTTGTAGCGGGTGACTTCAATGTAGGTGAAGATGATGTGGTTGCTTTCAACATCCTGAAGGCTGCAGGTTTCAAAGACGTGCAAACCATTGCGGCCGAGAGATGGGGAGTTCCCATTGTCAATACTTGCAAAAGCACCACAAGGGTTGATTTTCTCTTCCTTAGCCCTGAATTGCAGACGTTGCTGACACATACTGAGGCTCAACACGATATATGGCCAGACCACACAGTTTTGGCTGCTCACTTTCATGGAGGTATCAGAGATGTCCCCAGGTTCATTTGGCGACAGCCACAGCAACATGACTGGCCGGTTTTTGATTTCCCAGCCCTCACTGCCGTTCCTGAAGGTCAAGAAACACTGTCCTACAGTGACATGTGGAATGCCATTGAAGACACCGCCTCACAGGTTGGCCATAAGCCATTCCTTAAAGCAGCTAGGGGGAGGGGGCAAACACTGGAACCCAGAAAGACCCTGGGCCACGCCCATGCTCCACTGAAGGCCTCCAGGGCCGGTGAAGTGTGCCCCACTTTTGTTGGCACATCGCTCAAGCATGCACATTGGTTCAGACAGCTCCGCAGGCTCCAGGCCTACCTCCGTTTTGCCAAATCCAAAAGGGTTGGCCAGGACCCTGCACATGCTGGTAGTACATGGGGGGCCATCAAGCGGGCTAAGGGTTTTGAGCCACATTTTGCGGGCTGGTGGATGGGTTCACCATTTCATGTCCACAAAGCTCCAAGAGCAGTGCCTGAGCAACCACCTGATGCCCAAGTTGCACAGACTATGTATGATTCCATGCTGATTGCATTCAGACACCTTGAGAATGAATTAAAGCGCACAAGCCGGGCATATGCCAAAGCACGCCGGTTGGCTCACCCGCAGCTCATTTTCCAAGATCTCAAGTGCCCAGGAAATGATAGCATTGACCTGCTGATTCGTCCATGTCAAGCCAAGGTTGTTCATGTTGACTCAGAGTCACTGTGTGTTCAGGTCGATGCGGAAATTCAGTGGCAAGATGATCAACCCATCTACACTGTTGGAGTGCCTCTCAATATCATTCACCAGGAATCGTGCTGGTTGTGGGTTGACTCTGTTGAACATGTTGAAGTTGGTGCTCACCTCACCCAAATGCGCTTGACAGGAGAACTTGAAGAGCTCTTCCGTGAATTCCAAACCACATGGTCTGCACGATGGGAACGACACAGGGACGTACCCCTGAGTCAATGGCACTCCATCCTTGCTTTTGCCCGCCAATATGCTCCAGAAATCCCAGGGTCACCCATCCACATGACCCCAGCTGACCTGAGAACTGAAATCCAACGGAAACGGGGCCGCACAGCCAAAGGCCTTGATGGGGTTAGCCTGGAAGACTTTCGGAAAATGCCAGATGGGGTCCTTCAGAGTTTTTGCACTTTCTTTACTCATGCAGAGCAGTGTGGCAGATGGCCACGTCAATTGACGGTAGGCAAAGTCGCATCCATTGCAAAGCATGCCCAGCCCAAAAGTGCAGCCGACTTTCGGCCTATCACCATCCTGAGTCTGGGCTACCGCCTGTGGAGTTCCTTTCACTCGCGACAACTCATTGCCAGGCTGGACGATTGGCTCCCGCCTGACCTTTTCGGATCAAGGTTGAACAGTCACGCCGGTTTGGTTTGGTCCAGTCTTCTCCTTGCCATAGAGGAAGCTCACGATTGTGACATCCCTGCACCAGGGCTGGTGTGTGACATTGAGAAAGCGTTCAACTGCCTGAGTAGACCAGTAGTGATTGAGCTTGCTATGATGATGAAACTGCCATTGAACACGCTCACTGGATGGACAGGGATGTTGCATCAACTTGCCAGGCATTTTGAGGTTAGACAAAGCTTGTCCCCTGCATCATATAGCGTTACCGGCTTCCCAGAGGGTGATGGTCTCTCAGTTGTTGCCATGATTCTCCTTGATTGCTTGCTTCATTGGTGGATGTCTGCATGCGAAACACCTTGTCGCACTTTGTCATTTGTAGATGATTGGCAAATGTTGGTGAAGAGCCCTCACCATGTTGGAGCTGTAATGAAACACCTTGAACATTTCTGCACTCAGGTTGATCTCACGCTTGATCGAAAGAAAACATATGCGTGGTGCCTCAACCGTACTGGTCGCAAGGAACTTCGTGTGGCTGGATTCCAGGTTGGTAAAGGTGGCCGAAACCTTGGTGCCCATCTACAGCTTACATGTCAGCACACCAATGCCACTCTGCAAGACCGTGCTAGTGCTCTAGGAGACATGTGGGATCGACTGCGGTTGTCCAATAGCCCATATCGCCTCAAAATCCGTGCACTCACGGTTGCTGCATGGCCAAAGGGGTTACATGGGGCGGCAGCCACCAGTCTTGGAGCACACATCATTGCACGATTGCGCTCAGGCGCCATGCGTGGCCTCCAGGCCGATGGAGCAGGCTGCAGCCCCTGGCTTCATTTAGGGTTGATTGAAGTGCCAGTGTGTGACCCGGGGTTTTGGTGCATCATGCAATCAATCCGCTGCGTGAGGGACTGTGCTGCTGTGGATTTGATACAGCCAGTCCTGACTCAACTTGCTGGTCGCACCTCTGACCTCCCTGCCAACAGTTTCTCCCAAACTTTGTTGTCTCGTCTTCAGACACTAGGATGGTCAGTGCGAGCTGATGGGTGCTTTGAAGATTGTCTTGGTCCGTTCTGCTTGTTTGGTGCCAACTTTCAGGACATTGAATTTCGTGCTGCCTTGAGCTGGCAAGGGGTTGTTGCCAAAGAGGTCAGTCATAGGCATGGTCTTGAGCACTTGGTCCAGGCAGATGTGCCAGCAACCAGAGCTTGGCTTGCTACCCTTAACAATGAAGATGCAGGAACATGCAGAAAACTTTTAAATGGTGCCCACTTCACCTCAGAAGTGAAGCAATTTTGGTGTGACACAACGGATGGTCAGTGCCAGTTCTGTGAGTGTACCGATTCCCGATATCACCGTTTCTGGCAATGTGATGCGTGGGCGCCCTTCCGTGTGAACATGCCCCAAGATGTCTGGAAGCTCCTCCCACAGTTGCCAGAGTTCCTCACATGTTTTGGATGGGCTATCAAACCTGCCACTTGGCTTGAATACCAGAGACAGTTGCTGGACATTTCCGAGGTGCCCTTCTGCTTGGCGTCAGCCCTGCCGATTGTTGATGGGTGGATTGACCTTTTCACAGATGGATCGTGCCATGATCCTACTCAACCGTGGAAACTTGCAAGCTGGGCTGTTGTCCAGGCAGATCCTTCCAATGTTGCACTTGATTGCCTGCGCTCTGTTGTGCTAGCCGCCAGTCCGCTGACAGGATTGGTCCAGACTGCCCACCGTGCGGAACTTCGAGCAGTCGTTGAGTCTGTTCGTATAGCTGTTGCTTTGGGTTGCAAGCTTCGACTCTGGACAGACTGTCAAGGTGTGGTTAACAGGGTTAATCGATTGGTTCGAGGCACATCAAAGGTTAAAGCTAACAGCCGTAACTCTGACCTTTGGACTGAACTTGTGACTCTGCTTTTGGAGCTTGGACCAGGTAATTTTGTCATCACAAAGGTTGCCAGCCACCAGGATGGCTCCAAACCCATCTCTGCCTTTGAGTGTTGGTGCTTTACATACAATGGGTTGGCAGACCACGCCGCCACAGTTGTGCATCACATGCGAACACGTGATTTTTGGAACCTTTTTGACAAGTTTGTTGCCGACTCTAAGTATGCCCGGTATGTCTCTACACATGTTCAAAAGATTTTGCTGGACATTAGCAGAGCAGTGGTTCAGCGTCAACAGGAGTGTGCAGAAGATGCAGGTCCTGACACCGTTCTTGTTGAAGAGCAGACCCAAACCCCCAGGTGTCCTTTTGTGGCACTACCGGAGGTGGGTTGGGTCCCCAGGCACATGTGTGACAGATTTGGCCAACGCATCGTCAAACAAATTGCTGCGTGGTTTCAACAAGTCCTGCCTTGCATGGAGGGAGCTTCAGCTGAGTGGGTTTCTTTCTATCAACTTTACTGCGATTACATGCTTTGTTTTGGGGAAGGAGGACCGGTCAAATTTGATCAATGGATTGACCCGGTCACCAGACCGAACATTTCACTGCTTGATTTGTCCTTTAAGTGTCGATGCCGTTGGTTCACGCATTTATTGAAACAACTCTGGCAGGAATGGCAGTACAATGTTCAGATTGCTTTTACACGGCCCAGATCTGAAGTGTTGATTCTCCACACTGCTTGCGTCAGGCTCCCGTGGCCAACCGAGAGGGCTGACATTGTGGAGGCATGGATTTCGTCGAAGCTCCAAGGACCTGCAAAGAGGAATGGGCGCCAGTTGCTGAGGCTGCCTACAGCTGGTCGCAACGGTGCAATGCCTGCTGCTGATGGCAGCTGTATGAAGGTGAGTTAATCTCCCTGGTTTCCTAGGCGTTTCCGCAATAGCTGACTCGCCCAGTGGCCAAGGAAAAGGAAAATGATGATAAACCGTTGCTGATTCTGTGGAACCCAGTACCATATTTTCAGACATACCCATGAGATCCCATGAGGGTCAATTTCACACAACATCTACACGGGTCCAACATGTCAAAATCTCTAAACATAGACAGTTCTGATCATTCTTGGGATATTCAAAGAGGTACCACGGCCTTCCCTTGTTGTAAGTTAGTCATAGTTAGACAATGTCTACCTGCATTGTGGTTGGCAAGGTGACTGTCAGCAAGTTGCCTCCGGTGCCCTCTGTAAATTTCAAGCGACAATCGAACATCCTCATTTCCCATGGCGAACACATACAATGTAGTAAACCCAATTTTCAAGTATCCCACTAACCAACCATCTGGGGGTCATTTTACATCATCCCAAATAGGTGTATACCTTCGGATAGGCCCCTGGGCTGTAACAGTGACCACAACTGGACAACACAAACGGAGCACCACAAAAATGCTCCAAAATTGGTTTATCTCTAATGAGAAGTCCCAACATATAGCCGTGTTCAAATCAGACTTTTTTTCCCACTACCCCTGCGGAAGCTGCAGAGTTCCATCCCTATTTACATGCTTCATCCCACCACTTCAGAGCGGGCTGAGTGGCATGAAACTGCTACCGTCTGGATTTTTTGCTTAATGTTTTTTACTGTCTTATTGTTGTGCTTGATGAAAACACAGTAGAAGACAGATGAATCACAACTGCAACTTAAAGTAATAAATCAAAGCTTTTTGCTCCAACAGTTTTCACTTCCTGCCTACTCCAAATCAAAGTTTTGCAAAGAATCAATTAGCTGAACAAAAAAAGACAGCGCTTGCAATTTTCGAGCTTTATTTGTAACACTCAGAGAGACAAGATTGGAGACAGGACAGCACCTCAGAGAATGACATGTGATATGGTGGTAGGATTCTTGGAGGTAGAACCATGGAAAGAAAGATGTGCTGGACACCAACTCCAAGCCACCTGACAAGACAAATGTCAAGGAAAAAAGGACCAAAACATAAAAGGTTTGAAAACACCAAATGGAATGATGAAATTTCTTACCCAGGCTCCGAAAAGTTAATGTCATTCTGGGCTATTTTCCTGGTGCTTCATTTTGCTTCTCTGATATGTGGAAATCCATTATTTGGCTGTTACAAGGGAGGGCACGTCCGAATGTATACCCAATGAAAAAAAACGTTTTTGGGCTTGATGTATGGCATTGGATTTATCAGATTATAAGGTGAGTGTGCGTGGCCAAAAATAGCTCGAAGCAAACACCGGTGAACAAACATTGCTGGCTGTTTGTTCCTGCCACATGTGTAGAATTCATTGACTTTACCCGACGTAAAACTACCCTTCATGGAGCACATGGGATGGGAAAATATCTATGGGTATAAGTCAGACATGACGTAACGTACCAATGGATTTCTCAAGGTCTTGAAACAGAGCCAATGAGTGTCACTTGCCGAGTCTCTGAAGATATCGAAAGAAATAAAATATATTCAACTATATGATTATTTCTGGGTAAATTCTAATATTTCACTAACCTGAATTAAGGCCATTTGGGGATGATTTCACCTATTAACCATGATCCAGTAAGGCCGCAGTGAGGTCGTTATAATTTACGCAGATTTTATTGAACCTCATTTTTGACATTGTTTTTGGCCATAGAAGGAAATCCAGAAAGGACATCCGTCCATCCGAGAGGAATGACGAAAAGACCACGGACATACTCTCTATCTCTCTCTCTCTCTCCCTCTCTTGGGTTCACAGTAAATCAAGAGTCTTTTAGCTTGGCACCAAGCCAAGATCATTCTATCATATCTAGTGTATATATTGTAGATATTAAATATAAACACAAATACCTAGTTTTCCATGTTCCAAGGACGAAGCAAGCTTTATCGTTGATTCTGCCTTCGATCGCAGCATGATCCTGAAAACCATGGCCTGGCTACCAACCACAATATTCCAAGTGTTAAACACAATTAACACCATTGGGATATTGAAATTGCTATGCCAGAATCTTAGGTGGTAACATGAGGTAATCTGGCAACCAAACCATATTGTTGATAAGGGATACTTGTGCTTGTGGTATCAAAATCAGTGGTTCCCTCTTTCTCTTAAATCTTGACTCGTAAGCTAATATGAGTCTAAGGATGGTGATCCAAGTCCCTGCAGTGTTGGAAGTCTATCTCGATGATTCCAACTACATCTGGACAGATTATGACAACACACACACTTACCTAAAAAGTTCAGTCATTTGATCGAGGAACCATCTGAACACACGTAAATGTCCGAACAAAATGGTTCTGCTTGGTGTTTCATCTCAGTGAATAGACTATAGCCTATAGCCTAAGGCCATCTATATAACCCTGATTAAAAATGTGCTAAGTAGGGTGATCGTCCACTTACAACATGTAAACATGCTTTTTTGAAACCTTCAAATAGTGTGGTAAACCCAATGCCATGAACCATCCCCAAAATCACCATTTTCCTGTGCGGGATTGCAACAACCATCCGCACATGGTAGGCTTGTGGCATTGGGCTACCGACAATAGTTGTTAATTGATACTTTTGGGAGTATAGCAATTAGAATGACAACAATAATAATAGTATAATAATAGTATAATAATAGTATAATAATAATATAATAATATTAGTAATAACACGAGTAGTAATTGTCAGTGGATATCATCTCATATCCAGGGATATTCTGACTATTAGACATATAAACATTAGGACTATTTAACCATTACATGACATTACTATAGGAATATAGCCATTACTAGAAATCATCTGATATAATATGTATATATGTATATATATATACGTGTATATATATATATATGTGTATATGTATAAATAAATATATATATGTATATATATATATATATATGTATATATAAGTATGTATATATATATATATATGTATATGTATATATATATATATGTATATATATATATATATATATATATATATGTGTATATGTGTATATATATATATATATATATATATTTGTCT
>Ga0126342_10009739_pt1:10000-17216 | contig 17216 bp, 13 predicted proteins | sample Cyp1metagenome_FD_92528 | JGI IMG/M metagenome (GOLD analysis project Ga0126342, IMG submission 92528) | Coral microbial communities from Lord Howe Island, Old Settlement Bay, Australia - Cyphastrea 1 metagenome | ecosystem: Host-associated > Invertebrates > Cnidaria > Coral ... | reverse complement strand
TGCAGTACATCACACTACATCCAGCAGTTGTGGGTGAGGTGACCACTGCAACCATTGCAACCACTCCAGCAAACACAACTCCAACCACCTTTCGGTCAATCAGTGGATTCGCTCTGCCATCCGGGATTCACAACAACCAACGTCTCCTATAGGTTTCCTATTTTGAAACTTCCGCCACCGCCTTGTGCGGTACTACTGGTAGTTATAAACAAATTTACCCGTCTTTTGGGTGCCTCTTTCTGTTTACCAGCCCGCAATCAGACCCGACCTAAGAAATCACCAGTTTTGATGTGAACATATTGGAATCTCGATCTACACATCGGCGATTGTCATTGTGTCTATTGCAATGTTAGGTTGGTACAAAAACAAGGCTACGGCGCGGTTAGCGACCCGGGGTGATTCATGGATTTTTCATGATGCTTCGTTCACAAAATCATGGTATTTGCAAGGTATTGTAAAAACGTAATAAAAACGTGTTGCTGCGTACCTTGATCTTCATCACATGTTGCGTACCTTGTCCCCTGCAGTTGCTGCGTAGAGCTGTGCGTTGCGTAGCATCAACAGGAACGTTATCAGTGCCCCACCCCATCCCCACCCAACGCACATGTGGCGTAGCATCTTCATCACATGTTGCGTACCTTGTCCCCTGCGGTTGCTGCGTAGAGCTGTGAGTTGCGTAGCATCAACAGGAACGTTAATCAGTGCCCCACCCCATCCCCACCCAACCCACATGTGGCGTAGCATCTTCATCACATGTTGCATACCTTGTCCCCTGCGGTTGCTGCGTAGAGCTTTGAGTTGCGTAGCATCAACAGGAACGTTATCAGTGCCCCACCCCATCCCCACCCAACCCACATGTGGCGTAGCATCTTCATCACATGTTGCGTACCTTGTCCCCTGCGGTTGCTGCGTAGAGCTGTGAGTTGCGTAGCATCAACAGGAACGTTATCAGTGCCCCTCCCCATCCCCACCCAACCCATATGTGGCGTAGCATCTTCATCACATGTTGCGTACCTTGTCCCCTGCGGTTGCTGCGTAGAGCTGTGAGTTGCGTAGCATCAACAGGAACGTTATCAGTGCCCCACCCCATCCCCACCCAACCCACATGTGGCGTAGCATCTTCATCACATGTTGCATACCTTGTCCCCTGCGGTTGCTACGTAGAGCTGTGAGTTGCGTAGCATCAACAGGAACGTTATCAGTGCCCCACCCCATCCCCACTCAACGCACATGTGGCGTAGCATCTTCATCACATGTTGCGTACCTTGTCCCCTGCGGTTGCTGCGTAGAGCTGTGAGTTGCGTAGCATCAACAGGAACGTTATCAGTGCCCCACCCCACCCCCACCCAACCGACATGTGGCGTGCATCTTCATCACAAGAACATTAAATTTGCAGTTTGCCATCGGGTCGTAAATGGCGCCGTTGGCAAAAACAAAATATAAATACATTCCAGACTCCAGACGTTTGATTTCCCATTGGTTCATGAATCACTTGGTTGGTGTTTCTTTACATATGTTTGAATTTGTATGGTTGGTCACAACGCGAGATTTTTACATGAACCATGCATGGTCCTGGGGGGAGCTCGACCATGTGCCGATGTTTCTTTAAAAAATCCTTTTCAAAAGTGTTCCAAAGTTTTTTTTTCCGCTTTGGCGTCGAGATCGTGTTTTGGAGCTGCAGTTTCTGTTGCCGCTGAGCGTAGTTGCAACTCAGTGTTTGCAAATCGCAGTGGAAAGGCTGCATAAAGGCTTCTCGCTGCTGCGGCTGCGTGCGTAATACTTTTGTCTTTTGCAACTGAGAGTCGTAAATCCTATTGTAGTGGCTGCAGCAAGGTGAAGAATGGTGTTCTGCGGTTGGCGCGGATGAAACAGATTCTCTGCGTAAAAGCTTCTCTGTGTAGAGTTTCTCTGTGTAAAAGTTTGCTCGGGAAAAGCTTCTCTGTGTAGGAACTTCTGTGTGTAAAAGCCTCTCTGTGAAAGCTTGCTCTGTGTAAAAGCTTCTCTGCATAAAAAATTCTCTGTGTAAAGGCTTCTCTGTGTAAAAGTGTGCTCTGTGTAAAGTTTTTCTGTGTAACAGATTCTCTGTGTAAAAACTTCTGTGTGCAACAACTTGAAGTGTTTAAAGGCTTCTCTGTGCAAAAAGATGTTTTGTGTAAAAAAATTCTGTGTAACAGATTCTCTGTGTAAAAAAAAATGTGTGTCAAAGTTGGCTGTGTCTAAAAGTTTCTCTGTGTGAATGCTGGCTCTGTGTAAAGTTTTCTCTGTAAAACAAATATTTGTGTAAAATAAAAGTTTCTCCGTGTAAGAGTTTCTGTGTGAAAAGGTTTGCTCTGTGTAAAATTTCTCTGCGCACATTTTTTTCTGTGTAAAGGCTTCTGTTTGTAAAAGTTTCTGTGTAGCAGATTCTCTGTGTGAAAGTTTTTCTGTACAAAAAAATCTTTGTGTAAAGACTTCTCCGTGGAAGAGTTTCTGTCTGTAAAAGTTTCTCTGTGAAAAAATGTTTCTGTGTAAAAAAATGTTCTGTGTATTTTTTTCTGTGTACCAGATTCTCTGTGTAGAGTGTTTGTGTGTAAAAACTAGCTGTGCCTGAAAGTTTCTTTGTGAAAAGTTTGCTGTGTAAAGTTTTCTCTGTGTAAAAGTTTCTGCGTATTTTTTTCTACGTATTTTTTTTTGCGTAAAAGGTTCTCTGACCAAAAATTTCTCTGTGTAAAAGTCTCTCTTTGTAACAGATTCTCTGAGTGAAAGGTTCTCTGTGTAAAAGATTGCTGTGTGTAAAAGTTTCTCTGTGTAAAAAAATGTTGTGTGTAAAAAAATGTGTGCAAAATTTCTGTTTGTAAAAGGCTCTGTGTGTAAAGTGTAAAGGTTTCTCTGTTTGAAAATTTCTGTGTAAAAGTTTCTCGGTGCAGAAGCGTCAGTGCGTAGAAATTTTTGTGTGCACAAGTTTTCTATGTAAAACATCTCTGTGACAAGAGGGAAGCGGTGAGAAGAGTTGAGGTGAACTGAGAAAGAGGTGAGGTGAGTTGAGCGGAGGTGAGATGAGAAGAGGTGGGAAGAGTTGAGAAGAGGTGGCAAGGGGTGAAACGACTTGAGACTGTTGAAAAGAGTTGTGGGAATTGAGAAGAGCTGAGATGGTTTGAGAAGAGCTGCGAAGAGCTGTGAAGTGGTGGCCACAGTTGAAAAGGGGTGAGGCAAGATGAGGACGAATTCAAAGAACAGAGTTGAAAAAATGTGAGGCTTCACTCCAGTTCCTTTAGGCAAAATTTGTTGCTGGAAATTTCCGCCACCCGCCTTGCGTGGGATTTACTTGTATATATGATGTTTGGTTATCCCATTAATGACCCACTCTGTAATTTCCATGCGTTATACGACGCCAGTATAACGAACTGAGATGAACTGAGTATGACCTTTATCATGGTGTACAAATATAAGCGCCGCATAACTTTGTCAAATGGGATTGAATGATTGCAATCACACCACCAAGCATCACCAACCTATATTTTTACCAACGAGTTCTGCCACAGAGCAAACCTCGGGGAAGGGCAGTTTCCGGAATAGTTTATTTTATTTGTTTGCAACGAATGGAGATGTATTACTACCCAGCTTTCTTTGTGAGAGTATCAAAAGTTTGCTGTATCAAGTTTTGGTCAATACCACCACTTCTGTTGACTGAACGCTTCTGCTAATGTGACATACTCATGACTCTCTGGAATTTGGAAGATTGGCCGTGTAAATAACAATCCCTGGAATGGATATGTGATATTATGTTGGTCCATTGCTACCTAGGGTGAAATGAAACTGACCAGTGTACCCCCAAATCTGAGGATTGACATAGCAGGCAGGTTTCATGATTATATGGTTGAATCATATGTTATCATCACGTATCCAACACAAGAGGCAATAAATAGGAGCATCCGCCCTTCCTGGAGAAACCCGCATGTGTACTTTCAACATTGCTTAACTCGCATCCCATACATATCCATTATATAAGTATAAGTATTTCCCATCCTATCACCCGAAAAAAATATATATAAATATATATATATCCACATTCTTCTTTTGATTATTTTTCTTTTTAACCCAGTAAGGTTTGGGTTGGTTGGAGGTTTAGTCGTATTTGTTCTCTAAATTTCTACAAATAGCCTTGTTTTATGCCTTGGATTCCGTGGCATGGCCGTTATCGGAGGTCGCGCAGTCGTGGCTGTTTCATTGCAAGCTACAGGGTTCCTTAGGAAATGTTGGGTACGACGTGAGGCCCCATTCAATTAAGAAATCATAGCAAGGAAAATGGTGATTTAACCAGCAAAAAATGTCATTTAACTGGTTTAATAGCTGATGTATGGTACCTATGTCATGGGTATACTATGAGTATGTCATGGGTATCCCAGACGTTTCATATATCTGGCAAAATTATGTTGCAACCTCACCGATCTCCCTCACTGGTACCATGGGAATCGTAAGGGGAAACTAGCCTAATAGTAGCCTTTATTCAGATTAGTGAAATATTTAATATTTCTAATTTACCCAGATGCATGGTATAGTTACGTACATTTGGGTGATTTTGGAAGTAAATCTTGGTAGATGTTGGCAAATATTCCAGATACGGAGCATCTGGTGATTTTAACCACGAAACATCGGGATTTCATTAGTGGTTGATGAGTTGGAGATATAATGATAGATAGTGGGCGTGTAACGTGGGTATACTCCATGAAAACCGAGACAAATATATAACTACGAATAAAGGGATATGTCATGGATATAGTTGGGAAATACAACCAGAATAGAAATGAAACCTAGAAAAATAGAAGGTGAACTGGAAATACAACCAGCAATAGTAACAAAATAGAGTTCAAAAAGAGAAATTTTGAATCATGAAATAGATACAATCTAGAACATCAATAGGGGTGTGTAATAGGGGTGTGAATCATGAAATGACTGCGAAGAATTGGATATTCAACTTTTACAGCTGTCAATAGGGGTGTGTAATGGATATATTTTCGATATACAGCCAGCAGGATGATATCTGGGTGTGTGTGTATGTGAAAATATGACATGCACCAAGTGACTATTTAAGACCGACATTGTGGTTAACCCCATAATTACAGACAACACCATGTAGCTGCTTAAGAAACTTAAGAATGACCTCCACAAGTTTTCATTTGTAAAAGTGGGAAGAGTTTACTGAAATCAACCAGTTCACTTGGACAAAAAGGGAAATATGACCACTGAAAAGGAACTTGTCATCAAAAACATGTGATGTGAACGAAGATAAAGATGATTTTACTAATACAACGAGCAACAAAGATGTGGATGACCCTGTGGACTGAACGCGCAAAAACAAAAAACATATTTCATGGTACTGTGGACGAAAGATAATGAAAGAAATCATGGTCTCATTATTTGCAGATTTTCATAGTTACCAATACTGCCAACTGGTCAAGGATTTCTTCCATCGACAGTACGTTTCCCGATGTTTCGAGGGTTAAACAAATAATTCTCTTGGTGACGTAACGGTTTGCCACCAGTTGTCTTTATCATGTCAGCAGGAACCCTGTTGAACGAGTGGACGCGCAATCTGTGGATAGAAATGATATGAAATGACAATCATCGCGGATGTCTTTTGAAGGAAAACACATATCGTGGTGATGCTCCCGGTCGACTGTTAGCTTTTTGTTCCCGAGAGAGCCTGAGCGCAGGGTTCTTTTGAAAAAAGGCGCTGAGATATTACACCTTCACATCTTACACCTGCACATCTTACATTTGCACATCTTACGTCTGCACATCTTACATCTGCAGATCTTACATCTGCACATCTTACATCTGCATATCTTATATCTGCGGATTCTACATCTGCACATTTTGTGTCTGCAGATCTTACATCTTCACATCTTACGTGTGCAGATATTTTATATTCAGATCTTCTGTCTGTATATCTTACAGCTTCACACCGTACGTCTGCAGATCTTACATCTTCAGATCTTGCGTTCTCTTCTCTCCCTATCTCTATCTCTCTCTCTCTCTCTCTTCTCTCTTCTGCTAATTTCTATTCTCTCTTAAGGAGGGGCGGTGGCCAAAAATGCGACAGCTACGCACGAAATGAGGTTCGATCGTCAAAAACTGAGGAAGAATGATCTGTGTAAAAGTGTCTGTGTGTAAAAGCATCTTTGTGTAAACGTGTCCGTGTGTCACAGCGTCTGTGTGTAAAAGCGTGTGTCTGTAAGTGTCTGTCTGTATGTAAAAGGGTTCGTGTGGAAAAGCGTCTGTGTGTCCGCGCTGTGTCCCGCGATCATACTGTAATGTGATTTTGTTTGGCGTAATTGTGTGTAAAGGGTTTGTTTGTGTAAAAGCGTCTGTGTGTAAACCGTCTGTGTAAAAGCGTCTGTGTGTAAGAGTTTTCGTGTGTAAAAGCGTCTGTGTGTAAAAGGATCTGTGTGTGAAAAGCGTTCGTGTGTAAAAGTCACTGTGTGTAGAGCCGTTTGTGTGTAAAAGGTGTCTGTGTGTAAAAGCGTCTGTGTGCAAAGACTTTGTGTATAAAAGCCTCTGTGTTTTTGTGTAAAAGACTTTGTGTGTAAGGGTTTTTTGCGTAGAAGTCTCTGTCTGTAAAGGTGTTTTGTTACATCTTCGCAATCCACATTTTCTCCATTTTTTCTTTCCTTTCATCCATCTTCACATGTTGCCTCTGTCATCTTTACCAAGATCAGCTGCTACATTTGTCATCCTTATAACTGTCCAGAACATAATTCACACATACTTTTTACATTGTCTTGATAATAAGAACTCAATAACCTGCTCCTGTACGCTCTCGGGCCATCCGCCGTCTAGTTTCGCATGCGTGGCCACCTGGCCGAATTACCAACCACAGATACTGGGCCAACAATACCCATCGTCCAATCAGATGAGACAAGAAACCGCCCGGTGCGAAAAGGACGATCTTGAACTGCGAGAGCGAAAAGCATGCAGCAGCACACATATGGAGGTTTCCTAGAATGGGGGGGTACCTCCAATCATCCAAAAATAGACCATTTTAGTATTGAAACCCATGGATCCTCCAATTTTAAGAACCACCTGCATTTCAGGAAGATCAGTCATTGAAAAAAAACACATGAATCCCACCCCTACATATTAAACCCCTCCCTAAATGATCCGAAAAATGTGTAAATTTCCTACGAAAAACCATGGTGGTATATAAACAAATACCACTGGGAAAGGAGTCATTCCA
>Ga0126342_10009739_pt1:0-7500 | contig 17216 bp, 13 predicted proteins | sample Cyp1metagenome_FD_92528 | JGI IMG/M metagenome (GOLD analysis project Ga0126342, IMG submission 92528) | Coral microbial communities from Lord Howe Island, Old Settlement Bay, Australia - Cyphastrea 1 metagenome | ecosystem: Host-associated > Invertebrates > Cnidaria > Coral ... | reverse complement strand
CGTATATCATGTATTTAAATATAGACATACGATATCTATTCGATATCTATAGTTAGCGGGCTTAATAACCAACTTACAGTGCACCACCTTGGCCGGACATGTTTCGTTGCCAGAGGAGCAGCGCGGTTTCTTGGGAGAAGTGAAAAAGAGAACATTGGACACTGCTGAACAACGACGTGAGACGAACCAGGCCGGGAGACCAAGCATTTAGAAAAAAATGAGATTTTTCAATTTTGATTCCATAACGTGGGATTTAATGGGATACCCTCCAGTAATGGCTACAGTATCAATGGCTATATATAGTAGTGATATTGTGTGGTTACCCACAAACAGTATCATTGAACAATGCAAGCTGGGGAATCATCGAGTTTGATGCTGTTTTGATGTCCCATTGTTAGGTTGGAGTACCTAAGGATTAGTACAGTGGAAAACAACAGCATGAAATTCCCATCCAAAATCGATTGTGAGATGTATAACGAACATTTTGATGATCCACGAATTATATCGGTTGATGCACAAAAATGAAGCATCACCACCACCAAACAACCAATTTGGGGGTATGGCAAGGGCACACAAACAATAAACCACTAATTACTAGGGATGGTTTATTTTTCTGGATTTCACCTTAAGGGGTTGATCAGTGGTTTTTCGTCGGAATTCCAATCCAGCTATCCATCCATCAGTACAGACAGCGACTCCTAAAATCAAACCTGGAATGTCGGATGGTGAGGCCGGTTTGCTCACGAGTTATAGGGATATTACCAGAAGTTGAATTGACTTCTATATAAGTGCTGTGAGTTTGACCTGAAGGGATCCACACCAGGGATAGCAGATAGCATGAAGATCATGAAAGGTGGGCAGGGATGCAATCAGCGTTAAAGTCTCTGGTGTTTCAGGGTAAGGGAGCGGTACGGAGGTATACGGTATACTGTATACTGTATATATATATTGAGACTCTTTGCGAGGCTTCTGAGGTAAGTGGGAATTTTGTTCAGCTAGGATCTTGTAGTGTCGGGAGATCGTCAAGTCCCAACAGGCTAAAGAAGACTGATACACCTACCATTTAAGACGATCATCCACATCATCAGTATACCAATACATCTACCCTTTATTGCAATATATGTATGTTATAATAGTGTTCTTGTATATAATCAAACATGGCTTGCTGGAAAACCACCTATTTACTCTGATTTCTTCCCATTTAAGCAGCCATTTTTCAGTGACTACCCAGCGATAGCCATAACCTTATACCTATCATGTGAGTGTTACCCGTCGGTAATTTAATATGGCCGTTGAACATGGCCATTTACAAATGATTTACATTGATTTTACCTATATATTGCAAATCATTATGTTCAATAGCCTATATACATTATATATATACACATAGGTTTGTCTCAAAACCTGGGATATCCCCAGTCATTGCCATTTCAATAGGAAAAATCATGATCCTTGGTAATTGAAGGTTTCCTCAAATTTTCAGACTAAGCCATACATAACACATATTTATATATTATATAGAACTACAATGTGGGAAACTAGAGTTATGTTATGTTTGTTGGATTAAAATTCATTAATTATTGGAGTTATAAACCAACTTGTTTCAATTGCCATATGTAACTTTAGCAGAGCACTTATCCGATCGTCATTGCCGTCTGAAACATCGCGACGTTTGCGAGGCCTACGACCTGTTGGACGCGTTGTCCCGCTCGGGCGCGCTGGTCTTGGAGAGCACCTCCCTCCATGTGGTTCTAGCGGACGCTTGGACGAGACCAGATCTTGGGAAATTCCCCAAACAGTGTGGCCACACTGAATGGGTTCTTACGGAAGGTGTTAGGCCCGGTGTTCATCCGAGGTGGTATCATCCGTGTCCGGCCAATTCCTTGTAAAGTTCCACAGTGAAATGTCCATGTGCATTTTGAGTGCGCAGGCTCGCACAAAACCGAGGCCGCGGCCGGGGCGTCCGGCATGTTTCCTGTAAATCCGGGCGCCGGCCCTGGAGCCCGTGTGCTGCTAGTTGTCCGTCACTATAATTATATTTTGTTTTTGAAATTGAGTGATTATTTCATTAATAGATTAATTTGTTAACTCATTCATGAGTGAACTAACCAATTACATAACTAATTCATCAATTAATTTTTGATTAATCTTTTCACTCATTAAGTAATCAATGAACCAACTATTTTTAATAAAATGAAATAATTCCAAAAATAAAAAAGTAAATAAAAACAATGCTGAACAAAAAAAAATGCCTCAGAAAAAACATGACACAATACCGGACCACCCAAACAATTACACTGATTCAGAATTATTTTGGAAAAAACTTGACACAATACAGTATCCCCACACTAATCGGGGTTCCACATGAATTATTTCCTCACAGGTTACCGGGAATTTAACAATGGTGAGTTAAGTAACCCCTACGGATCCAGCCGTAGTTTTGATCAGGAAGTAAAACTGGGGTATGATGATTGCGGGGCTGATGTGTCCCATCGAAAAGGACGTACCTGGCTACATAGCATGTATACCTTCTGGGAATCAAACATGGCAATGGAAAATCGTTTTATGGATGAATTTCCCATGAAAACCTCTATTGATAGGGGATTTCCCGTTGCCATGTTTGATTGGTGATTTCACTTAATTTGCACTTTCCCCCCTGTCACATGGTGTTTTTTTGGATTCCAAGTCAGTGTTTCCAAATATGCTACCTGTATGATCTTGTATGTGGAATGATTAATAGCACCTCCGGATCAACAAACCGTGGATGATTAGTTAGGCTGATTTCGCCCAAATAGTCGTAATTTGTTATTTTCTACCCCGCCAATTAAGCAGCCTAGAGGTATCCTATAGGTTCTCCGGGTTTATGAACCCACGGTTGACATCGTCCCCAATGGCCTTCAGATTTTTCAGGGGTAGCTCAACCACCAAACCACATCAAACCAGAAACGATGGCCTTAGTGGGTTCATTATGGCTAGATCTTATCACAAAAACTATCTGGGTGATGTTCGGATGGGACACTCCGTGACTCCGTGACTCCAGTGGAAATCCTTAGCGATCTCGACCAACCCCACCAATGTTGAGAACACCCCAGAATTTGATTCCTATTCAATAGCCATGCCATGCTATGTCGTTCATTACGGTAAGGGGTAAACATTGTGAACCAACAGAATGGGGATGAGACAGCCAACACTGGGGGCTGAAATGTGTTACGATTGTTTGAGAAACATTTGGTTAATACCTGCAGCATCCTACAGCAATTATTCATGATTAGTGATGGGGATGTGATGTTCTTGACACACAATGAAAACATCACCAGCAACATCATCAACTGTGGGTATTGGGAACACCAACAACCAACCATTCATGGCCATATATATATACACAGTATGGGTGGAGTGAAGCTATTGCCTTAGGAATTCCCAAATGTTTACTCATACACAGCTGATGGATTCGTGCTTGGGATTTGAATTCGAAGCTTGGAAAATGTGGAAACACTGCTGCAATAGTCAGCAAAGACATACAAGTAGAGAGTACTTGACCCGATGGATCTACATACTTCCTCAGAAGGGACTAAACCCACAAATCAGACCCCACTACTTCCTCAGGAGGTACTTGGTTTCATAGGGCAAGAAGCTGTGGACACTTTGTGTGCACGAGTTTGATCGTTGTTGTCTAAACTCTCGAACCAGATGATTATGATTCATGTGGAATTTTCTATATTTTGAACTTTTTGGACCCTTTGTAACTTATCAACGAGCGACACTGAGATGTTCAACCTGAAATGCCCAGCAGCTACAGGCTACACACTGCTTTGATGAGACCATCATCAACACTGCCATCAAAGAAAATCAGAATCCCATTGAGAAACTTGAGCGACGCATGGTTGCAGATCACTACTGTGGCCCAGGATCCAGCCGTACCTTCTGAGGAAGTATGACTGGGGTATGACTTGAGGGGTTAAGTCCCTTGTCAGTAAGTATCTGGATCCACACGAACATGATATTTGTAACTCGGGGCCCGGTTGCTGCAACCATTTTGAATGCCATCATATTCCGAGTTGAAGTTGGTTTAAACATGACAAAAACAAAAATAGCCATTTAATGCCATGATAGCCACAGGGTGGCTAAATGATAGTAAATGGATCGTTTTACCTCTTCATTTCCTCAATGGACCCAGTTCTCACACTCGTGCGCTGTTGAGATCCATAGGGCCATTGTTTCACCATGTTTCACCATTCGAATCCTTCAAGGTGGTGCCCCCTGCCCCCAGAAGTTACAAGCTGGATAATAACTCCATGGACTTTATGTATCAACCCTGGTAAACTAACATGTTTAATGGAAAATCACCAGTTTTAATGGGAAAATCCACTATAAATGGTCATTTTCAATAGCTATTTTGACATAACCAGAGGGTATCACCCCTGGTTCGGCGCTGGAACCGTTGCCGCCGAGGATCCATGATGATCGTGGCCTCGACGGTCCATCGTTCGCCGCCCCAACGTCTGGCGTCGCCAGCCCAGGTGCAACGCATGCGACGCCTGGCGCAGTCGCATCGCGGTTTGGCAAAAAGATGTTCAACGTGATTTTAAATGATTGAGCCATGAACAAAAAGGTACAGTATTTATAACAAACTAGACGCCATTTAACTTAACCATGGAAAACATGAATTAAACCATCAAAACTGCTGGAAGAAAAACCTATGGATTTTATTTAATTTAACCATGAAAGACCTGGATTAAAACATCAGAACACGGAACATACCGGACTTGAGCATCGCACATAGGGATTTAACTGTCAACAAAACTGAAAAGAAACAGGATTTATATAACTGATGAGATGATTAGATCATCAACTTGAGTGGATCTGAAGCTGGAAGACAAGCAGGCTAAACCCACTCACCCACCAGCAAACCAGACTTCCAGAATCTACCCAGCAGGCTTAGGGATAGGAGGGTGCTCCAAGCACTTTTCTGCATGATAGTGTACTGTAATATAGTGTAATGATCATGAATTATGGGTGTTACCCTGAAATTATGGAGGACCAATTAGGGAATGCATGTCAGATTTGTGCCCTATCTATGATATCTATAAAATATATATTAATATATATATATATATATATAAGTACAATATCATCTGATATCATATCTTTTATATAGGATTACACAAGGGGTGGCCTTTGCTCAGCATGACGGCAATTCGATGAAACAACATCATTCATGCAAGCAAGTAATTGTGCCAAGCAGGTGAGATTGGTGTGAGAGTTTTCAGAAGATGTCCCGAAACCAGACAACATGAGCCATGATGTGAGAGTGATCCACTTCATCGCCATGAAACCTCCCAATATCTTCGGACGTGATATGTTGTTCTTGCTGACTTTGGACGTCTTGTGGGAGCTATGTGGACAACAGACATCAACACTTATTGTAGCCATATATGTTGGACAGATTTTCGGACCCCTCGCCCTCGTTTTCGGATTGTGTTCAGGAGAGTTATCTCCAGCACTCTTCGCTGAATCTGTGAGCAAGGGCGTTTTCCCTCGCTGAGAAAGTCTGGGTCGATGCACCGGGAAATCCACCGTGAGCCGCCCATGCTTCAAAAAACATATTACCCACAGTGGAGCTAGCTGACTGAGCGCCACCATGGCTTATGGCCATAGAAACAAACTGAACAAACACAACAAAAACACTAAAATAGAAACAACATAATCTATTAGTTATATTTATATTTATTTAATATTATATTATACATATTGTTTCACATATATCTATATACATATTTTATACTATGCTGTACTCAGTTGGTAGTTGTATATCTGGTTTTAGACTATTGTTTAGACTATTGCATCGACGTCTTGATTGCCGCCTCTGTGCAGATGCGTGGCTGGCTGGGACAGAAATGTTGACAGGGTCCTGGGCGAGAGCAGGGGGAAGTCTGTAGTAGATATAGATGGTGGAACCATTAGACACTGACAGCCCTTTTGCCAGTTATAAGTCAGTTGTAAGCCCGTTGATGGAATGATAACCCCAGTTATCACCATTTATACCTGATAAAGGGCTTTCACTGTATCAGGTTTTGCCACATATGTGCAAACTCACTCCTCAGAGGATACCTACCAATCAAAGCCAATCACCTCACAACCATGCCATATGGATGCACGAAAATCAAATGATGTTAACTAGGTATCTACACATCTATCTATCTACAGATTTAAATCACATTTATCTATATCTACTGTACATTAACCATCTATAAGCCAACTGGCCTCATGCTGAATCTGAACATCGTGGCTGATTTCAAATTAATAGCCGCCCTGCAGGATGATGTTGGATCACCCGGAGAGCAGCAACGCAGCCCTTTGGAAAGCATCGGTGTTTGGTTGCGGCACATGAAGTAATTCCCGGCCTTTAAGGGTTTGTATTATATATTTATACATTTGTATATACTATATAGTGGACGGGCAAATTTAGCTCGATGATTTTTCATGGTCTCAGTATACCCAGCATGAAAGCCATGAAAGCCATGAAAGCCATGAAAGCCAGCCGGGAAGCGTTGGAGAAATGGTTCCAATGGTTCCCCGGAATGTGGAAACGAGTCGTTACTTCCCCAGTGATTCCATGGGACGGTATTATAGCCTGATCTGTCCTAATCGTGCGATGAATTCCCAGTGAATGTCCTATGAATTCCCAAGGCCTATGCACTGCAGATGATGGTCATGTCGGTCATTGTGCTGTCAACCATCAGTGCTGCCGCATGGCCGAAGAGTGCGGGAGGCGTATGGTTGACAGCACCTTTTAAGCCTACAGCATAGGGTGTGAATGCGACGATCTGTTGTGTGTGTTTGTATTACGATTGTAATTATTACATATCTTAGTTTCTAGATGTATAATTACCCATATTGGTTCAACTTGACTCGAAGATGTGGTGCCTTTTAACTGCTTGGAAGCATGTGTGATGCCTTTAGGTTCGGTGCAATGTGGTAGAAGCAGCATCATCACCATGGATCACTAAAGGCACAATTGTGACCCTGGAAGTCCAAGGCTATTTTTTTGAATAGTCTGTAGTATAGAACATGTGTAAAACAATAATATTATAAATCTACTAACCATTGTTTCTGGTGGTCTTAATGGGAAGCATATTTAATAATAAACCACCAAAAGTCGGGTTACCTTGAAGCACTTGCCCAAAACCCACAAGCGTACTATTATTGTAGACAGATGGTTTGGTGACTGCTTTGGCCTCACTATGTTTTTTTTTTAATAGGTCCAGGAATTTGGAAATGAATAACACCAGTATCAGTATAATGCAGTAAATAGCTCCTGGGATTCCATAAGTAGTTCCTGGGATTCTGTAAATAGTTCCTGGGATTCTATAAATAGATCCTGGGTAGCTATGGCCCCTAACACAGAAATAGGCCAAAGCAATAAGTAAGATATACATAATGAAATATATGGTGAATTTTATAAAGTCTGCATATACATATGCATATATATATACATAT
>Ga0126342_10009738_pt1 | contig 17218 bp, 15 predicted proteins | sample Cyp1metagenome_FD_92528 | JGI IMG/M metagenome (GOLD analysis project Ga0126342, IMG submission 92528) | Coral microbial communities from Lord Howe Island, Old Settlement Bay, Australia - Cyphastrea 1 metagenome | ecosystem: Host-associated > Invertebrates > Cnidaria > Coral ... | reverse complement strand
CTGTATGACGTTGCGGCCCCTTCCACAATTCTATTTTCTGATGGGGCTCAAATAGCAACACTGTTGATCTAAGTTCCAAAGACCTCCCCGTCTCGACGAGCTTGGAATCTTATGCTCCGGCAAGGCATATTGCGCAAGAGTTCCATCTGTATAAAGTTTGGGCGGCATGTTGCGCAAGCGTTGCCTCGGATCAAGTTTGGGCCCCATTCACAATTATAAGTTTTGATGGGGCTCAAATCAACACACATTTTTTTCGAGTTTTGAATGGCATGCTCTCGTAAAGCACTTAGCGTTCCATCTGTATGAAGCTTGGGCTCCATTCAAAATTATAATTTTTAATGGAGCTCAAATCAACACACTGTTGATCTACGTTCCAAAGACCGCTGGACCAGGCATCTCGACGAACCCATGATGTTATTCTCTCGTAAGGCATGTTGCGCAATCATTTCATCGGTATCAAGTCTAGGCGCTCTCCTAAAGCACATAGCGTTCCATCTGTATGAAGCTTGGGCCCCATCCAAAATTATAATTTTTGATGGGGATCAAATCAGGATCAGTTCCAAAGACCTCTGGACCAGGCGTTTCGCTGAGCTTGGAATGTTATGCTCCCGCAAGCATATTGCGCAAGAGTTCCATCTGTATAAAGTTTGGGCGGCATGTTGCGCAAGCGTTCCATCGGTATCAATTTAAAACCCATACTTTGACGCTTACACCCACATTGGAAACCATTATTGGGCACTTCTATGGTATGTCATACCAACATTCACCATAATTTGGTCGACTTCGTCAATACTCATATTTGGATGGTTAAATCCTCACCAAACGGTTGTTTTAAATATTGATTTATTGTATACTAAGGGTTAAAACCCATCAAACCCCTGCTGATTGGATATTTACGGGTGGTTCAAGATTTAATCTGAATTGTCAACGTTATTTCCCTATACGGTATATAACTACCAGTATCTACCAGTAAATTGTCTTGGTATAAACATGTATACACCCTATAATTCTGGCTAAATTTGATCAATGGGTTGGTTTGTGAAGGGAAAATCAACAGGAAATGTTCTTCCATGAAACATGAGGTTTTCCTGGAAGTTTTCCGTTACACCAATCCCATGAGTATACTCATTCCCCAAGAGTTAAATTGGAGTTATAAACCATCAACTTAGCTATCATAAATCAGCTATAAATCCCATGAAATCCCCATTTTCCTCAAGCTTTCTTATGATTTTTACTCTGGGGCACCACCTCTTGGGCCGCATCCCCAACAACAAACGACGCCTTTCCCCGCCTTCGCTGCTTCCGGCGCCGGAACGACTGGCGCTGGTGCTGAGCGGAGTTGGCGGTCCTGGAGGATTGGGTCCGGGGTGACGAAAAACTGTGGAAAACCCATGGGGAAACTTTAGGAACATATCTACAAATGGTAGTTTTAATATTGAAATGGTGATTTTTTCCATTGAGTTGGTGATTTTTTATCATTGAGATGGCTAATGGTAAATAGTGATGGGAAAACACATACTATTTACTACCTTTTATGATTTACTAGCAGTGAGGCCATGGACTTTGTTTTATCTAGTTGATTAAGTTCGGTAAAAAAAAACTTGTTTGATAATCCACGCTTATATGGTAAATATTCCAGTTATTAACTAACCACTTAACTAACTCCATGGCATAGCAAGGTGAGGCCCAGTTATGTGAATGTTGGTTTTTAACCCCTAATCAACCCAACAGTTCACCAAGATATGTGCGTCAACTTAGTTAACTAGGGGGTCTCACCTATGTTATCATTCATTCTCAACGATTTGTCACACTCTTAACCACTATTAACCTGCTATTCACGATTAAATACCATTATATCCCCCTAATATTGCCGCAACAGATTTCCCCAGTCGTCAGGAAATATGGCAACGACTGCAAGTCAACTTGCGGAAACGGAGCTTCCCGAAAGTGCAAGGGCAATAATCCGGCACAAGAACTCATCAACGACTCCACAAATAACAGCATCTGCTGTTGCCATCTGCGAAGCAATGCCTTTGCCTCAGAGGTCTCTTGTCGCAGCACTCGCTTCAGCCATGCTTGCGACGTGCGGTTCACAAAGTGGAGGACAATGTGAGGGTGACATGCAAGACGTGTTTGTTCTTCGATTGGCCCATGGACGTGTTGGTCGGTTGCCCGGGCTGCTGCGGCTGTGAGCGGGCAGACTGCTGCCAGCCCGGCGCTCCATTCCATGGGCTGCCAGCCGGCCATTTTTGCCGTCTTGAGGAGCGCGCAGTTGTCGGAGAAAACACCGACATGGCTGGAGCTGGCGCAAGGGCGTTTCCTGTTTCTAGCGCGGTCGTGATCGCCCTGTTGAACAGTCCCTGGAACTGCCAGTTCTCGCTCAAATGTCCGCCCACCACCTGAGTGTCTCCCATCTTTGAGAAGTACAAGTCACTGCGTCAACGCGGCAAATGATAGCAATTTGCAAATCCAATAATTGTGTTTGGAAAGGCTCGCAACCGAGCTCGATGAGGTTTCAAGGCCTGCGAGTTCATGGCGTCTGTAAAACAAATATATCTTATCTGGTTGGTGGTTTCAGCCCCACTGAAAAATATGAAAGTCAATGGGAAGGATGACATCCCATATATGAAATGGAAAAATAATCCAAATGTTCCAAGGCACCAACCAGTAACCATCATTAATAACCATCATTAATAGCCATCATGAACCATTAATAACCTTCAATAACCATAACTAAGTTCCAAACCACCAACCAGTTATACTTATACCAGCCAGTTGTAACAGACGTTACAAAGTGGGCCCCCCTTAGAAGGTGCTCATCACATCGGAGCTGAACCGCGGCAGCTGCCCCTCAAGAGGTGATCTTATACCAGGGCCAGTCCCCTCGAGTAAACTACTGTAGATGGAAGAAATCCACCACCTAATGGATGATTGAAGCCCTGTAAATAATTGGATAAACATGGATAGACCACCTATCAACTGGTGCAGGATTTCGCTGGCCCATCCACCGTATGATATGGAAAAGCCATGGGCTTTCGCAATGAACATGATCTACAAGTGTAGATGTGAATTTGCTGGAGGATAATTCCAAGTGCAATATGGTGGGGATGTATGTGTATATATATATATGTATACGTATATGTGTATGTAAATATATATATATATTTATTTATTTATTCATATCCCCATGGCCGGTAATATCCCATGCCTGGCATACAATCTCTATGAATGAAATCATGAACATCCCAAAAAATGAAGTTATCTCGGTCGACTGGTACATCATCGAACCTTTCATTGTAGTTGTATATACATAAATATATATATATATATATATATACACACCACTATAATGTCCATGAATATCGCACCAAATCCGTATTTGTGTATGTCAATGGACATTTTTTGGATGCATCTTGGTATATGCCTAAGTTTTTATGGACATAATCTCTTTTATATCATCTTAATGGACTTGGTATGTACATATTCCGTAGTATTTTCAATATTATTATAGTATATCACAGTATCTGCTCATATACAAACATCCAATAACAGTTTATCATGTTCAACCCTCTGGTAATTCAACATAGCTATGGAAAATCACCATGCTATTAATGGGACAATCAACTATTTCTATGGCCGTTTTCAATAGCTATGTCACAAATTACCAGAGGGTATCCATTAATATCCCACTAAATCACTACTAATGGATACCACGAGTATGGTTTTATCAACTGGGTTATTAAGAGTGACATAATGATATGTATCATTACTTTTTCTAATCATTGTCGCTTGTTTTATGTTAACATCCCAAGTGACAATGGCGATGCAGGGCTCCGCTCGGCTCCTTGGCATCGAGTGACTCCTCTCGTTCCTCGCTGAAGAGGGAGACGCTAAGTCGCGATATCATGGGGAAATCAGAAATTCCATGATAATCATTGGATATTTCAAAGCGACTGGTGAAATCTTTGATTATCTCATGCTCATCGGAAATTCCATCTACAATTGGTATATCATGGGGATAATCCATGATAATTTTATATGATATACCGATATACATTTTTTTTGAACCGATTGGTTTTTTATTGATTGTAATGGTATAATGTGGTTAAAACAAGAATAAACCATTCCGCAACTCACTATTTTTAAAGGTGGGATAACCTAACCATTCCCAGTCACGGGTGGTTGATGACATTGTTTTAACCACATAAAAATAATAACACGGATGAGTAAATTTCATATTCTATAAATAGTAAGTTGGTTTAGACGCTAAATTCTAAAAAGTAGCTTAACCGGTTTTTGGAATATATTGAATATACTGGTTGATGAGGACATATATATATATATATATATATATATATTTGTCATGAATTCAATCCGTATTTGGTTTCCTTTTGCCAAACTCCTGACATATATATATATGTTTAGGAGCTACGGTCATATGAGCACTGTTCAAAATCTCTCTATCATTCCATTATACTGGTTGGTTAAGAACGGGATTCCGCTGTTGGAGTATTGTAATCTCCAATTTTTTTGAAGGCTTTTGTTGTTCATCCCCCAACTAAACATCAACCAACAGGAGTAGATCGCAGCCACTGCTCATAGAACTGTAGTTGCTGCGTTTTGTTTTTCGCCAACTTATAACTGGGGGCCCCCCGTCTTCTAGGAGAGGCAGCTGTACCCTTTTGGTTCCATGTAGCATAGCAGTATATACTGATTGGTGGTATACCTACCTCTCTGATTGGTGATTTACCTACCCCTCTGAAAAATATGAGTTTGTCAGTTGGGATGAGGAAATTCCCAGTATATGGAAAAACATGTTCCAAACCACCAATCAGTATAGCAATGGAACCGAAAGTAAATGGCTTTGGATATGTGAAAGCCATCTAACCATACGTGTCTATAAACCATACCCAGCAAATCACTTTATGAACATATATTGAATTATATGACTTGTCTGTAGATATACGATACCAAATCCAATGAATCTCATGGTTCATCATCATTTTCCAAAAATGAACATTATCTTCAGATATATGTTGCACATGTGCAACATTGTTGCACTAATTTTGTGTGAACTAAGGTTCTTGGGATGCTAATATAGACTGCGTCGTCCCACCAGAAACTTCAGTTGTAAGGGGCCTGAAGTTTCTCAGTTTCTGACCGCTTTCTCCCTTCGGGAGTGAAAGCGTATGGTCTCCACAGTGTGGACTGAGTTTGTTCACAAGTAGGCTAGCTAGGATTTAAAGGGTAGATAAAACACTGTAGTTCCAAACAGCAGAAAGCTGTTGGGTTTCAATCTCTAGAAGCAGCGGGTGGTATCGCGTTCGTCTTTCCTCTGGCATGTATGCGCAAGGTTCCGGAAACCTTGAAACCTTGTCTGCCACATTGTCCCCCACCTGCTCTCCCACCTTTTCTGCCTCTATGTCTTAATTTTCCCCCACTTTATCTCCCACTTTGTCCCCCACCTCGTCTCCCACTTTGTGTCCCACAGTGTCTCCTACATTGTCTCGCACTGTGTATCGCCTTTGGTCCTCCTCTTGGTCCCCTGCTTTGTCTCCGACTTTGTCTTCCTCTTTGTCTAACACTTTGTCTCCCAATGTGTCTTCGACTTTGTCCCCCACTCTGTCTACCAGCTTGTGTCCCACTTTCGCAGCCACCTCATCTGTCACCATGTCACCAACTTTGTCTCTCACTTTGTCTCCCACTTCACAAAAGTAGGAACGAGTTTCCTGTTGGAGTTTTCTTTGAGCTTGTAGGCTTTCCTCTCTTTCTTGCTGCCTCAGTCCACAGGTTCCAAAGTGGGCAATCGCAAACGTAATTATGTTGCAAAAACGGGTATCTGTCACCTTTACATGTTGAACTTCAATTAGTCTGAATAATTTCCAATAGACTGAACCCCACTTTGATCCAGATTGAACCGCTGTAATAAACAACAGATCTGGAAAATGTCCAATGAACCTGAAGCCTCGCCTACTTGACCCACAATTTCAATGTCCATTTCAGGAACCGATTAATTGGAGGTACCTACCATATATAAGGCCTATTTTTGAAGCCTATGTAAGGGAATATCCCCACAAAATATGGTCTTATATGGTACAGTACCTCCATTTTTAGGATCCTGAACTTCCCATTGATAATTCGTTTGTTCCTTCAAAATCATCATCTATGACTGGTTGGTGGTATACCTACCCCTCTGAAAAATATGAGTTCGTCAATGGGAAGGATCATCCCATGTATGAAATGGACAATAAAACATGTTTGAAACCACCAACCAGATGAGGTGTTTGGTCAGCCATTGCCACTCTGAATTCTCCAGATCTTTGATGGGTCAGATGATCCCATTTCTGTAGGCTTGTGGGTCAAGAAAGTCATCCGGTGATGAATCCCCTTAGTTTGATGGCCAATGTTGCTAAATCCTCAGACTGTCCAATGTTTCTTGATATAATCGCCATTTTTGGTGATGAAATGACTACATCACATGGGCTTGTCTGAAAATAGGGAATCCCTAAGTCTGTTGGTCTATCTTCATGTTAACAACATTGGAATGGCCGTTTGGGGCTATTATTCCATGTGAAAATACACAATAATAAACTTTTAATAGACCCACATCTCATAATATTGCTGAACATATCCAATTATATCCCATTCTTCCCGGTTAAATCCCCATTATCGGTGGTTTTGCCATGCAATTTCACATCCTTATGATCTTCCAAACTCAAATTCCCAGATGTGCTGCTTAGCCACTGTCTTCCCCTCTCCTCAAACGGTCGATTCTGGGATTTCGATCTAAACCCGCCGTGCACTTACGTACAAGTGGATTTATACAATGGCCCCCCCCCCCAGTTACAAGTTGGTTTATAAACCCCATGAATACTATAGGTAAAACCAATTCAGCTATCTAGGGGGCCCCACATTGTAGGGGTATCAATGTATCAATGACACTTTTCAAGACCCTGGGGGACCAATGGAGACTAGTAAGAAAGTATATTATATATATAATATGTGCAAAAAAACAGTGTGACTCTTCATATTTTCTCTATTGGTGTTTTTTTAATCATATGATTATGTATGATTATGTATACTGTATACTTGTAAAAACGTTCAAAACGGATCTGCTCAACCAAACGCGTGCTAAAAAAACACTTCACCTGGAAAACCACATGATTCGGCCAGGCACTTTGATGAACAAATCCAAGTCGGCTAGATTTTCCTCAATCGAACTGTGCCAAAAAAATCATAAAATGGAACGGATCTAAGTTGATTTGTACGATGATTTCAATGGACGAATCATCAATCCAATGTACTTACAGTGAGTCAAAATGGAACAGTGGTAACTGCTGATGACCTGGCAAAGATCAATCGTGCAAGGTCGGCCGGCGAAAAGCAGCATATCAAGTTCTCTACAAAGTGGGGCCCCCCAGTTATAAGTTGGTTTATAAAACCCCATTAACTATAGGGCTGGGTTCAAAGAAAGGGGGAAGGAAAAATATGCCAATTGTGCCACGGTCAAAAGATTGATTGCATGCCCATATTGAGGGATGGTGATCAATCCATTCATACAATCTGGGGCCCCCTAGATAGCTACGTTGTTTTATACCTTCAATAGCTATGATTTATGATACTATAACTATACGCATACAGGTGTAAATTCATTGACGTCTGGCTGGACAGACCAATTTTCTATCATCTGGCAGAGTCGCGGCAGTAGAACCTTGCACCACAGTGACACAAGAGACCGGAAATAGGAAACATGACTTTCGAGCCGGGTGGACCACAGCAACATCCACCACCAGGCTGACTCCTATTGACGGCGTCTCTTGAAAAGAGGTGTCACTTCTGACCAACCAGGTCCAAGGTTGGCTTGAGTGACCACAGGAGGCGATCCATCTGGGGTCCCAACTTCCTGAACATCCATGTTTCGACTCGGGGTCAAAGGGCGTTCCAGATTTGCTGCAACTGAAGAATCGAGCTGCTCGCCAATCATGGACGCTGCCATGTCCACTGCTACCAACCGCAGCTCCCTTCCTTTAAGTGCCAAATCCCCAGTAAATCCCCAATAGATACCCGATCAACCATCACGTATTAGTTATATCCCCATATTTGTTTCATGGTTAAAATTCCCATACAGGCATTATACTTCATGGTTAATTTCCATGGAATTCTCATTTTATGGATAATTGGCTCATATAGATTGACCATGATTTAACCATTGATGGCCAATTAAAAAAGGACACTTATTAATTCATGGTTATTATCAATTCTTAGTGATTAATTCTATTATAATTGGCAATTTAAACAATTTAGTTAAATTATAATAGAACTAATAACAAATAATTAGTGATTTATGGTTATTTATGATTATATCATCGATCATCAATCACTAATTAACAATTGATTATTACACATGGAGAATTCACGACGAATCCACGGGAGTATTATTCATTTTCTCTCCAATAAACTAACATAGCCATCGAAAATGGACCATTTAGTGCGTTGATGTACTAAAAATATTTGATTGTCATTGATTTTCCATACAGTGTGGTACCCCACCAGTTATAGTTGGTTTATCACCCCATCAGTTGTAAGTTGGTTTATCACCCCATCAACCATAGATATATCGACCATAAGTCCTAGCAATTGGAATTAAAAACCAACTTAGCTATCGAACTGGGGCGCCACTTTGTATGTTAGTTTACCAACAGGCTACAAGTTGAGGTATTTGCCTCACATGGATTACAGTAACCAATGGATTCCAACATAAAACAATTCGGCAAACTTTCTACACCACAACGGATTCAGACGAGAACATTATCCATTTACCCTCTGGTTATGACTAACAGTTTGCCATGGATAGATTCGCTCTTTTTTAATAGGTAAACCATCTATTTCTATGGGCCATCTATACCATGGCTATGTGACAAATAACCAGAGGGTAATTTCTTCAATTCCCATTGATTCATTGTTAAACTAACAGTCAACAAGCTGGAAATTTATCCATTTTAGAGCAGGTAAATAACCATAGCTATGTTAGTTTAAGCCATGTTGAATAATGTTAGCTTACCCAATGTTTCATACCCCGTCAACACCTCCCCAGCTGCCCACTCCTGGTGGAGTTTCTTCTCCTCCTGGAGCGTCAACTCCCGGTCCAGCAGCAACTTCTCGCGCGCGTGAAAGGAGTGCTCCCGGTCCTTTTGCAGAACCCTGTGAAAATGAGGAGTTAACCAATACAATTGTGGATTTAGGCTGCGGGAACACAGGTATACAACGATTTGATCAGAGATTATGAGGAGATTACATGGGACCTTAAAGAATATAGATGATAAATCAAATAGACATGCTGGTTCCACCCGACGAACACCAGGGATCAAAGGGATTGCTGGAGTTTAGGCCATACTATCTGGCAGCCTTGTGAGCTTCGCGCGCACCGGGTCTCAGGCGGGATCAATCGGGACGGCACTCGCAGTTGGTCGCTGGGTAATAAGCCGCGTGACCCACCGAGACTTGTAAGGACCTCTTTTCCACAGCGCCTTCGTAGAAGTTACTCTCATGCCTTTGCGCCTTCGGGAAGGTAACTTCGGGGCCTGGGATCGAGAGCGCCCTCCGTGGCCGTCCTTACTCGTCAACGTGGTGAAGGTGCATAAGTCCCAGGGCGAGTGGGCTTGTGCTGTCTTCTGCGGGAGAATCTGCCCCACTCTCTTTGGCCTGGCTTTCTATATTCTCATCCATGCTTGTTGTTTGTTTGCTTGCTTGTTTGTTTGCTTGCTTGCCTGCTTGTTCGCTGTATGTTCGTCTGTCTTTATGTTTGTCAGTTATTGGTGGTGTTTCTAGTTGTGGGCGGATTGATCATCAACCAACGTGGGGAAATAGGACAACTATTGGAACTAGACATATTGGCGAAGCTTGTCACTGTTACACATGTATACTTTACAATGGTTATACCCATAACCCCCAAACAAAACCTAGGAATTGACAAAGGTTCTATTCAACATTCTATATATGTACATATATATATATATCAGCAAGTCTCCTTCTGTCGCCGCCCTCACTGGCACATCGCCTAAAATCCCAACGGTTTGATGCTTAAGAACCACCATTTCTTATCACATCCCTCCGGTGAACATACAGTAAACCTTGGCAACTAGTGGTTGGAAGACTCTTTTCCGCTTAAACATTGGCTCTTCACATTTGGTTGAATTCAACCGCTTAAACATTAGAAGATCAGGATTTAACCAACAACATATGGTTGAATTTTGTGGCAAATTCAATACCTCAAAAAATCCTTACTGTTGTTGAATCAACACTTTTCTTGGTGAAATCACCATGAATTTCATGGTGACAAAAGTACCACGTGGGAATGATACAAGGTGGTGCCCCCAAGATAGCTAAGTTGGTTTGTAACTCTAATCACTGGGACTTATGATAGATATATCTGTAGTTAATGGGATTAGAAACCAACCTATAACTGGGGGGCACCACTTGTAGTTCCCAAGCATTTATGGTGATTTCCGGGATGATGCATTTCTGGCTTTACCACTTACCACGTTAGGAATTTCAATCATACTGGCTATTACCCATGATAATTTTTACGGTTGAGTTTAATTCACCAGGGTTACCATATGATACCATTACTGGGGATGGTTGAAACCATAACCGAAGGAAGTTTAGAAGTCAAACTTCCGACAATATGGACAGATGGAAAAGCAGAGGTGGCGCAGAAGAATGGATAAGAGAAGAGCAGAAGAGAGAAGATCAGAGAAGAGAAAGAATCAGAAGAAAGAAGATGCAGGTGCGCGAAAAGGTAGGAAAGTCGCGAAACACTTTGTTTTTTCAATGATTTGTGGCCCCAGAAAGTCGAAAAGTAGGCTCGCTAAAGCGGCGGGTGCGGAGCCAGCTGGCCAGATGAGAGATGAAAAATTGCACGCCGTTGTGGCGCGAAGCACATTTCCAAGTCAAGATGTGCAAAGCACCTCAGCTCCGGACCACTTTTGGAGGTTGAGATGTCGAAAAAGTTCACGCCGTTGTGGCGCGAAGCACATTTGCAAGTGAAAAAGCTAAAAGCACCTCAAGTTCGCGCCACTTTTGGAAGTTCCGATGTCGAAAAAGTGCATGCCGTTGTGGCGCGAAGCACATTTCAAAGTCAACATGTTGAAGACAGCACATGTTCGGACCACTTTTTGACGTTCAGATGTCGTTTGGCGTGGCATGCGCAAGGGATTGTGCACCTTCTCAAAAGCGACCAAAACGTGAGGGCTTTGTACCATTTCCAAAAACGATGGAAGCCGTGGGACATTTGAAGAGGATCTGCAAAGATGCAATTCGCGTGGCAGGCGCAGTGCAAAAGACATGTTCATGAGAGATGTTAGGAGGTCAGGGCGCTGATTTCCTGAGAGGGGTTGCATTTTGGAGCATCAGATCTGTAGGTTTGCTGAGATGATTTTGCGTGACAGGTGCAGCACTTCGTATGACCCGGTATCACTTTTTCGTGGCAGGCGAAGTAGCTAAGACAGGTGGAGTCGAAAAATCGCAAAACGCATTGGTACGAGGCTGTCAGCTCTGCACTCAACTTTCCATGTTTGAAGGAAGTCTCGCAGAATGGCTTCGTTTTTTGATGTTTCCAACTTAAAAAATGAGGAAGTCTTGCAGACTTGCTTCGTTTTTGACGTTGTCAAGTGCAAAAATTGAGGAAGTCTTGCTGAAATTGCTACGTTTTTGATGTTGTCAAGTTCAAAAACTGAGGAAGTCTCGCAGAATAGCTTTTCGTTTTCACGCTCGCAGATAGAGAGAGAGAGAGAGATAGATAGATAAATAGATAGGTAGATAGATAGATAGAAAGAATGATAGATAGACAGATAGGTAGATAGATAGATAGATAAATAGATAGATAGATAGATAGACAATTACAACTGCAACTACAATTACAAGTACCACTACAAAACACTACTACTACAACTACAAGTCATCAGAAATAGCAAATTTTGTCGTCAACCACGGCTGGCAGAAGCACAACATCATGGGGCTGGCAGAGCGAACCTTCGGCACCATCTTCTGCATTCGAGATCTTTCAATTTCTCCACAAACTTGCCCCGTAACTCAAGCAGGGATGCCAGATCGGTGATTTCTGGGCTCCCTTTGTCTACATACCAGGCGCATCTGTGTGCCAGCACGTTTGCTGTTGAGACAGCATGGTCATACAGTGGAAGCCAGTAGGTGGGTTCTTGGTTGGCCTTTGTTTTGAGGTCAAACATGAAGGCCTCCACCACCCTGTGGCGAGTGTCCACGTTGAAACGACGCTACATTACACAACACTAATTACACTACACTACACTAATTACATTTAATTACGCTACGCTACACTAATTACACTACAACTACTACACCAGCCACTACTACTACTGCTGCTACTACTACTACTACTCCTCCTCCTGCTGCTGCTACTACTACTACCACCACCACCACCACCACCACAGCTACAACTACAATTACAGCTACGTTGCATTACACTACCATACGCTAATTAAACTGCAGCACATTACAGCTACAACTACAACTACACTACACTACACAACACTGCGCTACATTAATTACATTACATTACACTACAACTGCAACTACCACTACATTGCACTACACGACACTACACTACAACTACAACTACAGTACTTTACACTACAATACACTAGACTACACTACACTATACCACGCTACAGTACACAACACTACAGTACACTACAATACACTACAAAAATTACACCACACCACAACTACAACTGGAACTGCAACTACACTACACTAATTACACTACATTACAACTACAGCTCAAAACTACAACTCCACTACACTACAGCTACAACTACACCTACAGCTGCACTACACCACACTACATCCAGCAGTTGTGGTGAGGTGACCACTGCAACCATTGCAGCCACTCCAGAAAACACAACTCCAACCACCTGCCGGTCCATCAGTGGATTCGCTCTGCCATCCGTGATTCACAACAACCAATCTCTCCTATAGGTTTCCTATTTTTGAAACTTGCCACCGCCTTGTGCGGTACTACTGGTAATTAATATCGGGGATGGTGTACCCATTACAATAACCATTCTCCAAATATATATATATATATATTTCTATAATATGATCTGGGAATATGATTGCTTTTAGCACAATAGCCACACTTAGATGCGCATCCCGCGAATCGGACCCGTGGTTTATCCATAACTCATCCCGTATCATCCAGTGGGGGGTATTCAATGAATCTAACTTGTTTTTCAACCATTTCCTACAATCTGGGGTCCCCCGTTAACGAAATCGCTAGGTTGGTGATCGTAACTTCAATATCTATGGTTAATGATGCGTATAGCATTGTGAAACTACACTATTCATGGGTAAAAACAACAAACATACCCTCTGGTAAACTAATATAACTATGGAAAATCATCATTTTTAGTGTGAAAATCTACTATAAATGGGCCATTTTCGATAGCAAACTGTTAGTTTACCAAAGGATAACCTGAGGGGGGGCACACTGTAAGTTGAGCCCGCAGAGCATAGGGCGCCTGTTGGAGCTGCTTCTCTCTCTGCAGCGCTTGTTCACGCTCCAGGAGCTGCTTGTCCTAGGTAACGAGCCACGGCTACCCCAAAATTTTGAGATGTATATAATACATATAGGTTTGATGAGAATATATTTCATATTTCATGGGAAAATCGATGGTTTCTGGTTCAGATTCTCCCTTAAACCAATGATAGAGGAATAAGTATATATAGATATATCTACCATCTATAGATATACCTACTTGGTGGTTTCATCTCTCTCAAAAATATGAAAGTCAGTTGGGATGATGACATTCCCAACTGAATGGAAAATAATCCAAATGTTCCAAACCACCAACCAGATAAACATCCATAAACCACAGTTATGGGAGTTATAAGCCAACTTAGCTAAACATTAATAATGGTATATAATGGATGTATATAATGCATATAGGTTTGATGAGTATATATATTGGTATTTTTGTAGCTTTCCTAAAATGAGAGACACCCCAAATCATGCATAATGGATTGTTTTGAGCATAAGGAAGTCTGGAGCACCTTGATTTTGAGCAACACCAATATTGGTTGGAATATGTATGATATATATATATAAATATTATGGTACATATTTGGAATTATGGAATGCATGATCGATTAATGTTGTAAGATTGTAAGATTCATTAGGTTATTTGGAATAACTACTTTGTTTGACACATAATGACTAGGATGACGTTTGGTATTATATGAATACATTTACCAGTATTCAGTTTTTGACTTTGTTGAATTTTAGCTGATTTTATTTGATTTTATCTGGTTGGTGGTATACCTACCCCTCTGAAAAATATAAAAGTCAGTTGGGATGATGAAATTCCCAACTGAATGGAAAAATAACATTCATGTTCCAGGTTTATCCGATTTTGCTAGAAATTTCGTAGAATTTCGTGTTGCCAGTATCTGCCAGTGGTCCTGCCTAGTTTCTTTTTTTAAATAGGTCTTATGATTGGATAGGGGTGTTCATCAAGATGGGGATATCATTGCAAGGTGGTGCCCCAGTTCGATAGCTAAGTTTCGTGCACATAACTCCAATCACTAGGACTTATGATAGATATATCTATAGTTAAGGGGATTAGAAACTTATAACTAGGGGGGCACCACCTTGTGGATATCAGTAATAATCTGCGGATATCTGGTGATTTATAGGGATATGGTCTTCTTGTACCCTCTGGTAAACTAACATAGCTATGGATTCGGAAAACCACCATTATTAATTGTTAAATCACCTATAACATGTTCATTTTTTGTTTCACTACAGATCACGGACCATGCAAGTCTGATCTCCGCTATATGAAACATAAAACGCGAAACAGCAGATACAGGCAACTTCGAGCACAGTTTACATCATACCGCTTGAAAAACATAATTATGCCTCGTCCCAACTAGACCACCACCACATGCCTCGATCTCCCCATGCTGGGGCATCACCTTTGGCGGCGTTATTCACCGGCCACTCGTGCCAACTATTGTTGCTCAGCGCATTGGCCTCTCCACATTTGTAGCAACCCCTTTCTCTGTTGAAGGAGCGCTCAGAGGCCGAGTATTGCCCTTCATAGGCAATCCGCCCAGAAACTCAACGTCACGTTCCAGGAGCATGTGGTTTCCTTCTTTTCCTGAAACATCAACGCCGGTTTTCCATCTCTCCCTTCTTCTCTCCCTTCTTTTCCTTCGTATGGTCGGACATAAGGAAACGTTTCGCCGCCATCAACCAACCTTTGGTTTCCGATCCGACATCCGAAAGGTTCGGTCGTTGTGCAGCGCAGCCTGTGAAGTGGCATCACTAATACAAGTAGAGGCCATGATGAAAGTCACGAATGATATGAGCCAAAACCCTGGAGCCAAAGGCCATTTTCAATAGCTATGTTAGTTTACAAGAGGGTAACCATCTCAATCTAAGAGATTTTAACAAGTGACGCATTGGGGACATGATTGACGGTGGGATCCCGCCGGGATTCCACCAGCCCAGCATTTTAGCTGCGCAGCGTTGCTAGCGTTGCTTCTCATTGCAACTGGTGATGCCCTCTGGTAAACCTAACGGTTTGCGACATAGAAAATGGCCCAGTCGAAATAGCTGATGACTACCCATTAAAAGCGGGTGGATTTTCCATCGTTTTTGAGGGTAAATGCTGAATCCATCTTTCAGCTGGAAGCGAGCCAGCATTTCTCTCGTTTGATGCTTCAAAAAGATATTACTGTTCTCAATGGGGTAACCTCCAACTGACATAGCGACAGGGCGAATATGGAAACCATCCGACTGAGAACAGCCAACTACATGATATCCCATTTGTTGTTTCTCAATATCCCATGAAGTCCCAGTTTTGGATTCAGTGACATTCACAGTATTGATGCCATAAATCCAAACCCATTTTGTGGTTCTTATCACTTTAACGTCAACCCCCGGAGTAACAGACTCTGTGGCTGGTAACCTGGGGCTTGCGACATTCCGAAAACGAAATCATATCACCGGGAGCTCTAGAATCCGATGATATTTCCTGGTGATGTTTTTTTTCGGGGGTCATGTGGGGGTAATGTGATTAATAGTGGGGGATTAATAGTCATTAATAGCCATTATTCACCATTATCTAACACTATTAGATATTTATAATGCCTGTTAATGGCTACTAATGTGGGTAAAAATGTGTCATGGTTACCACCCATGACTGGGAATGGTTAGATTATACCACCTATAAATATGGCGATGACGGGATGGTGCATTTATGAAATTGTTTTACCCACATCAAATCCACAATCTTGATGGTTAAATTGCCAATTTACAACATTTGATGGTGAAATCACAACAATTGATGGCTTACAGCCATCATTTTCCTAAGGTTAAAGCTTAACACTATGTCTGTTTGTCTGAAAATAGAATATCCCAAAATCCATAGGAAATTTAGAAGTCAAACTTCCGACAATATGGACAGATGAAAAGCAGAGATGGGAAGAGTCAGAAAGAAGAGAAGAGAAGAAGAAAGAAGAAAGAGTCAGAAGAAAGGAGATGCAGGTGCGCGAAAAGGTAGGAAAGTCGCAAAACACGGTGTTTTTCCAATGATTTGTGGCTGCGGAGAGTCCAAAAGTAGGCTCGCTAAAGCGGCGGGTGCGGAGCCATCTGGCCAGATGAGAGATGAAAAATTGCACGCCGTTGTGGCGCGAAGCAAATTTCGAAGTCAAAATGTACAAAGCACACCAGCTCCGGACCACTTTCGGAAGTTGATATGTCGAAAAAGTGCGCGCCGTTGTGGCGCGAAGCACATTTCGAAGTCAACATGTACAAAACACCACATGTTCGCGCCACTTTTGGAAGTTGAGATGTTGAAAAGGTGCACGCCGCTGTGGCGCGAAGCACATTTCGAAGTCAAAAGTGCAAAAAACTGAAGGGTACGGAGCACTTTTGGACGTTCAGATGTCGTTTTGCGTGGTAGGCAGAAGGGATTGTGCACCTTGTCAAAAGTGAGCAAAAAGTGACGGTTTTGTAGCATTTCCAAAAACGATGGCAGGCGTGGGACATTGGAAGAGGATCTTCAAAGATGAATTTCGCGTGGCAGGCGCAGTACAAAAGACATGTTCATCAGAGATGTTAGGAGGTCAGGGCGCTGATTTCCTGAGAGGGGTTGCATTTTGGAGCATCAGATCT
>Ga0126342_10009737_pt1 | contig 17218 bp, 14 predicted proteins | sample Cyp1metagenome_FD_92528 | JGI IMG/M metagenome (GOLD analysis project Ga0126342, IMG submission 92528) | Coral microbial communities from Lord Howe Island, Old Settlement Bay, Australia - Cyphastrea 1 metagenome | ecosystem: Host-associated > Invertebrates > Cnidaria > Coral ... | reverse complement strand
ATATATCATGTACGAAGTACAAGGAACGTTAACATGCCCCCCCACCCCACCCCAACCCCAAGACAAAGAGCAATACTCAAAAAAGAAGCAAAACGCACGTACGGTTTTCCTGCCGTAGGCATAAACATCTATTAAACCCCTATTAATGATGATTAATGGTATTCCCCTATTGGGTTTTTTTCATGATGATGTGCTAATGTTATTTTGCAACAGGATCCACCATCCCCAACGGCTTAGAGGTGGTCAATGTGAAACGGAATCCTAGGTGAAGGCTACTGCACTAACTCGACTGACTTAGATCAGTATTGATTTACCTTATTGTTGTAGCCAGAACATGTAGCCTCTGGTTCTTTCACCAGAGGCTATGAGATTTACCACCATGTTTTTCTGGGGTGCCTTGGTTTACCATCCCCAGTCATGGTCGGTTTATGGCAGGGTTTCCCACAGCCCAGGCTGGAGTCATTGATGTTGGTCTTGCTGGCGGTGTGGAGAACATGAGCATGTGGGGGCCCTGGGTGAAGTACCAGAACTGCCTGGCAGTTCCTGGGGGATTGGAGCGATCCCAAAAAAAAATCCGCCTAAATTGATTGGGGACCATCCATGGTGGCTTCTTTGGAACTACATTGTTCTGGGTAAATTTCATCACGACCTCACTGTCCTCCCGAACCCTGGAATCATGGTTAAGAAGAGGAATTATCCCAAAATGGCCCAACTATTCAGGGTAGTGAATTATTATAATTTACCCAGATTGTTGAAATGGAATAAGTCAACAGATCCTATGCCTGGCCATTTTTTTTGCTGCATGGTCACCTGGATGGCCATCACACGGAAAGAAACGCCGATACGCCCAGGTTCCCCATGATGGCCACCATCGACATCACCAAGCTCTCTGCTAAAGTCTTGGACTACACAGATGCTGAGGATGGGACTGACCTTAAGGTGATGTTTTTTCTGTAAAAATCTCCACCTCTGCCAGGGAAAAGCTGTTCCAGGCTATAAGAATATCTAAGTCCGCAGTTCTAGATTATGGATTCAGTCACTAAGTATCACTAAGTCCATGGATAAAATCCATGATTTTCCTATACTTATGACATTTAGAGCTACCGGTTCCTCCATTTTGCCAGGCTTGCCTCCTGCCCATGGGTCTCACCAGTGAGAACGTGGCGGCGGCCTATGGCATCCCCAGGGATCGTCAGGATAGCATGGCGGCAGATTCCCACAAGAAGGTGGGAATATGGTGAAATATGTGGTGGTTTAAAGTAATTTCATCATCAGAAATAGAAGATACAGATAATATATATATATATATAATATACACACATATGTAATTATATAGTTATATATATATATATACATATATCTATATATAATTCATGAATAGATGATATGGGTGCGTTTGAAGATGGTGGATATGATTCCAGGAATCTTTTTCCGCAAAAAGGGTGGCCTGCAGTTTGGGTGGAGTGGCGGTCCTACTGTGGATGGAAGAAATCCTGCACCACCTGGGATGGTAGAAAGCCTCTGAGAAATGGGAGAAACCACCTATTAACTGGTGCAGGATTTCTTCCATCCACAGTAGGAATGGTTCAACGGAAAATTAACAGAAACCATTTGTGTTTGCGCCCGGCCCACTGGGGCCAGGGTGAGCCTATAAGACAAGCAAGTGGCGCAGTTGGTGAAACAAATTCTTGCTCGTGCTCGTCACTTTCTGGTTATTTAAGGTAGCTATGTAAAATCCACATAAATCCACCATTCTCCATAGCTACATCATCATCTTTATATATATAATATACCACATAAATCCACCATTCTCCATAGCTAAATCATCATCTATCTATATATATATATTTATCATCTATTTTCATGGCCCCTTTAGCCTTTTCGATAGTCAACCGTTACACATCACCAGACCCGCGACCGTTCAACGGAAACGTTTTGTGCGTCGCTGGTCGCGCAGGCGTTGGAGGCGCAGAAGCAGGGCTGGTTCAAAGAGGAGATCGTCCCGGTAACCATTGAGACCAAGGGCAAGGAGCGGCGATGCGGCGATTCCGGGGGACTGTCCGTGGGCCCAGGGCCGAAACGGCGAAAAATTCGGCGATTTTTCCAGAAATCCCATGGGGAAATCCATGGGGAAAATTCCAATGACTCAAAGATGGCTGGGAAATCCCGGAACGAAATCCATGGTACATCGAGTCTTCGCTGCAAAAAATCGAACAGCAAATCGGTAGATTGCTGGATTTTCCAGGGCCACGTGTGATTACCGGGTACACGCCCGAAATCAGCTCCGGAGCGACCTATGGAGCCAAGCTGGTGCTCCATACTTTTTGAAGTTGGTTTATAAGTCAAATAGGATTTTTGCTAGATATATCTGGAGTCAATGGGGTTTATAACACTTATGACAAGGGGGCACCAGCTTGTACCAAGCCAGGTAGTCTAGCCCTGCAGCCACATCTAGGACGTCAGCGTGAAATAAACACAAACCAGTAGATGAACAAACACATGAACGAGTAGATCTAATAAATCAATGGATAAAACATACACAAAACCCAAGTGGTTTTTTCAGATCCAACTTTTCGAGGATGGAAGCATGCAGAAGAAGGTCATCACCGAAGACGAAGGCCCTCGTGCCGGTGTCACCGCTGAGAGCTTGTCCAAGTTGAAGCCAGTGCCTTGACTGATCTTGGTCAGTGGGTTATTTTATCATATTTTATCAGTTGATCGCCTGATTTCTGAGTTTTTTTTTCTTATATATATATATATTGTATATGTGTATATGCATATATTTTATAGATCAGGGGGATGATCCTGGAAGTCTTGCCTGAGTACTAGAATCATTCGAAGCTCCAAACGATGGGAATGCAATGGGAAAGATTAATGGATATATACAGTATATATATATAATGGCATTCATGTAGCCAAGAATCTGACATTTGGCAATTTGGGGGATTTACCTCAAAGTTATGGCACTGAAATACTGGGACAACGAAGTTTCAACCCATGTCAAGGGATTGGAGTTGGGATATGATTGCATATATGCATGACATAAGTGACATTTGTAGATACTTTGGATTTTTTCACGATGATTCTTAGATATTTTTCTGACCATTCAACATTGATCACCGAAAAATACCTCAGTTTGATGTTGAAAAACTTTGCTGGCGATCCTCAGGGGATCACTTGGGGATGGTACTTTCCCATTGTTTGATAATTAGCCTCTGGTAAACTAACATAGCTAACATAGCTATGGAAAATGGGTGATGTACGTTGGTTTACCTAGAAAAAACATGGTGATTTTCCGTAGCTATGTTAGTTTACTAGAGGGTAATCCACCATTGTTGATGAATATACCATGGTCAATCAGCATTTTGGTGTGTCCAATACGGGTTTGTCTGAAACTAGGGTGTACCCACATTTGATGGCCTTTATCATTTCTCCTATTAAGATGGCCCTTTGCGAGTGTACATCCTCCATTTTCAGAGACGCCCAGTGCCTCCGTTGTTGATAATTTATCAACTTAAATCGTATGAAATCACGATTCTAGCTAGAACTATGATCAACAATCAGTTGAGGTTGGGATTTCGGTCATGGATCAGCAATCCTCATCAAATCATGTCCGGTGTTTATTATATATATATGTATATATATATATATGTATAGCCATTCCCATCTTTTCCGGACATCAAATCCCAGACGTTGAAGGCCAAAGTTTACCGAGGCCTTCAAGGCGGGTGGCAGCACTACTGCGGGCAACAGCAGCCAGGTGACCGATGGAGCTGCCATGGTGCTCTTGGCCAGGTGGGACTGTGGGACTTTTCGCTGGGATTTCACGGTGTGTTTTTTTTTTTTCAGCATTTATATTGGAAGATACAAGGAGAACTATGACATTTTGGAGGAGATCATTGCCAAAACATGGTTGGTTCCGTGTTTTTTTGAAGGTTCCGTGTTTTTTTGTGAGTCAAACGTGATTCGATCCCAGAGTTTTTTCAGTGATGGCCGTTTCAATGGGGAGGAGGATCAACTGGTTGACATTTTGGGGGACCCTATTTTGCCACAGGTATCCCCAGGAACAAAATTACCATGAACTTGGACATCCAAAATTGGTGGAATGCAGTGGGAAAAAGAATATAAACAATTGAGGGAAACGAAAGTCATGGATAGTTCAGTATTTTGCATGATATTTTAGTTGCCATTTTTTTTCGGTCCAGTACCATTTGGGTTTGTGGCTGGTTCGTGCTTTCGCATAGCCTTGGATACTAGCCAGCTGCAAGCTGTGAGGGGTCAAATGCCTACAATGAAAGGTTGCAAATTCAAGTCTTTGAAAGGAACACCTTAAAATTTCTTGATTTTTCCACGATTTTTCCACGATTTTTCCACTTCAACCCGAGTTTTTGTCCAGCAAAAAGCCCCTGAGCCCCATGGAGGGGTTACCATCCTGTGGGGGCATTGCAGGCGTTCCGTGGCCAAGAAGTTGGGTCTGCCCATCGTGGCGCGCTTCCGAAGCTTCGCCTGCGTTGCTGGGATGACAAGCAGTGACAGTTTTGTGGAACTGGAAGCCATGATGATATTTTCATTATTTTCCTATCCATAAAAAGGGTTGATTTTCCAGTTCGCAAAGTGCTAAAATTACTCAGGGGGAACAGGGGAACATATTTTTTTCAACCTTTTGCTCGGGTTCCTTGGGTTGTGAAGGAAAGGAGGGTTAGTTTTTGTGCAGCGGAGGTTGGCGTGGATCCTAAGCTCATGGGCATCGGCCCTGCTTTCGCGATTCCACCAGCACTTGAGAAGGTGCCAAACGATGTTTTCATGGTGAAGGTTTGCAACCAAATGAGGCTTTTAACCAACAAACATGTGGGCTTCAGAAGCACAGAATTTCAGATTTGTACCAGAGCTATATTCTAGATTCTGGCGATGCAACCAGCAAATGCTACAATGCCAACAAACATTCATTGCAACATGTTGAAAGAACCAAGAAAACGAGACAAGGCACTGCGCGAAACAACACATGATCTTCAGTGGCTTGAACTATATTCTCAACAGATAGCCTTGATTTAGCACAGATCCTATCAGCATTCAATCCATTTTCCAGGGGCTTCTGTTCCAGATTTTTTTTCAATATATCAGGGGTTTAGTCTGAGTGTCCCAGTCCCCATTTTTTGGGGATCCCTCCCGGCTCAAATTTTTAGGGGCTTCGGCAGATCTGGCCAGGCTGGGATTAAGGTGGAGGATGTCGACATCTATGAGATCAACGAGGCCTTCGCCTCCCAAGCCACCATGTGCCTTGGCCTTGATATCTGGCCGTACTTGGCTCAGGTTTCTTGAGTCATGGTTCAAGATGAGGTTGCGCTCCCCAAAAAAAAGTGGAGTATGCCATGATATGATACGGATCATTCATGATCATTATGTAATATTACAAAAATAAAGATCATTGGTGTATTTTGACACATGTGTCGTTGAGACAGCAACCAAACCTCATGATAGGGCATCGATACGGAGTTTTGCCACCTAAATTGGGAAGAATTGGACCCAAAGCAGCCCTAGCATGGACCAACAAAGAATCCAGTGGTTTCAGAGGTCTAACATTTGAAGGAAACATCCTACCTTTGGATAGTGAAAGGCCATCATTCTCTCATTTTCCACCACACATGACAACTATATTCCATTTTTCCCCATGAAAATAGGCTCCCCAAGTCTCAATCAGTTGAATGCCTCATTTTTCCCCTGACATGCCGTATTGAGGTCTGTCGACCACCTGAAGATTCCCATGGAGAAGGCCTTTCAAGGGCTGGAGAGGGTTTAACGAAGGATGGGGGTTCGAAACATATCCCACCACTTTTTTTTTTGGTGTGAGACGTTTTTCTTTACACATTAGTAGTTTAGTGGTGATGAATCCAGCCAAAGGTGATGTTTGTTGAAGCTATTTGGGTCCGTGTGAAAGGTTGACGCGGAATGATGAATATAACTAGCTGGGTGCAACGGATGCTCACTGAGAGACTGAGTATACAGCCGGGCTGTGATTGACAAGAAAACCTTGAGATGGTTCGGTGCAAGATTTGCTTGCGATGCCCAGGTGTCTCTGGTATCACACAAAGACTCCGATCTCCAAACCATTTATGTTTCCCACTGCCATGCGATCAGAAAACGGTCAGAGACAAATCCTAAGGTTTTAATCCAAATCATACCAATCATGTAAAATCATGTCCTAAGTCCTTAGATCAGCCAAATCATACCAGAAAGGACAGTAGAAATTGGAATTTCCGTGGAAATCCCATGGAAATCCCATGATTTCTGGTGCCCGAGGTGAACCCCAAGGGCGGCGCTATCGCCCTGGGACATCCCTTGGGAGCCACGGGCGCGCGACAGATCGCCACCTTGTTGCCCGAGTTGAAGCGACAGGGCAAGAAGCAACTTGGACGACTTGGATTGACTTGGCTTTGAAGTGGCCTGGGTTTTGGCTGCTGGTTTTTGGTGGAGTCTGTTGGGCATTTAATCCAAATAGAGTTGGATGGTTTCAGGAGATTTTGTTGATTTGACATGAGCAACAACTTTGTGAATTCTGGAGCTTTTGGGGGTTTGTAAGGTGTTGTTGCCTTTCTGTTGGGTTCAACCGCACAAATTTTCGACGGCCTCCCTCCATAAAAAGTTGGATGACATTGGAGGGTCATCCGAAAAAAAATACCCAAGGGAAGTCCCCATGGTTTGGTTATATATGATATCTCCATTCAATGACTCAAAAATCCCAAAAATAAAGTCCTCTGATTGATGTCCCAGTTTCCCCAACGATTTTCTCAGGCTTGGTGTGACCTCAATGTGCCTGGGCAGTGGCATGGGTGCTGCTTCTGTCATTGAGCTGGAGTGAGGTGCGTGGCCACTTGATGTGCCTCGCTTGACTCCGTTGGAACACGGGAGGGGACGACCCTGGAACACCATGGTCGGGTGATGGTTGAAATTAGGAGATCCCATTTTTTCGGCGTCCAAAGCATAACTGGTTGGTGGTGACTGGAACATTTTTTATTTTCCCCAATAGTTGGGATGATGATCCAATCTGACTTTCATATTTTTCAGGGGGGTTGAAACCACATAAAGACTGAAAGATGAAATGTTCAGATGCCTCTCAGACTGGCTGTTGCAAGGAGTTGCAGTTTTCCTTGTTCGCGGCAATGATTTCTTGTGATGCTTTCATGACTGAAGATTTTCGTTGATTTGAAACTTGGGTAGGAGATAAAAAAATATCTTCATGCGGGTTCGGGTGGCTTGGCTCCACTTTGGAGCGCCAATGGGTCAGGGGCATATCACTATAGATTGGCCCTTCGGAGCGTGAAGGAACCGCAGAGGATGCTTCATGCTGTTTTGCACGGGCCTTGTTTGAAGCTGTCTGAAAGTAGGCAGGAACATACCGACTGGGGCGGGCTGTATGTTGCAGGGCCAGTTCCCATGGACTTAGGTGGGATTAGAACCTTAAGTACTTAAGTACTGCTCAGCAAAGTACAGACTATAGTCATCTTCTGACTAAACCGACCAGGACTATTGGACTTCCACTGGGTTGATTTTTTCAGGACAATCACAATGGTTATTTTTACTGCACCATCCAAGGTCCAAGGACTTCCTGGAAAGTTAACCCAAGTGGAGCCACATCAGAATTGGTCCCCAAAAATAGGTTCCACCAAGGTTCCCATTACTGGGCTCCATATGGGGATGGCTCGAAACCAGCTATTTCCTGGCAGGGCACCTAGGGTAGGGTTTTGACTTTTGACTCATAGCTATATCCCAAAACCAGCTCACATTCTGGACTTAAAGCCTATGTTTCGCTGCTCCAGTCAACGGCGTTAGTCACCAGAACTTTGCAGCGCCGTGATCGGCCGTTGGATCCGATATTCCGTTTCAGAGGCGAAAATTGGTGCGAAAGGGTGCGTAACTGGGTGCCTGCGGAACTTGTTCTTCAAACAAAGGGGGATTTTCATCAACTAAAATGGGAAGTTCATCAATGGGAATGGGGGAAACCTGCCATTTATGGATGATTTATACAATTTATACATATTTATACCATCCATTTCTGGTGATTTTGAGGGCCCGGTGGATTATTGGGTTTACCACATACCATCTGGTTATTTAACATAGCGAACTGGAAAATCCCTGGCCCATAAATGGAGGTTTTAATCTTCGCTGGGAAAATCATCTATTTCATTCTATTTCTATGGACCATAAATTTACCATGGCAAACTGTGAATGTCATATATAACCAGGACATTTACCAGGCTGGGTAAGGTGACTTATGTGATTTATGTGATTTTCCCAATGGAACATCCACCAGACACGGTGCACTCATCCAGAAATGACTGGCAGAACCCGATGGCATAGGGTCATCCCATGGTGCTTTGTTGGGAATCCTGAAACATTGGCCATCAAAAAGTGCCCTATTACCCGGCCTGGTAAACAGCCACATAACTATGGGAAAAATCACCCTGCTATTAATGGGAAAACTCACTATCAATGGGCCATTTTCAATAGCTTTTTGTATGTTTACCAGAGGGTAGTCATGGTATGAGCCCCAAATGACTGCATGAATCTAATCCAGCTTTTGATCATGGCACATGTGAGTCTGCCATGTGTCTGCCATCGACCGCAGCGCTGGCTCAAAACGGGTGACCGGGGGACCGTTGTTTCAGACCTGGGCTTGCGCCCGCTGGGCCAAAGTGTAAGCACCGAAGTTGCAGAAGTTGCAGATGGGGTTGGAAGGGCATCCCTGTTTTTGAAAGGAAAAGGCATGTCCACATGGTCTGTAATTATCATGAAATGGTTCTTTTTGTTAGTTGAGACCAGGTTAGATGACCAGGTGACGCATTCAGTGGGTGTGATAGTCCACCAGTCCACCAGCAACCCACCGTGCCAGAAACGGGGTAACCATCAACACATTGGCGTGTTTGGCCTCCTCTGAGGCCATGGGGAACACGTTGTCTTCGGATACTTTGCCGGTGCTGTGCACCATGGTTGATGTACACAACCCCAAAGCGCAGGACGGGAAAATGCTTTGATCCCGGAAGTCCATAAACGATTAGCAACACAGTATCTCCCATAAAAAATACACATGATCAGGGGTGAAAAAATGATAGCAACCCACAAAAATCGCTTCAAAAGTTGACATTCTGGGGGAAACATGAAACATCAGTCATATGTATATATATATATGTACCATCCTGGAAAAATGTTTCTGATTTTTTTTGTGGACCCCAAACGGTACTATGTTAAAAGGCTTATCTCGCCATGTCCAACAGGATACGTCCAGCCCATCAGTTGAGGTTGGTGTCGGTTGGTCCATCTCCCTGTGTCATAGGCATCTCTCTCTCTCTCTATTTGTATATTATACATAGATAGTTGGACCATCATATTGGAAATATGTGTCTATATATACATGATTAATATAGATTAATATAGATGCGAAGATATAGATATAATATGATATAATTTTATTTGATTTTATATCAGTCACAAACTAAACACCCAAAATTGAGTTCCTCCAGCGCCAGGATATGTTCTACTTTTGCAACGTTAGCAGCGGAGGAGCAGCCACGAAAGTCATTGGCAGATCCCAGACGCTAAGTGTCGAGGCGGGTTGCCGACTTTTCCCGCCTTGGAAGGTTGGGAAATGCGATGACGGGTATAAAACCCATAGGGAAGCCAAATATGTCATGGGTCTATTTACATTACCCTCTGGTAATTTAACATAGCTATTGAAAATCACCATTTATAGTGAATTTTCCCATTGAAAATTGTGATTTTCCATAGCTATGTTAAATTACCAGAGGGTATTTCATATTCATATTTCTTATGCTTAGCTGCTGTATAATCACCTCTTAGTAACATGTGATTTCATAACCATTGCTACCTTGGAACATCGGGCCGAGCCAAGCGCGGGCGCTGCGCTGAAAGGTGAGCATCAACACAGTTCTGAGCTTCACGGTCTACGAGTGTCCTGAGCCGGTGGGGGGGCCACAGGAATCCACAGGAGCGGGGAGATGTGCTGTAAAATCTATCCATGAGGACATCATACAATGTGGGGCCCCCAAGATAGCTAAGTTGGTTTACAACTACAATAATTAGGGTTTATGGTACTTATAAGTATAGTTAGATGGGGTTATAAACCAACATATAACTAGGGGGCCCCACATCATATGGGACATGATCATATTTGATATGGGATTTCATCAATCTAATAACAAACCTGCACGATCCGGTGTCTAAAGCGGAAAACCCGATCTACCCGATCTACTTGTTCCGTCAATTTCATGACGGAAAATCATGATAAACCATGGGATGCGCCGGTTTTTTGCCCTCAATTTTCAGACAAACCCAGGCAAGATGTACAAAGATGATGAAATCTCTGTGGTTTTGAGGGCATAATTTTTTTGAGCCACAACCAATTGGACCCTTAGACAAGGCATTGATTTCAGCGCCCTGGTAGGTGTTCACTCCCGAGACAGCTCGCTGCCTGGGATTGCGGCCCAGTTGCACTGGTTACACCTCGGCGGAGAGTGGGAGACCAATGGTTTGAATGGTTGTAGGATACCCAATTTTTGATGGTTTTTTTGATGGGAGAATGGGGCATCCTAAAAGTTTGTTGGTTTGCCGTTAAAAAGGAGTAATGGCCTGGATGATTTTGGCATCCTCGATTTTGGGAGAGCCTGACATTTGGGGTTGCAGCTTGAAATTCGTCATTCATATTGGTATGCCACCATTTGAACTTTGTGCGGTGCTTGAAAAGTCATCACTCGAGTTTATGCGTACCCGCCCACGCTGCATCCAATTTGTTCACTTTTGAAGGGATGTGAAGCCAGGGTAGCACAACCAAAGCCTGCAGTCTACCACCTATAGACGAGTGCTTTCCCCGGTTCCATGAGCACCCTGGTAGTGAAAACCAATCCCCAAATTCACCATTGCCGGCCTCAGGTTGCGTGTGCCTGTTGAGCGTTTGGCCGAACGTTACTCCTCTGGTGCCTTGAAGGGTGGCACTAGTGATCTCCTGGGATGAAATTTTCAGTGGATCGGTAAGTTGGTTTAGGATTTATGGTGGAAGACTTCGATGGGGCTTACAAACCAACTAACCACTTGGAGCAACTAATCTGAAATACCAGCCTGCAAAGCATGCTTTGGTCTTGGGGATCTGTTGGGAACTCCATCAACTCCAGGATGAGGGATCCTTCTGGGTCGAAAATTCCACTTGGAAAAATGCCGCTCAGCCAGTGGATTTACCATCTGGTTATTTAACATAGCCATGGAAAATCACCATTTTTAATAGGTAAACCCAGGTAAACCATCTATAAATGGGCGATTTTCCATGGCTATGTTAAATAACCAGTGGATTTAGGGCTACCCTATTTTCGGACTAAAGAGTCGACTCTTCGCAGCTTCAAACGTCGCCAAGTTCGGCTGTCAGCAAAGAACCTGTGGAGCATCTGCCACGTGACCCAGTCTGGGTCCACAATTCTGGCCTGTAAAAGTTGAGAACCACAATATTTCTGTTGGTAGATCCTAAGGTTTATACAACGCGACTTGGCACACCAGCAGAGTTGGGAAGAGATACACTGAAAAATCAGTGGGTACACAAATCAATCACAAATCAATTAACCATAGCTATGGGACTTCCCACCAACCTATCTTCACAAGGCCGCTGGTCCCCAACCGCCCATGCTCTTCCGCCATGTGTGACACCTTTGGCCTCTGCATCCGTGGTGTGGCCGTGACTCCGGCGCCGCGCCGGCCGTCGCCACCGCCCGAAGAGCGGGGCGTGGCCGCCGTGGCCGCCGTGGCGCCGGCGATGAAGGCAAGGTACTCCAAATTTCTGGGCATCCTCTTGGGAATATATGACACATATGACACAATATGACACAATATGACACATATCAGCACAGTCTCAAAGTTTTTGAAGGTACATGAAGGTACCAGTAGCTGATGTCAGAAATTGGGAGTGGCTCAGGAATCTGAATGTCAACCTGTACATGTTTATATAAATATGAAGCGTTTTCAACATCGAACCGTTGAAACACATTTCAAGCTCGCGTTGAAATGACCATTCAAGCGCATTCATCCGATCGTGGATATGGCAATGCAGATTTTTGGGGGTTCGGATCCTGTGACCATCTTCCGGGTCGCTCTGGGAGGAGCAGGTTTGGTAGGACTTGGTCGCCGCAACCGGACCAGATCACATGGCTCAGATCCCTATCACTCAGAATTTTTGTTTAGTTTAAATATATCTTTGCTATTTTGGATTGGCAGGTCCAGGTGCACCATGCAACATTACACTTCAGATCATGCAGTGTTTTCTTTTCGTCTCTTGGCCATCCGATTCTCAATTCCCACCCGCAGCCCCCGTTCTGCCACAGCCGGGGCGCCAGCTGTGGAGGAAAATGACGATCCATCTGCATCTGCATCTGGCTGTCTGCAAGTCACCGTGTTGTTGATTTCCCATCAGCAAGAAATTGCCTTGGATTGTTTTACATTTGGTGTTTCAACATCGTTTAAAAATCAAAATGTTTACCTCGTTCAAACACATCGTCGGCCCCTGGCAGCAGGCACCGCCCAAAGCGGCAGGTTCGAAGCCGTTGGTGCACTATGGGCCGTGGCAGCGGGTGTCGACCGCAGGGGGCGTGCACAGCATGTTTCTAAGGGAAGATGCAGAGATGAGCGCCACAGCAACTTGGCGCCGATTTTTCGCGCGTTGAACTTTGTTAGCTATGGTTGCATCCATATTCCCAACTTAAAATCGGGAGCCGAGGGACCAGATTCCCAATCACTTTGAGAGCAATTTTTGGATGGAAAGGGTTCTTTAGGTGGAAAAATGGTGGTCTAATCAAGAAGAATTGGGGATTCTATTGGGATTTACTCACTAAAAAATGGTAGGATCCTTTTCCTGGATCATATTCAATACGCTGAAAATTTGGGACCCCCATGACAAATAGATCCGATAGGAAACCAAGGTTTGGCGCAGGAAGGGGCTAGTTGTTAACTCGTTTGTAATCCGGATACGACATGACATACCTGGCAAAATTTCATAACTGGCCTTGAAAACTATGGTAATTCAATGTAATTCACCACACAATGACTGGGGTGCACATCCAAGTAGAAAAATAACATATTATTCCTAGGGGACTGGACATTTTCAGGGATGGGGGTAGGGTTCTCCTCTCAAAAGTTGCACCATGAACATTTGCAACTCAATTCATGCCCTGGCCCTGCGAATGCATCAGAAAACCTCGGGCCGATCTGATTTTGAAAGAATGTGTGTCCCTAGTGGTTGTATGTTCCTTGTTGATCCTTGTTGTTTTGTTCCCAAGTCTAGTGCTTTGTGCGAATCCATACCCAATCTCGAGTGGTCAATCCCGGTAGCCTTTTGAACAAGTTCTTTGGTGAACATTTCCCCAAGTGTTTCAGTCGTTTCTGACTGTAACTATTTTGCTCTTCCATTCACAAGTATCTTTATGTCCAAAACCGATTGTGCCTTTATGTCCGCATCCAGGATATTTTTGTTCCAAGCATGTGGGATGAGGAGTACGACGTAACTCATCATGTCACTTGGCCAAGGGTTGGCCAAGGGTTGGAGGATCTGGGGTGGTGATCAAAATCTGCGCCTCCCTGCTGGCCATCATCACTATCAGCATCCTCCTCTTCCTCATTCTCGCCGTCATGATCATCACATGATCATCATCACCATGTTGGTAACCCCAAAATGCCAGAATCTGTCACTCCAAAGATTCTGAAAACATGACCAAAACCCAGGTGGAATGGCGAAAACGAGAGCTGCGCTGCACGCCGGCGATTGGCTTCTTTGCTGGACAAGAGCTGCTCTTCGTGTATGATGAGCATCCGGAACGTGTTCCTTGGATGTGCCACAGGGATTCTTCAACTCAGCTTGGAGTCCTTGACTGAAAAACGCGGGTTTTCATGATGATTTACATGTTTAGTTATCTTATTTGGGACACCTATGCTCAGAAATGGGTCAAAACCCTCAGACTCTGGTGTTTATACCAAAATAGCCAGTTATTTGGATGTCCATGTTTGCATTTAGGTGCCTGTGTACTTTCGTGCTTCATGCTGACCTACTTTCAAAGTACCTGCGTAGGGGATAGTCACGCCAGTGCCTCCGGCAAAAACAACATGCCTGTGTCGGCTTGGTCGACAACTGATTTTGGCCGGTAGAGCAAATACGCGAAACATATAATATACTGTACATCAATGACCATTCCAGGTACCTAAATTGGAGGTACCTACCCTATATAAGGCCTATGTAAGGAGATTTGCCCCAAAATATGGCTTTATATGGCACAGTGCCTCCATTTTTGGTCTTGAATTTCCTATTGATACATACAAGATGTTGCATTCGTCGAGCTCATATTTTGCACATGAGCCTCGTTTCTGGACACATGGGGTTGGGTCACTGCCCTTTGACACAATATTTGAATTGGATGAAGGTCCACTTTCATGCAATTTTACCATCCATAGCAACATCGACACCTGCGCACTTCCGGGAAAATCTCGGGGAACCCTCCGTCATATTCCCACCTCACGGCGAAGAGGTGACCCTTTGTGGTGAAGAGAAGCCCTGTGGCCGCTGTCCTCCCGACCGGAAGGGCTCTGAGAACTTCCTCCGCTGCTGCCTTCAGATTGCGCTCCGGCCGCGGAAGATGTCGACGCTTCCGACAGAGGCCTTGTGGCTTGGAGAAACCATGGATGGTCCTGGGGGAAAACTTGGCGCGAGCCCCCTGAGTTGGCTGTTGTTTGTTGTGGGCTGAATGGGGGATGATCGATGACCGGATGACAGCTGCAACTGGTTAGCGGGTACTGTATTTGACGGTATGACTCGGTATTATCCATTGAAATTTGTTGGAGATTCAGCGACCTGGAACCGCATGGGTTGATATGGGATTGATGGGGATGGGAGAAGCCACCTATGGCTTTGAACATGAGAAGATCTAGCCCAGCGGCAGCTATTTTGATGTGACTGGGAACCAGGCTTCAATCCGGGAAACCCACCCCAAATTAGATGGCTTCAGACGGACCCAAAACATATTTGTTGGACTGTTGGAGGTATATCCCATTCAAATCCCCATTTTGTAATCCTTATTATGATCTGGTGAACAAAAAACTGAATTATATATATACAACTACTGCAATACTACAGTTATATATTGTATATACCATCTGGTTATTTAACAGTTCGCCATGGAAAGATCCACCATGCTATTAAGAACGGTAAACAATCTATTTTCATGGGCCATAAATTTACCATGGCAAACTGTGAATGTCATAACCAGGCTGGGTATACCATAAAGCCTAGTTATGCCGGTTACGATCACCAACTTTACGGGTTTTTTCGGCTGGTTTCCACCGTTGCCCCACCCTGAGGTCCAAGAGCGCCTTGGTTCCCCGGGCAGCGCACATTGCGCATGGCTTCTCTTGGCCCCTGGAGACTTGGAGGGTCATCCCACAGTGCGTCCATCGTTTTTTTGCTATTTGAAGCAGCAAAGATGGAGAATTATATATGGGGATATTTTTGAATATCACCAATCAACATGGGGATAATAATGTCAATGATTAGTCAATGATGAGGAAGTGGTAAGTCTGGTAAGTAATCATAGTTCGTCTACCCATATGTATATCTATATATATGCGATAAACCGCGAATCGGGGACTTCTTCGAACCAGGGTTGTTGGGTCCCAGGGTCCCATGACCGGTCGTGGGATGATCCGATGATCCGATGATGACCTGGGGAATCCTGCAAAAGAGCCGGGAAATCTGGAACGTTGCCCGAAAGCAATAGAAGCATCATATACCCTCTGGTTATGTCAAAATAGCTATTGAAAATGGCCATAGAAATAGTGGATTTTCCCAGTAAACATTGTGATTTTCATGGGATTACCCTCTGGTAAACAGCCACATAACTATGGAAAGATCCACCATTTTTAATGGCAAAACTCACTATAAATGGCCATTTTCAATAGCTATTTTGACATAACCAGAGGGTAGAGAACAAGTGAAATCCAAGAAGTTGTTCTTCCTATCAGTGAATATCACATAGATTGGGCTTGTGAAACTTTTTGAAACCAGATATTTTATTACTATCTGAAACCTGTAACAATTGCTGGGGTCACCTAGTTTGAGACAAGCCGCTGCACGACGAAAAAACCCAGCTGCGGGGGTCGGGAAATTCACCAAGAAATGCTGGATTCCCCAATGGCATAAATCTTACCCTCCGACGATCCATAAGACTGGACCGTTTGAGAATCTATGGAGTAGTTTTATCAAAGTACATAATATGGGGATGGGTCAAAACCCTGGTACCTAGTGAACCCCAAAATAGCTGGTAAATGGATGTTCATCCCACTAAAAATGTATCTATAGGTATTGACCCATACCCATATGTATCGAGGATTTCCTAGTTAGCCATGTTTGATCACCGAAGGGTAATATGAATGTACACAGCACATTTTAATTTTAGGCCTGGTCCTCGGGTTGAACATGGATCTAGAGGGTGGAATTGATGGTAGGTCGGTAGACATGGATTGGATGGTGGCTAGATTTACTCATCAAAAAACTTGGATATCTTGGATACTAAGCAATGAAAGATACCTAAGTAGGTGATATAATGAAATATAATGAACAAATGAGGGTTTCCACTGCTGATTGGTTTGGTTCATGGCCTCGGAACTGGTGGATGTGCCCTCCCTTTGCCTCGGTTTGGATTCGACCACGGAATGTTTCGATGTCTTGTATTTTGTTTGAAGCGTCACGTTTTTTTCCGAAATGTTCTTGTTGGGTAGGTGGGTTCTTGGGTTTCTTTTTGAGTTTATCTTTGAACTTAAAGGAACTCCTTATAGTTACTGCTTGGACTTTGCTGAGGACAGGCCTGGATTTGCTGAAGCAGCTTGGAAGGCGGGTTTCCGGGGTCTCTGGGCTAGGGTCACTGGAACCGGAGAAATGTGATCCCATAGATGATTTTACGATATTTTACTACTGGTTATGGCCTAACCATTAGGTTCCAGATTCAAACACCCAGGAGAAACGACTTGAACACTGCTGGACTTCAGACCCATGAGTTGCAATATAATCTTACCAGTAGTACCGCACAAGGCGGTGGCGGAAGTTTCAGAATAGGAAACCTATAGGAGACGTTGGTTGTTGTGAATCACGGATGGCAGAGCGAATCCACTGATTGACCGAAAGGTGGTT
>Ga0126342_10009736_pt1 | contig 17218 bp, 13 predicted proteins | sample Cyp1metagenome_FD_92528 | JGI IMG/M metagenome (GOLD analysis project Ga0126342, IMG submission 92528) | Coral microbial communities from Lord Howe Island, Old Settlement Bay, Australia - Cyphastrea 1 metagenome | ecosystem: Host-associated > Invertebrates > Cnidaria > Coral ... | reverse complement strand
TCAATTCGCGAAAATCATTTTCGGAACCCCCGGAAGCTGACAAAATAATTTTTTTGAGAATGTGGAACCGGTTCGGTTCCATTCGGTTTGCGTAAGAATAATTGGCGGTTCGGTTCGTGCCCTAAGGGTGTGAGAATGTGCCTCCACCAGGGTTCCAGAACAGGAAGAGCACCTTTAGGTTGACTGCCCTTGGTCATATGGCACCAATAGCCAAACATATACCAAACATAAAAAAACATTTTTTTTGAATATATTGGTTGGGGGCAACTACATCAAGCTAAACAAAAAAAATATAGATTATATTACCAAAAAGCATGTATGCTATGTACATTGTGTCGATTAAACTATATATGTTTGCAATCACTTTGATGTTGATGATGCTTGATGTGTCTTAGGTTACAGAAGGAAAAACACTTATATGTGAACAAACAAAATATGTTGCATATGTCTTATTGGTTGGCTCATGCTGCATCTAGATGGCAATTTCCATAGCTATGTATGCACCCAGGCTAGTAAACCCAATCACCCAATTTGTGTTTTGAATATGTTTTTTTTGTGTTTCACCTCATTGGTTGGTCACCTGACATTGTATGTATAGCAGATTGTATGACACGATGAGATTCATTAAATTGAATGATATGTTCACACAAAAAAACACCATTGTCACAAAGAAATGTATCTTTGAACTTGTTATTTTTGAAACACTCATCATGATCGAACATAAAGAGTCAAAGAACACCATTTTGACAATGATCACCTACATAGAGGAACACCTATACATACACTTTTTTTTTTCCTCGGAAAGATATATCCAACTTGGAATATTGATGATCATATGTGTGAAATCAACAAAGAATCAATGGCAACATGTTGCCCACCAAATGCAGTGAAACCTTGAATGTATTGCACGCACGACTTCGCAGGCTGACCGATTACAAATCTCGCATCAGTTCAGAAAATGATCAAATGATTTTTAGTGCTTATGGCACCTGTGAAAACACCAACACAGTTCTATATATCATTTTGCTTATGACATTTCTGAAGATGTTTAATTTTCAACACAATCCAAACAACAACATTTCAAACCAAAGGTAAATGCAGCATTGAATTGGGGAATGCTATCAACATTTACATTGTCATTACAGTATTTCTTTTGTATGTCATATGAACATGTCAAAGGTTATTAGAATCTAGTTCAGACTTTCTTGAAAACATCAGATCATAACAATGCTAACCATAGAACTTGGTATGTTTAGCTCAGAAAGTCACAGAAGTATCACCTACAATTCCTCGTTTTCCTAGCATTTCACTTTATGTATAATGAATATAATTAATTACAGTCACAGTGACAGAGACACCTGTATCAACATACAGAGGATGATCAGGATGAATGAATACCACTATAGTATCACTGTATGATTTTTTGTGTTTTCCCATCAACGAATTCAGGAATTCACACGTTGAACAAGCAATGGCGAGTGCGTTGTCACGCGCTGAACGCATGCTGGTCATGTCAACTCATTGTCATGAGTTGGAAGATCTTTTGCTGACGCGGGGGCAGAACCTTGTTTGATACTTAATGTTGTGTTGTTGAAGTTCAAGTGGTTCCATACATGCAATGTGTGCATGTTGATTGAGCCTGGTATGTAGATAGGTAGTAGTGACAAACTGTAAAAGTGTGATGACAGTGTGATGATTGATTTGATGTTGCTCGTGTGTTTTGAAATATCATGTCAGGTTGTGACATATGTTTGTTTGCCAAGATCATTCATTGATTCATTGATTCTTTTTCATTATCAACACAGAGGCTGGAATCTGGAAGCTGGAACCATATGATTGGTCAAATACTCAAACATGTTTAGCAATGAATCAATCAATTCATTCAACTCACTAGAATTGCCAATATCTTAGGCTTATATCTTTTTGCGCTTCACTATACACGGGGCTATCAGATGGTGAAGCTCGCAAACATGCTGGCTGCGTTCTTGGAGGCCTGACCTCCAGACGAAAGGTTACATGGTCGCAAGTCACAAGTGGACATGTGCAACTATGATTACACTACATGAATTCAATCAACCATTAGTTTCTCAGTCAAACAACTAGACTTATTTAGTTTTTGTTGATGTTGCGATCAATATATGCTTATTCTTTCTTGGCAAAACAATTGATGATGAGGGACACAATCTCACAATCTCTTGTTTTACCCCTTGGTCATTGGTCTCTTGGTTGATCAAGGCACAATACACATAGATTTTCAAGGGACTTGCAAGGAATTGTTTTCAATGGCAGAAACTGCAGAAACTGATCAGCTGATTCAAAAGCCAATAAGCTTTCATTTCTGTTTGTTCAGTTCAGATCTGTTCAGCCAATATATGTTATATATATATATGTATAGAATTATATAGATGTATGATGTATGATGTATGGTGTATAATGTATATTATATTATGATATGATTGTGATGTTGTTTCAACATCACAGTAGTCATGAGTTTCCCCAAACATCTATGTATAGAATAGTATGGACACGGGAAAATCACTGAACCCAACAGTTGTTGAAATTTGGCAATTTTAAGGGTTTCGAACCTTATGCTGTCAGTTTGTCAGCATGTCAGCCAGTCAGATTCTTAAGTTGTGGTGTCACAGTGAACCACATTGGAATCATCAGACCATCACATCATATATTATGAAAGGTCATACCACCCCCAAATTGTTTCTGTTGTCGTTCAACATTGGCAGGTAACAACTATACTACTATACTGTACTACACTTTTTATTTCCACCATGCCGAAACCCACAGGTCTATTGGTATCATGGTTACGGTTTTGAATTCTGCAATGTAGTAGTACAGGATAGTACCAAATATATTGTGGACTTATGACACTGACATATACTGATACACACATGCAATGCATGCCTGCATGCATAGTTGTTAATAGTTGTTTAACCAAATCCAAGCAACAGTCAACAGTCACGTTAATCAACTACAGATACAACGATACAAGTTACAAACTTGTTATGTGTCATGAATCATAAATCATAAGTGTGCATTCATCACCATCAGAATCATCATCATCACCATCACCATCATCATCATCATCATCAAGTGCTCACCGTGCTCACCCATATCCCAACATACACGAGCGTCCTACCGACACCGACACCTACTGGTAGATCAATGAATAAGTTAATACTAACATTCACCAGACCAGTAATGATCATACTGGGACTGATGTTAATTTGTGATTGCAAGCAGCATTACGCACGCAGCAGTAGCCATGGAGTCACAGTCATAGAAAGTCATAGAAAGTCATAGTAGGTATTCCTGGTTTGATGTTCATGAGACAGTAAAACTCAACTTATTTTCAACTGAATGTAAAGTTAATGTTGCTGTTGACTGTTGACGACTGTTGGCATGTTGGCTGTTGATGTTTGTTTTTTTAATTGCATTGGTGAGTCAAGCCTGGCCTGAGCGGGGGAGTTTATATTATATATCAGTCATCAGTACAAACCAACCAACTACTAACACATAAATCCAAAACTGATCCTGTACAAGTACAAGTCATATAATATACTATATTAATAATATACTACTTAGTCACTGAGTGACATATCGGTTTCATCATCACAATACTGAGGTGACTCCACTGACAACATCAGGTGGCGAGATGTTTCGTAGTGAATGCTTGCTGAAACTACTCCTCAGTCAACGGGGAGTGGGAGATCAAGAGGCAGCCAAGCAACGATGGTCTGCTGCTGTTCGGATGGAGTATCAGAACCGTACTAAAGATGCAAACACTGGTGTGTTTCTTATCAGGGAAACTAGGGATGTGGCTCAGCAACCCAATCATGTTGCGGATGGTGTGCAAGCAGACCCAAAACCACTCCTACCACACATGGGATCATTTTTGGAACCTGAACCTGATCATGAATCTCAATCATCACGTGGTAGTGTTGTGTTTAGTCCTGCTGAAGATCCTCCGGCAAAAAGGCACTGTGGTTTGCTACGAACTTCAAGTATGATCAGTATTACTACGGTTGCTACTGAAGTTGCAAGTGCATCTGCATCATCATCATTGTTTTCACCTTCACATGTTGATCCTACAGTTCAACTTGCGAGTATTCCTACACCGCAAGGTATGTGGTCACATTGCAGAAAAGACCTTCAATCTTGTCACAAAAACTTCCTGATACATTTGGTTGAAAAAGATGACGCAAAGATTTCTGAGCTGAAAGGAACAATCAGAACTTTGAACAAACAGCTTGTTAGATTGAATGCGTCAAAGGCCAGTCTTGAGTTGCAACTACAACAGTCCAATACCGATGAGGACAACCAGATTGACACAGCTTTGGATGTATCTCGAATAGGTGTTGTCAAACTTAGCAGTCGTGGAACCATCGCATTGGGATTGCGGAAGTCTCTTGCATTGACTAGTGCAGCGGGGTTTCCATTGGCATCACTTGTGGATGTGAGCAGGTACACAGTTGTGAAGGCTGAAATCTCTTGCTGGGCAGGTATAGTTGCGTTGTCCAGGGCATTCAACCGAATTTGTCGACATAGACTTGAACAAGCACAAAATTGGTTACGTGAACTACGTAGTTCAAGTCGAAACACATCATCATTGTTTCAGATTGTCGCAACAAATTGTGGTGGATCTGATATTGTTTCCCGGAACGCTACATCCCAGAGTTGTTTGCCTGAGTGTGGACAAGATCTTGCAATTGCTGAACACTTGGGGTTACCAACAAGCTTATCACTTGAAAGCATGTGTGGTGGTTTGATGAAGGGTCACATGATGGGGGACTCAGATTTGTTCTTCCTAGCTGGCACAGAATTTGCAGGGGATGCTACCAACTCCAACATTTGGCAGCAGTCCAAACTTGCAGGGTTGCTTGTGACCAGTCTACTTATGACAGACCACGACAAACTCAAATCAGTCGATGCTTTCCACAAAGCATTTTCGTGCTGGAGGACAGTGATCCTTATTTACTTGTTTTAACAATCAATTTTGTATGTGAGCAGTTTGTAGTTTGTAGTGGCTTAGTTGGGTTTAGTTGCAAATATATTATATAATGATGCAATGTTATGTTTGATGTTTGTTGAACATTATGCTGAACTTCTAGATGTGATATGTGATATTGTTTACACTATGATCTATTTGCTACAGGTTTGATCATATATGATATGAACCACACGTGTTCACCTTACGCCTTACGGCCAAGGACTGATCTACAGGTGGTGGCAAGCGGGACAGCGGGGGGCAATGCTGCAATGGTCCAGAAGCAACTACAATCTGTGGGTGTACCAACATGGGAAAATATTGGAGAAGATATTCAGTGCCTGGGCTATGGCAATATGTAAATTGTGGTATATGGATCTGTCATTGTTGAATATATCCATACTGCTGCGCTGGTACTGTGCGAACGGCAGATGTTTGTAAATAGTCTGCAGCCTACCTACCTCAGATGATCTGATGATTCTCATGATGAACCAGTGAGTGATTAAGTAAAACCCAAAGAATTATCAGGTTTGTAACAAAACAACATCAAACACTTATGACAGTTAATACGGTAGTTTGCTTTTATTCTACACAACTATGTTTATTGGTACAAATATAATTCAAACAAGTTCTACAGATCATGAATCATGAAAAGTACAGTATGTTTTGTGATTAGGATGTTGGCCACCGGCTAGCAGTTGTGTTCGTCATCACAATGTCTCAATAGTAGGTTTACTCGCATGATCCTCAAACACTAAACATGAAATGAACCACACATCATCGTCCATATCATGATCACTAACCACCATCACCATCACAATCATCACCATCATCACCATCATCACCATCATCACCATCATCACCATCATCACCATCATCACCATCATCACCATCATCACCATCATCACCATCACAATCACAATCATCGTTGTCATCATGATCATGATCATCATCATCATCAGTCATCATCATCATCATGATCATCTGCATCATCATCATCATCACCATCATCATCAGTCATCATGATCATCATCATCACCATCATCATCTTCGTCATGACGGACCATCATCATCCCATCACAATCCTACCACATGTGTTCTTATTTTTCATCAGTATCATCGTCATGATCATCATGATCATCATCGTCATCAGCATCATGACATCATTAACAGTTACGAAGTTATGAATATGAAGTTCGAAATTACAAGTCATTGTCATTGTCCTCATCATAATCATCATTATCGGTATCATGGTTGGATTCTTTGTAACACCACCAAACAATCAAACAATATGCATCAGATTCAATCACCAGCAGTCAAATGAATATGCATTTCTTCATTGGTTGATGATGTATCAATATTGATCATTGATTCATTATTCATTAGCTGAATTATGGACATAACTTGACCTTGTAGAGACCATAGTGACCATAATATCTTTGCTCAAGTTGTCTATTTGAATCGAATATGTTGTACTTATTGTACTTGCTAACGTGCATGTAGCAGCATGTATTAGCATTGTTGAACTGGTTGGGTTACCAAATAACCGAAGGGGCAATGTATGTGGGGAAGCTAACAACATATATGATGTACGTGACGATATCTTGCACATAACTTAATCTATTCTCACAACCACCCATATCCATTCACCCACTATATATGGTTCAACTTTGACTTATGATTGATTGGATTATCCGACTCTTGAACCCCTTTCAAGTTGGGTGACTATTCTTTAGTTAATGGTAAATTGTTATGTCTGTTTGATGTTTCACTATGAGTATGATAATTTACATCACAGAACCATCAATCTTGATCGTGTTGTCTTTGATAAAACACTTTATTTTGAGTTTGAGTCTCGATTACAACTGATTGTAAATCCTAACAAACAAATCATTATCATTATTGGATAGTTTCAAGTTTCAAGTTTTTACTATTTACTGACATTAGATTTCCTTCAATTGGAAACATCTCCAGCACACTGCTCCAGGGATCAGCTAGACCTTCAGCACGATGCTCTAGAGTCCAGGTGATTGGTTAGGTCACCAGCAGAATGCCTTAGGGTGAGCTATATATTATATATAATTTCCTCAAAGCGCTATTGAAGCGGGAATGCCTCCAGCACGCTGCCTTTGGGCCATTGATTTCTCATCGAATTGAACATATCACAAGACATTATGACAATCCATATGTTACAGTAGGTTCGGATGTGTGACTGGGAGGAATATTGAACATTATGGACATTAACTGCGCCATTTGCAATTTACAATTCATAACGACAAGACAAAGGCCAAAGGCTATTTGAACAGTACAGTTTATTTACATGAAACAAAATGTTTTTTTGTCCATACTGACTGACTGGGTTGAGAATATGTTGGTGGGGTTGTCAAAAGTTTTTTGATAATATGTATAAGATCAGACTAGACTATGTATCAGTTATGTTCATACGTGTCACTTGTCTATATATATATAAATCTATCTTAGTCACCTCACCTTATACATCAGGTCATAAAAGTTTTACAGCTAACATATGATCATAGTGATCATAAGATCCACAGAACTAGTGGGTTGATAGTCGATAGTCTTTAATGGCTTTTGCTTATCAATCAATTGAAGAATCAGGTAATATCATTATCATTTGCTATTTAAGTTAATGGTCTATGGGTATGGTTCCCCAAAACCATATCAATCCCCCCAATGTTTTATCTTAAGGACACATCTAAATCAAGTATCAGTTTCATCAATCCAATTCCCAATCTCAATGCCTGAAAGCCTCTTTGATAAAAAAGTTGGTCGTTGTCACATGAGGAAACCATGATAAGCCTCAACTAACCACCAAATCACCACTATGTAGCTATTAGTCTCAAGACATCACTATAATCAAACAAATTGATCGGGAACACCATCATCATATTCTGAACAGTACTCAACCGACTTACGATTTACAATCACATTGAAGCCTGTACCAAACCAAGAGTAACCATGAGATCCGTTTACACAAAACAAAAAGATCAGACCAGAGATGTCCTGTGTTTTATGGTTTTCTTTTCTGTTTTTTTTTTAAGGGAGATGCCTTCTGGCCTAGCAAGCCAAGTACTATCACCACCACAACAGCAAAAAAAAGAAAGGGATGCCAAGAGGCGCATGGGCGCATGGGTGTACTTGGCTCGATATCTACTAGTACATACGTCTAGCAAGCCCAAACTTGTTGTAGTCAGCTGATATGGATTCAATGATGATTATGGTGATGATGATGATCATGATGATGATGGTGATGATGGTGATGATGATGATGATTCTGATAAAGATGAACATGATGATGACGATGATGATGGCGATGATGATGGCAATGATGATGGCGATGATGATGATGATGATGATGATGACGTGATGATGATGGTGATGATGATGGCGATGATGATGATGATGGTGATGATGATGATGATGATGACGCTGATGACCCTGATGATGATTGATTGATTGATTGATTGGTTGGTTGATTGATTGATTGAATGATTGATTCATTGATTGATTGATTGATTGATTGATCGATTGATTGAATAAATAATGACTGGAATGTTGGTGGTCATAAAGATCTGACATCAAGGAGTTAACAATGCTGCTTTCGTTTAGTGATGTTCATATATATATATCATGGGCCAGGAGGGACTAACAACAAAGGAGTTTGCAATGAATGCAATGAAACTTCTGAAATGATTGGGATCTTGATTAGAATTATTATCTTTGAATTTCTTTTCAAGTGATTAGGAATATGTTATACAAGATGAATCATACAGAATCACATCATATCCAATCTCAACTCAACTATGACAGTACGATGTAATACTTTAGTGTTTCTTTACCATATGGCCATACAGCATTACCAGCTTCCAACCACACACGACAATAACAGTTTCATTCGCTCGCCCAGGAACGACAAGCTGCCACATGGGTACATTCACGTTTGGGCGGTTACAACTGATTGTGGACCTGACCAACAAGCTACCCGTAAATCATTGAGGACCATTTTCGCCAGTGGATCAAAGCTCTATGAGAGACAACTCCTTTTTGAACTACCCTGCTTGAAACATCAATTTCATCTGATATGTGCTGATGCCCTGAGACTCACTGACCGTATGCTGAAGAAGTTTGACACCAACACCAAAAAATACTTTGCTGGTCTTGCTCAGATTGTTCATTGTTGGAGAGCACATGCGAAGAAAGTATCACACGCATGGTCGTTGTTGTTTCCGGACAATGTTTCATCTGACAAGGCATCACGTACATTGCCACCTGTAGCAATATCTGGTAGATGGGGAAGCATCACATGCATCTAGGGCCGATGTTTAGTCAGTGTTTGTGTTTTGTTGTCAGAACAGGTAAAAAGCCAATGATTCCAATTGATTAAGGACTCTAAGACTCTAAAGACGGGACCATAACAAGTAAACATTAAGTAAGGTCTCAAGAGTTTCAATGTATTGGGCCAATGTTTGTACAACAAAGATCAGTTAAGCTTGTGAAAACTGTGAAAACATAAAATAATTCGAGTTGAAATGACAATGCTATGACAACACTGGTTGGTGATCTCATTGTATCTTTTGAATTCATCCATACTCCATAAACTATCATTGAATGAATGATTGTTGATATACGTCTATGATTCTATGGTTGAACGCAACATTAATGGCCTCACTATCACAATCATATGATTATGTATTTCTAAGGTACTGAAGAGTTCATGATGAACGGACCAGCTGAGCGCATTCGAGCGTCTTTGCTTGCAGTATTCGATGCAACACAGGCACGCATGGAACTTCAACGAGCAAAGGAAAACCTAGATGCACTTGAGGATGACGATGGACTGGACGAAGTGGAAGAGTACAAGCGGAAGGTTACCAAATGGATTCAACGCAGTCTTGGCTGTCTCAACGATGTGACATTTTGGTTTGTTCTGAAATGCTCCAACATCACAAGGGAACCTCTAACAGCCTTATTCAACAAAATGTCGAAAGATGGACCAGAGGGTGTATCAAAAGGAGCATGTAGATCAGATGAACTTCCAATTGTCAAACTGATTTGCATTCGGTTCCCTGAAGTCAAAAAGCTATTTCTTCAATTGTTTCAGAAGTTTGAATCGTGGTTTGCCGACACAGTGGACTTTGCTTTGAGAACGGTGTACCATCAGCATCATCAACAACATGTACTATCAGAAAAAGAATTGTCTTGCTTGAAGAAGATAGCCTGGAGCTTGATGATGCACAATTACACTGCGTTCATTCGAAGGCTGGTGCAACCATTGTCTCAGCACCTTTACCTGTATTGTATTTTTCTCGAGCTTTGTGTGTATGTTGTGTTTGTAGTGTTAATAAAAAAAGGGCTTACGTTCATATTCAATACATATCATATTACCAGGTTAGTCAGGTAACCAGGGATAGTCAAAGATACCAACAACCAATGATCAATGCATACACAACATCACAATTGTTGTTGTTTTTTTTACTTGGTTGTGATCAGTCTGGATTTACATTGGGGATTATGTATGAATTCATTTGTGGGATGTGCATGTGATCATGGTGCATGTGATCATGCCCAGAAACTATATAAACATGGACTAACTTCTGTTATCTTCACACTATCACAAAGGCATAGACAGGCATGGATACATATGCTTCACTAATTTCAAGCATCGCTGAACAATTCACGCAACAATACATTGAAATCATGTGTCATTATCACACATCAACATATCAACACAGCATCATTCAGATCCGGTTTAGTCAACACACTATCAGTTATGTTTGTCATCTGACATGGGTAGGTTTATTCTTGCATGTGCACTACAAATCGGCATCAGCAATATGGTGGTGAATCTTGTTCATTGTCCATTGTATTGTTATGTTTTGGTTCGGAAAAACAACAAACTAGTCAACACCATGTAATGCAATATATGTAACATATCATACATGACATACATGTATGATTTCACATACAACATCACAATACATATACACATACAAATAACTGACATGATGGCATGGGTAGGTTGAACATGACATGTGTTATGCATTTGCTCACATGACTCACATGTATGTAGCTGTTTGAGTGTGTATGGGCTGTGAATATGCAATGGTAGATTGTAGATGTGTTTTAACGTTGGGGCTTTTGATTGCATGACTGCATCATGTGCAAATATGTTCATGTGTTTGTGTAGAGGTTTGCTTTCTTACATTTGTAACTTTGAATGATCAGAGTTCATACAAACAAACAAGCGTTCAACTACTTTAGTTTCGATATTTTGTTTCCTTGTTAAACGTGATGGTACATGTTAAAATGTTCAGATTATGTTTGACACCACTGATGGTATGTCTGGTATGTCTGGATATATTAGCCAACAGGCTTTTAGCAGTTCACTTCTACCATTACTATTCGAACATTTGATTGATTTATTGGTTCATCATGTATTTGGCTAACCAACTACACCAACCAAAATTATATATATATCAGATATCATCATTATGGGTCCTCGTGGATGGGTCGCAACTGGTTACCACAAAGATAGCTAAGGTATCCTTTCAGAATGTTTTGGATGCTTGCCAGTCATCCAGACAGAATCTGTGATGAGCGAAAGAGAATCTTGGCATAGACAGTCGTTGAATCCATCAAACTTAGCAAACTATGCACTAGACAACTCATGGCTGCAACTTCACAATGATCGGTATACGTTAAAAAATGAAATTGGTTTTATTGGAACACCATAGTCACCGAAGTCGAGCCACAACCACCCAAACAACCAATGATTTTAATGTTTTGATTCAAATGCTTCAAATGATTGGTAGTTGCTTCAATTGTTAGATCAAGTATTGTCGAACTACCTCTAGTAACTTCTTATTTAACAATGGTTGTCTTCGTTGTGATGATTTGATGATATCATCAGCTATCAGGAGTCGCAACTGAGATGCTACAAACGTTGCAATTTTTTGGCGATGGAGAACGTTGCAAACTGGATGATACTGCACGCAAGGTTGCACTGCTATGTGGCAATGAACTACATTTTGTGAGTACTACTGGTCTCTTGAACACTTCTGGTCGTCTACGAGCTATTTTGCTATCAGCAGGATTGTTACTTCGTACTGATATCCAGGAGTTGGAAAGTCTGAACTCAATGTTGAAGATTGCAATGCAAAGAGCAAACACAACCACAATATCACTTGAACTACTGAGCAGTCGCGTTTGCATTAGGAAAACCATTGCTTCATTGACTGGATCGTCCAACAAAGTCAAGATTGTCAAACCGATAGCAGCCAGGCTTGCCAATACAATTTACTTGGTGTGGCAAGAACATCGTGCAATTATCAATGATACTTGCAGATGGGCACCCACTGCGGATGTCAAGATCCCTGCAAACGACCCCAAGCTTTGGAATCCATCATCATTGCCAAACAAAGCACAGAAGTGGGCAATTCCTTTCAACAAGAAACTTATCAAATCAATTGACTCATTTGCAGACAAATGTGATCCTGACTCTATAGTCTTTACTGTAGCAGTGCCTGAGGTTCACATCAACGGCAAACATGCTTTACAGTGGCGTTGGAGATTCTTTCTTTCTGGGGAAAGATCACGTTCGATTGCAATGCTGATGGAATTACAACAAGTGGGTGTATCTGAAGATTCTTTTCTGGGTGATAGCTCTTGTGATGCATGGAACAAATGTTTCCCGAACGAGAATTCTTACACCTACACAATCAAAGACACCACTGACATAAGATCATCTCTGTTGATCATTGCAGACTTGTATTCAATGCTGACGCAAGTCAAATCACAGGGGCACCAACTGGGAAGTGTTTTCACATACCTTGTACCCATGCGGTCGTGTTTGAGCAACATTGACATCGACAAGACTACTGGCATTGCGTCAACAATTCTGGAACCATTACCAATACAAGATGATTGCGAACAAATTTGTGAGATTCGAAAACGCAAAGAGTACGTACGCAGAAAACAAACCACAGCTGCAGGTGCTTCGGGCAGGGGCGATCCTCCGGCATCAGCCATCGCTGATGTTGATCGAGATAGCGATTGCGGTTCTGATTTCGACAACGATATGGATGACGATGATGACGATGACAACATTTACGACAATGATGGTGAGGAGGATGATGTGGTTTCGGCATGGGGGGATTTGGAAACAACTGATGATCAATACATTGATGAAGATATGGAATCTATGGATGAAGCAACAGAACTGAACTCATCAATCGCAAAAGCAGGGATGAATATGAAATCAAAGAACGCAAAATGCAAACCGCTTACTGATGCTCAGGTTCAACAACTGGAAATATCGAAAGATACATCTGAAAAAGCATCATCAAGTAGAACAGTGATGATGAATGTTCATGATTTGGAAGAAGAAGCATGGATTCAGGATTCTGTATTGGGGTCTGGTATGATACATGCAACAGTTACAGTTCACAATGTTGAACAATGTCCACTGGAATCTCAAGAGCCAGACAGCGACTCAATTGATCGTGAATCACTTCATGCGTTGAAAGAAGCTCCTACCCATCAATTGGATGTGGCTATGGATAGATGGGTTCGATCGATTGAACTTACTGCTGAAGCTTTGCGATGTCGATTTGATGACTCCCAAACACTCACAGTGGGTCACAACAGCAATATTTCTCTGGTATTGAGCCATGAGTTGCATCAGGGTGTGAGCGACATGCAAGTTCTTTTTGTACAATGGTCAAACTCAGTGATTCGCATGGGAAGACACCTGTCCATTGACGAAAATGATGGTGTTGTTTGTCCTGTGTACTTCATGCAACAAGCAGTGTCATATCGAAACAGTGAAATCATACATCCAGCAGTTGGTGTGTGTGTTCGTCGTGCCAAGAAGGGTCATCGGCCAGTGCTTCCACCTCATATCCGTCGCCTGTATGATATTTATTCTACATCAATTAAGTCTGGTACATCAAAGGAGGACCAATCATTGGTGTTTGAATCCATACAGGATGATTGCTTAGCATGTGGTACACCATGTATGTTTCAGTGTGGATGTTGCCAAAAGTTTTGGCACAGTCATTGTGCGGATGCAATACGTGATCACATTCAACACGCAGTTGGGTCAGTCGATCTGGATATGCGCAATTTGAACACGAAGTGTTTACCATTGTGTTGGCTTGATGATTCCGAACACAGTTTGCATCTGAAATCCAGCTCAAGTTCAAGCAATGCTGCTGGCAACAGAAGGACTCTTAGCGAACATGGTTTTGCATGAAGTCCATTGGTATGATATGACAAATGAATGTTGTTAGTGGATTCAATAAAACTATAGTTCTTGGTGACCTCAGGTGAAGCTTACAAACCTTCCAGTGAATGAACCCATGAAGACAGTATATGTTTATGTTTGCTAACGAAAATGATATTGTATATAATCACGATCACTGTATTTGTTAATGTTGAGTTCCTGATGTTGTATGCATATGTTGTATGTATCCTATACTTAAACAAATGCTTGGTACCTCCACTATTCAATCAACACACCAAGGACCATTGGGTTTATGCAAGACGACGATGATGATCTGGTCGGACGACTAACTGCATCATCAATCATTTGCACTGTGTGCAAATCGTGGTTGACGGAGACACTTGGAAATAGTGGCGATTGAATTCTATCGCTGGTCCTGTGGCAACCTATAAGTGTTATTCAGACAGTTGAAGAACCTTTCATATATGTGTGATTCTTCATCAATCCAAAAGATATCTTCAATCTTTTGTGTATGGACATCTTCTGTTGAGACTAATGTTGAACCAGCGTCGGTTTGTGACCCAAGGATTGTCAAGAAATGCCAGAAATGATGACACATCGGGTTTGGTATCTTGAATGCATTTGGCATAAGATGTGTAATCATTTGTACTTATCACAAAACATCTTTAATTTGATTGCTTAATCAATGCATGCAATACAATATGTTTGTTTGCTGAGCTGTGGCTACCTGAAGTGGATGCATCATTGGAACAACACATATAACATGTTGATTGTCTTGAAGAAGATCAACAAGCTATTTCTCTTGTAGCAAATGGTTGGCTGTGAGCTGAGGTACATATCATCAACCATTTGCACGAGCAACGACAAGATCAACAAGATCTATGTGTGAAGGAGTAAGGTACCTGCGCCTGCCACCCTGCTGCTGCTTGTTGGGGTGGTGTGTGATGTAGGTTAGTATATATTGTACTGAACTGATCGTGTAAGGTTTTGTGTATATGAACAATTCTGAGTTTAAGGACAAATGTATTTGTTTCTTCAGGTTTATGTTGACCTTTTGCAAACACAACGGTCTCTGCTTATTGTTGATATAGATCAGCCCGATTCCGTCAGGCTCAATGGGTCAAATGGATCAAAGGTATGACAGTCAAGGATCACTGATGGTAACACGGATCATATATCTATTTGAATATACGCACTCCAATAGATGTTCGGCTGTTATCATATGTGTGTTTGTGTTATGTTTGCTTAAAGTATTGTTATAAATAATACGAACTAATTTGAACCAATGAATGAACCAGTGTTTGAATTTAAAAATGATCTAGATGTATGATTGATTGGCTTGACCCACAAGGTAGTTATGTAACAACTATGACAACAGGTTTCACAAATATTTAGATCATTATATGTTTCTGGCACCTTATATGCAAGCTTCCTGCATCGTTTGCCAAATCAATGGCGACACCCGGTGCTGATCATGATGATGACGATACTGCTATCGCTGATGAAGAAGAACGTGATTTGGACCGTGATCAAGAAGATATAAGGTTCATGAACAGAATGGAACGGTTTTGGGTCAACCTTGGTGCACCTGACATTCCATTTCCATATGTTCACTACATGCCTGGCTGTCCAAACGGGAGTGACTCAAGCAATGAAAATCAAGAAGCAGTGCCATCGACACCATCTGAAGCTGCGTCTGATGCCAGCAGTTATGTGAATGTTCACATCATGGGCCTTGATGGAGTGATTCGAGGTGAGTTTGCCCAACGAAACCCTTTGCAGCGGGATGACGATGGAAGTGATCATGGAGACGACGATTACCTAGAACCATACAACATGGACGACGATGACGACGCTAATGGTGATTTAGCTGAGCAATGGGACTATCGATCAGATCTAGCAACTTCCGTACCTTCCCAGTCTATTTCTGACTTTGAGGATTTCAGTGGTGACGAGTTCAATCAAGAGCATCCGGAGCCCACTAACCTGAACCTTTCTGGTTGTGACACTATGACTATGATGGGTGAAGGTGAAGAGGTGACATCTGCAACAGAGTCTTCTTCAACCTCTTCGGCTTCGACACCTACATCAGCCACACCGGCCAGGGATACTGAGTGTAAGATGTCAGTATGTTGGTGTGCAAAGCGGAGAAAGGTTTCATGAACGGCAAAGCCGTTCTTGGTCCAAATCAGCATTGTGGGACTAGTGTGATTTGGCTTTTTGTGGGATGTCAAGAAATCATGTGTATTTGCAGTTCCGAGCGCGTTGCGATGTTCAATTGCATGATGTCGGTGCAGTGCAAACATGTACAATAACAATAACCATTATAATGATCGAATACACAATACACAATACACAATACACAATACAATAATATAATATAATATAATATAATATTTGATAAAAAAAAATAATATAATATAATATAATATAATATTTGATAAAAGAATATAATATAATAATATAATATAATAATATAATATTTGATATAATATAATATAATATAATATAATATAAAAGAATATAATATAATATTTGATATAGGCCTAGGGCGGGCTGCTGGAGGCCTAGGGCGGGCTGCTGGAGGCCTAGGGCAGGCTGCTGGAGGCCTAGGGCGGGCTGCTGGAGGCCTGGGGCAGGGTGCTGGAGGCCTAGGGCAGGCTGCTGGAGGCCTAGGGCAGGGTGCTGGAGGCCTAGGGCGGGCTGCTGGAGGCCTGGGGCAGGCTGCTGGAGGCCTAGTGCAGGGTGCTGGAGGCCTGGGGCGGGCTGCTGGAGGCCTGGGGCAGGGCGCTGGAGGCCTAGGGCGGGGTGCTGGAGGCCTAGGGCGGGTTGTTGGAGGCCGGGGGCAGGGCGCTGGAGGCCTAGGGCGGGGTGCTGGAGGCCTAGGGCGGGCTGCTGGAGGCCTGGGGCAGGGTGCTGGAGGCCTAGGGCAGGCTGCTGGAGGCCTAGGGCAG
>Ga0126342_10009735_pt1 | contig 17218 bp, 11 predicted proteins | sample Cyp1metagenome_FD_92528 | JGI IMG/M metagenome (GOLD analysis project Ga0126342, IMG submission 92528) | Coral microbial communities from Lord Howe Island, Old Settlement Bay, Australia - Cyphastrea 1 metagenome | ecosystem: Host-associated > Invertebrates > Cnidaria > Coral ... | reverse complement strand
GGCCACCCGGCCACGGACACCCGGCCACACAGCCACGGCCACCCGGCCACCCGGCCACCCGGCCACGCGGCCACGCGGCCACGCGGCCCCGGCCACGGCCATGCACGAAAAAAATCTATCCTCAAACCATGTTAAACCACCACTTTTGATGGTTAAATCATCTTGGATGTTGCAACGTCCCCATTTTGATGTGGCACCAACAAAAACCGTTGGCCTTTCTTGGTCGCGTTTTTAGGACCTGACCTTTGAAGCGATGAGAAGCTTGGGCCGCCAATGGCTAGATGGCTAAGTTGGTGAACATACCTCTAGCTACAAGGTGGTGCCCCATAGTTAGCTAAGTTGATTTATAGCTCCAATAACTATGGTTTATGGTAATGATATATCTATAGTTAATGGAGTTTATAAACCAACTTATATATAACTATTGTGGTTCAATACATACCTCCAATAATTATGATTTATGAATGAATGTTTATGATACTTATAGCTATAGTTTTCATCGGGTGAAATTCTAATTTGGCTTTTCAAATTACCCTCTGGTAAACGTTCACCAAAAAACTATGGACAGATCCACCATGCTATTAATGGGACAACTCACTATTTCAATGGCCATTTTCCATAGCTTTTGGTACGTTCACCAGAGGGTATAATACGCAAATAACATCAAATAACTACAGTCAATGGGGTTTATTTCAACCAATTTATAACGTTTGGGGCCCCACAGCCAGTATGGCTGTGGATCAATAGCTATACAATTCCTTCGGGGATGAATATAAAAAAAACATCCCAGCTATGATGTGAACAGAAGGGGTACAGTACTGTGTTTTGACTACCCACATGATTGTTGAAAAACTATGTTCAATGGCCATTTCAGGATCCTAAATTGGAGGTACCTACCATATATAAGGCAGGATCATTCCTCCATTTTAGGATCCTGGAATTCCCATTGAAATGTTGAAGAAAAAGGGCAAACAGTTTCATGCTAAGTATTTTTAGTATCACAACTCTCCAGAACTCACCCAACAAACAAGAAAAATCTCTCTTCTGTAGCATACTGAGATGCAACTTTTCGGGACTGTGGCGAAAAACCAGGAACACTGCTCGACAGAAATGTCACAGGTATTTCAACTGCAAATCGTCGGATTCGATTCCGGATGGTTTGTTTGTGGTCAGACGTTTTTTGTTTCCAATGTTTTATTTGGGTTGTGGTTGTGGTTGTTGTTGTGGTTGTGGTGGTTGTTGTTGTGGTTGTTGTTGTTGTGGTTGTGGTGGTTGTTGTTGTGGTTGTTGTTGTTGTGGTTGTTGTTGTTGTTGTTGTTGTCGTTGTTGTTTTCCAAGCATCATCTGATCGTTTGGGTTGGATCAATGTTCACAACTGAACTTTACAGAAGAAGAAAGCGTGAGATTTGATGGTTGCAGAGTACTATCAATGGAACCATCTGGTATTTGGATTTACCATCGATATGCATCTGGTATTTGATTTACCCTTCAAACTGGTCTGTTGGTATTCGATGGTTTCACAGACTGGAACCATCCTCGGAGAGTTTTTCGTTGTTTTTTTTTGGGGATTGGAGTGGTGAGCACCATACACCTCCCACGAAATATTGGACTTAGTAGGAGATCAGCAAACCACAAAGTGTTTGATTTGCTGAAAAGCCTATAAAATATGGTTTGATCAAATGATCAGGATATGGTTTGATCCTATTTTATACAAGTGGTTTGATTTCTCTATATATATATACCTTATATAAAATGATGATGGACCAAAAGATGTGACGGCTGGAAAGCCTCTTTTATGAATGGTGGTATACCGGAAATGACCGGTCCTTTTTTTTGGGCCCTTAAAGTGAGCTGAGGAAAGATCATCAAGAAGTTCGACAAGAGGTTTCATTGTCGATTTCAAGAGAAGATAGGCGGGCGAGTCCCGGACAGTGCTGCACGCGATGTTTGATATTGTTTCAGTCTTTCCGGATCTTGGTGAACTTGCGATGTTCTATGATTTTATTATTTTCTTGTCATTTTCTTAGGAAATTGATGAACATTATTTTTCATGACAGGCCGGGATAGTAACTTGGGGTTTAACGGTGCCGAAAATTGATTCACAATTTCACGAGGGGCCCTGGCCTTGCCTGCCATCGGACAAGCTATGAGGTGGATAAGGTGGTGACCCCCCATTTTTGTGGGTTTTATGTTAGCTTCTTTAACTAGTGCAAAAAAACAAAACTACGAAGCCAACAGTTAAGTTTGAGTTATGGTTTGAGTCTGAATATTTATCCCATATGCTCCATGGTGCTGGAATATTTACCTACATTTGGGTGATTATTAGGGCAAATGTAGGAACATGTTCCAGCACCATGGTTCGCATATGGGTATGATATTTACCAACTTAGCGATGCCAACTGGGACACCATTTTGTAGTTTCTCAACTTCGGGGCCTTGTGAGAGTCGGACACCACGACTTTTCCGTACATGGTCCACTTGCTGGGTACTGGTAACATCGTGGAGTCGACAAGTAAATCATCATGGAAGTAGGAATTAACCTTTGGTAAACGAGCACAGCGATTTTTCAATTCACCTTTTCAAAATGCTGATTTTTCCATAGTTATGTGACACTTTCCCAGAGGGTAGATGCAAAAAAATGGTGTCTTTAGATCATTTCTCCATCTCTTTTGTGACTCGTCACATCTGGTGTAGCATGGTGTTTTTGGTATTTCCTAAGGTCCTAAGAAATACTGAAGATCATTTGATGAGGCGTATACCGTGTTTTTATGTGCAATGATTTTTGAGATTTTAGAAAACATCCTCGTTGTAGCTTGGATGGACATATCATATGTCGATTTTTGTGTGGGTTACATTCACAGTGGGCTAGGTTTCGAACATGTTTTATTTTTATTCTGTCTGACAAAATGAGCTGGCAGCCCGAAGCGCCTGTCATTTTTGTTGGCAAACAGATTGTTCTTGATGAATCGGTATTTTCGGTATCCCCTTTTTGTTGTGGTTCATATCCGTGTCATATTCTTGTTGTATATTGTTGTTACTTACATCCCAGAAACCCAAGAGTTGGGTGTTTTTGGGAACATTTGGAGAAAGGAAACCAATTTCCACAAAATCCAGGGTTTCCTGTAAGTCTTCCCCAGCTGAACTGTTGGAGGATCCAACTTAGTACTCGTAACTCCCATATAACAGCTCACCATGGTGCTGGAATATTTATACATACATATACCAACATTTGCACGAACAAAATCATCCAGTTTTGTACTGGTTGGTGGTTTCAAAGATGATTTTTTTTTTCCATAATGTTGGGATGTCATCCTTCCCATTGACGAACTCATATTTTTCAAGATGGTGGCTCAACCACCAACCAGTGTAGGTTTTTGTATACCAGCCCCATGGTTCGCATGCCGATAACAAACCCAGCCTGGTGATCGGATTCGTGGACAAAATTCACCTGGTATGATCTCATTCGGCATCACCAGTTGATTAAAAAAAGGTCTGTGGAACGATTTCATCCATAGATATCAGTGGAATCAGCAAATTTAATGACATCTTTATAAAATGATTCAGTCACCATTTAAGATTGTATTCTACTTAGTGATTATCTATTGAATCTATTATGACTTAACCAATAATGGTTAGTTAGACCCATTTGATTAACCAATTGATCTTACAGAACAGGGTCATAACTCCCTTTACTATCCTTTACTTAGGTCATCACTATAGTGGAATAATAGGTGATTACTAACCATTTGATTGTATTATACTAAGTCACAAGATGTCATAGCCCCCTTTAGGTCATATTAGGTCACATCCCATGCTTTATTTTCACTACAGGATGGAGAAAACCAGTTATGTGAATGTTGGTTTATAAACTGCATGAAATAACCTCCATTAACTATAGTTACTGGTTGGTGGTTTGGATCATTTTTTATGACTGTCCATATATTGGGAATAATCATCATTAATCATCCCAACTGACGAACTCCATCATTTTTCAGAGGGGTAGGTATACCACCAACCAGTGGAACATTCATGGATAATAATGGTATAATGGGATTTCTAGGGGATAATAATCGATGATATAGGTGGATGTACATCTACCATAAACCATAGAATTCAGCCACTTTTTTTTCGGCAACGATTCACGCGTTTTCGAAACAACGGGGGGCCCCATCCTGTAAGAAAATCCAGAAGATCCCCCAGCCCCAGCGCGAGACTCGAGGTATGCCCGCGCCTGCGCAACAGCTCGTCACCTCAAAGGAGTGGTTTTTTTTATTGGAAAAATGGTGGTTTAACTATGGAAAATGGTGAAAAATGGTGGTCTAACTATGGAAAAATGGTGGTTTCACTATGAAATGTATAGTGGTTTACCTCGCGAAATGTGGGGGGTTCATCAATGCATAGTGGAATATTTTCTAATATGGTTCTGTTTCTCGGTTCCCCCATCTGACGAAATGTGCGCACCAATAGGTCAAGTTTTACTTCGATTTCCGATTCTTTGTTGCTGACAATTTCCCATTCTTTTGAAAACTCTATCAGTTCATTCTTCAGCCTAGGGTAGTTCAACATTAATTTTGTTTGCCATAATGGCTTTACTACAGCTGGTTGGTGGTTTCAAACATGAACTTTATTTTCCATTTCATATATGGGATGTAATCCTTCCCATTGACTTTCATATTTTTCGGAGGGGTTGAAACCACCAACCAGTTTATATATTTATATAACAGTTTGTTTTCGTTTCCACATTGGTTGGTTTTGATCATCCTATCATCCACTAGGGGCGTATTTCAAGTTTGGAAATTCCATGTCATGTCCTTTTCCCATTGGTTGGTTGACAGTAATCAACCTACAAACATCTTATTCTTTGAGCATATCGAAGATTGGCCATGTGAGTCGTGAGTCGGGTGGTCCAAAGATTTCACGTTGCTCTGGGCCTCTGGGCCCCCAGATTTCACTGTAGTTGCTGGAGTGATGTTTACCAACTTATCTATGGGAGATCTCCAGGATCCTAAAATGGAGGTACGTTAGTACCATATGTTTGGCCATATTTTGTGGTGATATTCACTTACATAGGCCTTATATAGGCCTTATATATGGTAGGTACCTCCATTTCAGGATCCTGAAATTCCCATTGAACTTAGCCAACAATTCCATCCCAATTGGGATGATTAATCACCAAAATTGGGATAATTGGGATAATGGGGATGTTAATGATGATTTATCTCAATCCCAATTTTGATGATTAATCCCCATTATCCCCATTACAATCCATCCCTATATGTGACAATGAAATATGGTTAAATCCCTTAGTAATTGCCATACATACGCCAAGAAATCCCTGCTTCATATCAATCCTGATTTTTGATAATGAACTTTTCCAACTTTTCAGTGGAGAAGCACCGTATTGGCTTTTCGCGCAGGACATCTCTGTTCGCCTGCTTCAGCCTGCGAACGAATGCTTGCGACAGATGCAGCTCTTTAGTGGGGAAGCCCACATCGACAGTTGAGTCACTGAGATGTCCCCAATGGAAACGATGACCCCATAAAAAAATAGCCATTTAGAACTGGCTTCAGGGCTTTATCTGTAGAATAGTTGAGGAATGTTGAGGATTTCCGGTGATGTAAGATGTACTGTAACCAAAATGTAGATGTCACTGATATCCTATGCAAACCGGGTGATATTTTTGTGATATTTATATAACAGTTTGTTTTCGTTTCCACTTATTGGTTTTGATCATCCAGCCTTATCATCTACTAGGGGGGGTATTTCAAGTTTGGAAATTCTATGGAATTGTTCAGTCTTCCTATAGATACCCAATGATACCAACAGTAACTCATTAATCCAACAGCAAGGTGGTGTCCCCGGTCCTTAACTAAGCTGGTTTATATCTCCAATCCCTAGGATGTATGGATGTATATGGAGGTTTCCTGAAATGGGGGTACCCCTAAATCATCCAGTTTTGTTTGGGATTTTCCATTATAAACCATCCATTTATGGAAACCCCATATGGTAGATATATTATATATCGATCCAATTAAGGTAAAGACGGGATAACAGCAACAATTTTTACCAGCCTAACAACACCATGCGGGAATGTTCCGTATATACATGTGATATACAATCAAACATGGCTTGCTGGAAAACCCACCATCGCCTTCCTCTGCAGGGGATATGTGTGATTACCGGGTAAATCAATCCATCAATATGAAATTATTATCCATTAGTATCCATTATATACATGGAAGTAGTGCTCCATTATTACAACAATCAATATTCCATTATCGATTACTACAACCATAAATTATTCCATTATTATTCCATTATTATGAATGATTAAGCCGTTCTTCTCATTATGCCATTATTATCCCTATTACCAAACCATATAAAACCATATAAACCATATAAAAACCACACAAAACCATATAAAAATTCATTCTTATCCCTATTACCAACCATATAAAAGCCACCATTATTATCATTATGCCAGTATTCAACATATTAAACTCAAACCATATCTGGTTGGTGGTTTCGAACATTAATTTTATTTGTCCATAATATGTGAGAATGTCATCATCCCAACTGACTTTCACTCCATCATGTTTCAGAGGGGTAGGTATACCACCAACCAGTTATCATTACCCTCTGGTAATTTAACATAGCTATTGAAAATCACCATTTTTAATGGGAAAATCCACTATTAATGGTCATTTTCAATAGCTACGTTAAATTACCAGAGGGTATGTCAGTATTAAACATACGTATTAAACTCAAATCATATTGAAACATATAAAAACCACACATCCACTTCCCCAGGATGCACCGCTGCCGTCGCTTTTTAGGCACTCTGTTGGGTCACCCGTCGCTGGCCACGCGGCTTCACGTTGAAAGACCGCTGCTACAGCTGAGACAGTGCCATGGTGCAAGTTACCCTCAGGTAAACATACAAAAAACTATGGAAAATCACCATTCTTATTGGGAAAACCATGGGAAAACCATGGGAAAATGGTAATTTATATGGAAAAACACCATCTTTAATGGATAAATCAACTATTTCGACTGGGCCATTTTCAATGTCGCAAACTGTTATATAAATTACCAGAGGGTAAGCGATGCCGTCGTGGATGCTACAACAATTGGACATGGATAATCAACAATAATAGATCATTAATAATAATCTGGGTAAATTATAACGACCTCACTGTTCTCCCTCACTGGAATCCTGGTTAATAAGGGAAATCATCCCCAAATGGCCCAACAATTCAGATTAGTGACATATTATAAATTAGCCAGAATATTGGATACCCTCCGGTAAACTAACATAACCATGGAAAATCACCATTTTCTATGGGTAAATCCACGAACAAAATGGCAATTTTCAATAGCTATGTTAGTCATAACCAGAGGGTAGTAATGATAAGGGATGATAAGGGATAATAAAGGATAAGAATTGATAATAAGAATGGTAACAAACATGATGGGAACATTGGAATCCTGGTGATTGGCATATGTTGCATGGTTTAACCGTTTAACCTGCTTTGATGTGGTAATTATCTTAGTCTGTAGGGATACCAACATTACCAGAATTTTAGAAGGGACGACAAAAAACATCCGAAAAAAAACGGGGCTCCAAATTCAAAAAAACACGGCGAACGTATTTTCCTAATATATATATATATAATATGGATTAAATCGGATAATCCTTCCCATTGATTTTCATAGTTTTCAAGATGTATACCGGTACCAACCACCAACCAGCTGAGGTTTACCTTTTGGCTCCGCGAATTGGAAAATGGCCTTCAACTTTTGGGCGTCCACATCACCGGTGAAGGCCCAGCGTTGGTGCCAGCATTGTTCGGTGATCAAAAACCAGGGTGGATTTACAGCAACATGACTCTTTCATATGGAATCAACTACTGGTTGGTGGTTTCAAACAGTTTTTTTATTTTGTCCATAATATATGGGATAATCCTTCCCATTGACTGTCATCTTTTTTTTCAAGATGGTTAAAACCACCAACCAGATTAACACTATTCAGAATATTCAGATGAACACTGGTTTTCGACAAAGGGACTGTTTTTTTTTGTACCTGTTTGCTCCATAGAGCTGGCAAAATCAGAGATGGCCGGCGAAAAATATTTTGTTTTTTTTTTTGCATGGCAACCTTTCCCAACCTTATCTTATCTACCAGGTGTTTACTTTATAAACACTATTGCTGGCATTCAAAATCAGATCTTGACATCTTATGATGTATATTCATATGTATACATATATATATACATGTGTGTGTAAAGAACACACACACACACATAGTTTCGAGTCTTTCCATTGTCAGCTTAGCTTACCGCCTGCGTTTGGAGTTGAAGCGGACCCCAAATTGAAGATGGGGTAGCTGCAGGTAATTTCACATAGGTATTTACAGTGTTTCATACAAAGTGGGGCCCCCTAGATGGCTAAGTTGGTTTATAACTACGATAACTAGGGTTTATGGTAGTTATAACTATAGTTAATGGGGTTTATAAACCAACTTATAACTGGGGGGGCCACATTGTAGGTATTTACAGTGTTTCATAGGACTCCCAATAGTTACCCTGCCTGGTGCAGGATTTCTTCCATCCACAGTATCTCATGATATGTCATTATACTCCCTGGTAAACTCACATAGCTATTGAAAATGGTCATAGAAAAGTTGATTTACCCATTAACAAATGACTGAAATGACCATTTTCCATAGCTATGTTACAAATTACCAGAGGGTATACGAAAACCATCAGGGCGCCTAATAAATTGAGTGTAAAGACCTCACATCTCGAACTCACACGTGAAATGAGAGTCAATGTAAGGGGACCTATCCCAACATGGCTGAACTTTCAAGTTACTGAATTGTTATAACTTCTGGACATCCTTTGCTAATGTTCGATCCTATTTGGATCTATTTAGTGAAGAAACAAGAACATGTGCGGGAACAGAAGTGTAGAACTTTGGGGATGGTTCATACCACAGCTGTGGAAAACAAACTTGTTCTATGTAGATCATCGAACTGAATGAGCCATGTTCAATAGCTACTTGTTAGTTTTCCGGAGGCTAGATGTGTTTTTTTTCGCCCTCCATTCCTGTGAGCTGTGGGAAACGTGCCAGGAGATGATTGGTCCACCTGTGTCAAGAACACCTTTATCGAAGTGAGTAGCTCGGGAGAATGCACGACGGATGGTCCATGATGGTTTGTAAGGTACATGGAGATGTCCTAAGTATTCCTAAGTCATGGGGGTACCCTGAATCACCAAAGTTATATATTCCAAAGTCCTTAGTCTGAAAACAACCATGGTAAAATGGGGTTCCCCAATTTTTAAGAAACCCACATTTCTGGTGGGGTGCCCATGAAATCTCCCAGATAGAGACCATACCAGATCTAGCCAGTTTGATGGGACATTTCGAAGTCAAGTCACTGCTTAGCAACTGCCCAGTTTATTTCGTCCACGATTGCAACCACTCTCCAGGTCACTTTGAGTATCATCTGAGTACTGGTTGGTGGTTTGGAACATGAATTTTATGACTTTCCATTCAGTTGGGAATGTCATCATCCCAACTGACGAACTCCATCATTTTTCAGAGGGGTAGGTATACCAACCACCAACCAGTTAGTATTATGATACCCAAGGAGATTCTCAAGGGTCATCAACTGTGTTTTTTTCAGGAACCAGTGTCCCCTCCAGCCAGTATTCCCTATCCAACTATCAACATTTCATAGAAATAGCAACCCAGAATCATGGTTTAACCTTGGATCTACTCAGTTTGGGCTCATCCATATGAAGGAATTTCATTGGGGAGATGTGATTGGTAAGGGCTTGAGGGAAGAAGTGAGTTGCACCCCTCCCAGTAGCCCCCAAATTGGGGTGACATCCCAAGAAAGAACATGTTCATCTGGTTGGTGGTGACTGGAACATATGCTCCATGTATGGAATAATATGGTTTATAGCACCTCAGTATATGATTATATATATATATATATATGTATATATCTGGTTGGTGGTTTGGAACATGAATGGTATTGTTTTCCCATCATATTGGGAATTTCCATCCATCCCAACTGACTCCATCATTTTTCAGAGGGGTAGGTCAACCACCAACCAGAAGAACATGTTCATGCATTCTGCTCATTTTTTGAATGTGAACTAGAGGCTGCCACATTGGTTGCAGAGGACGATTTTCCTCAAATTGATATCAGAAATCGCTGCCAGAGGCTTTTTCACAACATGTACCGGTCGATGGTTTCCAAAATGCGTACCCAAATGCTGGTCATTTCCACAACGTTTTCTACTTGTGATTGATGAAATCCATTTTTTTGGTTGGAACTCACGCATTTGTCCACCAGAACATATTCCACATTATTCCACTTGCTGTTGCTTGATGTTTATCCCTTTTTAATGGCATACTGTATATATTATTCCAGTTTTTTCATGTCACATGTCGACTCCTGAAGCAAATCCGAGCCATACTCATATCCTGAAAACGTTCAACGTGTTTCAATCTCTGCATGTTTGCGTGTGATGTACAAACGTCAATGCTGGGAAAACCTTGGTTTCATGGGTGGATTTCTGATAGTTTCTGCCAGAAACAGGGAGGACTAGCATATTTTGCTGAATACTACCCTCCAGCAAACATACGATAAGATATTAGGGAAAGCCATTGTTTCTATAAGTTCCTGGAAGATTATCTACGTTCATAGTTGGTGATTCAATTGCTATAGGAAGATTGGTTGTTAATCACCTTCTTGGTTGACCAATGGTCCCAGCGATTTTTATGATGATGATGTAACAATGTTTGGTGGTTACAGAAAGTCCCCAGTTTTAACGAATGCATTCCCAGTATCATCACTGCACTGATCAAATCCGATGCGATGGTAACTTGAAATCTGAGAGAGGCGTATTTTCCCAAATGGCTATGGATCCATACCTATAAAAGCCTATACTGGTTGGTGGTTTGGAACATTTTTTATAGCCATAGGATAGCCATTCCAGTGGCTTAATCATCATCCCTAGTCAGATAACCATAACTGGTTGGTGGTTTGGAACATGAATTTTATGACTTTCCATAATATATTGGGAATAGTAACCCCAACTGACGAAGTCATATTTTTCAGGGGGGTAGGTCAACCACCAACCAGTATAAATAGCATGTTTGGGGGAATGTACAGCCATTTACGAGCTATAAAAACAAATAAACAATATTGGAACTGATTATCACGCTGGTATATCACAAACCTTACACACACATATATTTATATATTATCTAATGTTTTACATTGCATAATTGCTTCCATATATTGGATCTGTTTTCCTTACATCACGGCAGGGCTTAACTATTTTCCCACATTTCTCATGAATATTTACTGTATACAAAATGTTTTCCCATTATTTCCCATGATTTAGTGGCCATACCAATGTAATCTGCCGGCATTGGGCAATACATACACCATGAATGTACCATTTCATGAGTCTCAGCATTGCTTGAAGTATAACCATTCTAATTCAGCCAGATTATGTCCCATTAATATATATACCATGATTTTTCCCAGATTATTCCATGGTTTTCCCAGATGATTCCCAGATTATATATACCATGTTGCATGGAATATTCCATGGTTTTTAGAAATTTCCCATGTTTTCCCATGTTTTCCCTAATTTTGGTCGCCATATATTTGGGATGTCGCCATAGCCGCCATGGTCACCATGCCGCCATGCCATGCCATGCCATCGCTCCGCCGAGACGAGCATGGTGAGTCGCCGCTGCGACGAAGTCGTGCCAAGTCTTGGTGTGCGCAGGCGATGAAAGCCCACTCTTCTTACTGGTGCTTAGTAGGGAATGGATGGGAATGGGGGAATGGGATGATTATTACTAGAGGGTATTGATTGTTAATGATGATTCCCCATGGTTAATGATCGTAGATGATTATTTGAGCTGTCAATGGGGACTAGTCCATAGATGTCCCAAATTCCCATTGGTTGGTTGATGAAAATAGATGGCTTTGAAGGTTTACCCCGAAAAAACAACAGGTTTCTATGATGATAGATGGGATTCAAAAACCGGCCCATCTATTTTTACCAAAAGGACATCCCATTGGTTGAAAGCCCACTCTTTTTCGCTTCGGTGATTTGAAACCGACATGGTGAAAAATGGTGATGAGTTAAACTGGTTGGTGGTGACTGGAACATCCATGGGAATAATATGGTTATCGGTTTATAGCACCTCAGTATATGATTATATATATATATGGTTGGTGGTTTGGAACATGAATGGTATTGTTTTTCCCATCATATTGGGAATTTCATCATCCCAACTGACGAACTCACTCCATCATTTTTCAGAGGGGTAGGTAAACCACCAAGCAGTAATACGTTTTTTTGTTATTTTCAGCATGTTTTACCATCGAAAGTGATGAACATGATGGTTTTACATTCAAACATGATGGCATTTACCCTCTGGTAAACTAACATAACTATGGAAAATCACCATTTTTAATGGAAAACTCACTATAAATGGCCATTTTCAATAGATATGTTAAATTACCAGAGGGTATCCATTAAATCATGATGCCCATGGGGATTTAATCAACAAACGATGGTGATATCATGGGGATATCAGGAGGGCCTGGCTGCAAGGATTGGTTTCGTGAATTCAGCAGTTGGCATCCCAGCCAGTTATCAGTGATCAGTTGGTATGGAATACCATAGACATATCCACCATAACCCCTAGTTAACCTACTGTAGAAGTCAACTTAGCGAAGTAGGGGGCCCGTCCTGTGTTTATTCGAGGGGAACACATGTTGAAGTTCAAGTTCACCAACAATTGTTACCCTCTGGTGAACTAACATAGCAATTGAAAATGGCCATAGAAATAGTGGATTTTCCCATTAAAAATGGTGATTTTCCATTGCTATGTTAAATTACCAGAGGGTAACTCAAAAATATATTGTAGACTAATTAATTAGTCCACACTACTATTGGATTTACCCAACTGTATCTTTCAAAACCCAGTCATTTCCCCCTCAAACCCGGTTGCATCCACTTTGAATCACATGATATGCTACCATCAACACGCAATTACATTTACATTCCCTGAAAGTCACATGTTTTTTTTTGAATACCCATTAGATCCAGCTTATATGTATGTCTCTGGTTACATTACTGATTGTTAATAAATCTTTTGACATGTTATAATGATAGAACAACGATCATATAATGATATAATGATTATTTGGAAATGATTCATTACATTAAACTACTACATCATTATATATATATATCCTTAAATCATCTATATCACTATATTAACTACATATTACATTCCATCACTATACATCTCATTACATGTTACAGATACAGTTTTCCTGATTCTCCCAGAGAGATCCCCCAGTCTCTAAGAGAGATCTCCCACGCGCGCTAGATGGCGCTGCCTTCTGAGAGCAACGGGAGCCACAACTCCGACTATGAGGCGATCGACATAACTCGGCGGGGAGTAGCCATGGTCGGTGCCATGGTGCCATGGGGGTGGACCTGAAGTCATAGTTGTTCCCTGGTTGTTTCATGTGGCCCCATAGGATACCTCCACATATTTTCAGGTCATCAGCATTTTGACCAACCAAAACTCATTGAGATTTCACCAACCAAAATGATTCAAAAATGTGCCTGGAACATCACACCATTTGTTTAGGTAAGTCATCATAAATCATCTATAACCGGGCATTTTATAGCTATGTTAACCAGAGGATATGAATTTAGCCATGATCAATAACCCATTAACATTCATTAACATCTGAATGGGACAGATTTAGTAGTGTCATGGCCATTTAACTATGAAAAAATATGGGGATATAAGTCGATAAATTATAGTTGTTAGGTCATTGCAAGGAGTTGTATTACCTGGGTTATTGCTCATTATGAACCAACCATGACTACTTGGTGTCCCACTTAGTAAGTGGGTAATAACCCCAGTTATAAATGGGATAAGTAGGGTTAATCCACTGAAATCACTGGGGTTATAACCCACTTACGATTCGTGGGATTAGCCACCAAGTAACCATGACTAATCCATGTTTATGGGTTCAATGGTTCGATGCAACCGGAGAAACCATATCCCCAGAAACGGCTGAATTATGATCCTTCCACAAATGTTTTTTTCAACGAGGTATTTTTTTGTATAGTCTATATATGTCTATATGCTTGCCAAAAGTTGGGTTCAATGATATCCCATGACTGACTGGACTTTGCCTTATGAATTAGTCTATGGTTTAGCTAACAGTATATGAAAGATCAGAAATGGCTATGGATCATTACCCCAAAAACCATAGTTCTATGGGATGATGGTCTCCACAGTCGCGGCTTGAAACCACTGGCCAGATCTATGTTTCACGGTTTAATATGGATATCTCAATGGATTGGTTTTGTGTCGGGAAATCTTCACCGGAACCATCGATTTTCCCATTTTTTCTATGGGGGTGTCCTGTAATTTTTCCATCAATTGAGATATGGATCGTGAAACATTATGATTACCCTTTAGTTATTTAACGTGACGCCATGGAAAATCATCTATTTCAGGGGGCCCCTTGTTCCATAAATAACCAAAGGGTAACGGGCAGATTTTTCACGGGAGGATGGTTTTTTTTTGGGGGTCTCAGGCCATGATCCCTGTGATGTTCATGGGGCTCTCTACCGAAATCGGATCAATTTTTGATCCCATCCTGATCGTTGCTGGAAAGATGCCCATTTCTAGTGCTGAAAAAAATCTAGTGCTTGTTTCTTGCCATGGCTAGTGATAGCCAGTGATTTGGATGGGATTTGAACTAGGGATTAACAGTGATTTATCTGGTTGGTGGTTTGGAACATGATTCTATTTTGCACATAGTGGGAATTTCATAATCCCAACTGACGAACTCCATCATTTTTCAGAGGGGTAGGGCTCTACCACCAACCAGTTTAAATCCCAATTTTTATGGTGACAATCGGTGACATCCCATTTCTTGATGATAAATACCGCCAAGTTTGGATGGAAAATTCACCTCCGTTGATGCGAACAATGTCAAGCCCAACAAAAATTCTGGAGAAAAAAAACCTATGAGGTCGAATATTTGTTAGTTTCTTAGGAACTAAGAGTTATATAGATTAGGTACTGTAAATTACTGTAATACAATTAATACTGGAATATTACAGACAGTATAGATCATGTTAGATAATGTTAGATAATGTTAGATATATCTACAATGAACCCAATAGTATAATTACAGTATAGGTACCCTCTGGTTTTGACTAACATAGCCATGGAAAGATCCACCATGCTATTAATAGGTAAACCATCTATAAATGGGCCATGTTCCATGGCTATGTTAAATAACCAGATGGTAATTATAATGGAATATTATAGATATATCTACCATAAACCCAAGAGTTCTTGGAGTCAAGGACTTACCAACTTCGCGATGAATCGCACCACTTTGTACAAAGCCATATTAAACGAGATTCTAGTGATTCTAGTTGACATCACCATGGCTCAAACAATATAGTTCAATATGGTCTAATTAATACTCAGAAAACAATATAAAGCCATATACTGCAATATAGAACCATATAGAACCATATTTAAACCATACTATAGTTAGCTAACTCTAAACCCTCACGTTTTGATGCTCAAAAACACCCCCACCACTTAGAGCCGAATTCCCTGATGACATCATCCATTCCATTTTTGTCGAATCCACGACTGGCGGGCTTTGGGGCAGCATCTGGTTTGCAAGCTTGGGGGGAAATTCCATTTTTTCTTCCCCGTGTGTTGTTCTTATCCGATTTGACCGGGCCTGTGGTCAATTGATGTCAATTGCACCAGATCAGTAAATGTCACCCCGTCGCAAACCCACAGGCGGTAGAGCAGAAGGAGCTTAAGCCAATTTCTGACTTGGACGTTAACCCTGATACCTCTGGTTATTTAATATAGCCATGGAAGCCATGGCCCATAGAAATAGATGGTTTACCTATGACAAATGGTGGATCTTTCCATGGCGAACTGTTAGTCATAACCAGAGGGTAGATCCAAACAAGCCCAGGTTTTTAAACTGTCGAAGCTTCTTGGAGAAATTTCATGGAGTTGGTAGCTGGGTGGCTCTGTGGCCTTTCTACAGGAAAATTTCGGGCTCCAACCTTGACAACGGACCAGGAACTTGAAGCAGCTTATGATGGGACCCATTTCGCGCAAGGGGCCCATGTCGAACGGTATCAACGCGTGAATCAATACCTGGTCAGGATTGAAACCTTGCTAGGAGTGCAAGAGCAGTCGACTATTTTTTTTGACACAGGAAGCTTGAGTCCATGTTCAACGGAGCTCGAACACTCCATTTGAGCTCACCACAAAGTCTCTAGCAATGTGAAGCGGGCCATCTCCAGGCTCTTGACCCAGTCGCGGGCACGGCCGTTTTGACACAGCTGGCACTGATTAAACATGATTAAACCAACTATGATCCCTATTAAACCATATCAAACCATATTTAGTTGACATCACCATGGCTAAAATATGGTTTCATGCCCAAACCAACTATAGTTAGCGAAGTATACATTCCACTATGATCCCGTGTTTAAACCATATGAAATCATGTCAAACCAACCCAGATGCATGTATGGAATATTTACCAACATTTGCCCTAAAAATCAGCCAGTTTTGTAGGTAAATATAGAACAGGGTTCGGTCGTTATAATTACCATAGTAACCACCATGAATATCACTATAGTAACCACTATCAACCATTATCTAATTGGTGGTTTCAACCCCTCTGAAAAACAATAGTCAGATTGGATCATCATCCCAACTATTGGCGAAAATAAAATTCATGTTCCAAACCACCATATGGGTTATTAACCACTATGAACCATTATTAACCACTATTAATCACCATTAATCTGGATAAATTACTGTAGTACTCACTATCAATCATTATTAACCACTATCAACCATTATTACCCTCTGGTAATTTAACATAGCTATTGAACATGTACCATTACAATGTGGAGCCCCCCAGTTATAAGATGGTCTATGAACCCCATTAACTATAGTTATAGATACCATAAACCATAGTGAAATTGGAGTTATAAACCAACTTAGCTATCTTGGGGGCCCCACTTTGTAGAATATTTCAGAGTGAACTATCATAATTTACCATAGATTTACCATAGTTTACCATAG
>Ga0126342_10009734_pt1 | contig 17219 bp, 14 predicted proteins | sample Cyp1metagenome_FD_92528 | JGI IMG/M metagenome (GOLD analysis project Ga0126342, IMG submission 92528) | Coral microbial communities from Lord Howe Island, Old Settlement Bay, Australia - Cyphastrea 1 metagenome | ecosystem: Host-associated > Invertebrates > Cnidaria > Coral ... | reverse complement strand
CTCTCTATCTATCTCCATCTATCTCTATCTATCTATCTATCTATCGATCTATCTATCTATCTATCTATCTCCATCTCTATCTATATCTATATCTCTATCCCTATCGCTATCTCTATCTCTATCTCTATCTCTCAATCTCTCTATCTCTCTATCTCTCTATCTCTCTATCTATCTACCTATCTACCTATCTACCTATCTACCTATCTATCTATCTATCTATCTATCTATCTATTGATCTATCTTTCTGTTTGTCTGTTTGTTTGTCTGTCTGTCTGTCTATCTGTTTGTCTATCTGTCTGTCTATCTATCTATCCATCCATCCGTCCATCTTGTTTATGTACATAGATAAATAATAAGAAATAATATATATATGTGCGTCCAAGTATATATGCGGATGTTTGTTTCCTTTGCTTTATCTCTGCCTGCATTCTGCATATGCATGCGGATGTAATGTGTGAAGGTGCTTGGACCCAAGTTAAATTGCAGACCTGCCTTTGTAAATGCAAATGGTGCTGTGTGAGATTCTAAATTGATGGGGGGATTCATCAGCATCCCCCCGGAAGCGGGAGGGGCCTTGCATGCAACTTTCAAATCACCCATTTTGGTTGGTTTCCTCTATCATTGTGCTTTTGGCAGTGGTGGTTAGGCTCTTCTTTAAAACAGAATCCTGAACGTTTAAACTGTCACGTATAGAGCATTCCAACACCCTAAAGTCCAACGTTGATTTTTGAATGCCCCAAAGACCATTTGCCATCCTCAATGAGGTATGCTTTGGGCTGCTTCCTTTGCCTTTGCTTTGGGCCCGTGGGCCCATTGTTTTGGTTTGTCGTAGCTGGTTGCTTGGCTCATTTAGGCATCCATCGAAACTTGATGCTGCAAGGCAAGGACGCTACAAGGCAACCCACAAAAATGCGAAGCTTCTGGGATACCTCGATACCTTCATGGTTTTGCTTAAGATCATTGTTTGTTTCCCAATTAGGCAGTGTTCGAAACCCCTGTTGGCCGATGATGTTAGGGAGTTTTGCTATTCAATAGGCTGTGGATGATCATCATCAAATATGGCAACACCTATTTTACCAACCAGTATCATTGAATAACACTGGGTGTTTAACACTGCTACTGAATTGGAAATTGACCGTTTGCGGAATCTATATAATCCGTTCCCCTAATACTAAACCCCCCACCCTCCAAATAATCACAACTCAAGTAGTTTTTAGTATTAGAGTGTATATTTATTATTAGGGTGCCAAACCTTCCTAATACTAAATTTAAAACCCGGATACATTTTTTCTATTTCAAAATTGATTAGATTTCCTTTTAAAAATTCATTAAAATATTGCCAAAATTTCCATTTCGAAGCTTTCCCCTAATATTAAATTAAAAACCCCAATATAAAAGACTACTTTTTCTATTTCAAAATCGATTAGATTTCCGTTTAACATCTAATTAAACCATTGCCAAAAATTGGTTTTCGAAACTTCCCCCCTAGTATTAAATTTGAACTCAATATAAAACACTTTTTTTCGGCCTTAAAAGACGGACCCTAATAAAAAAACACCCCGGGGCTGACTAGGTTTTATTATTATAGGGGATATTGGGGGAAGAAACCCTGAAATGGTAGCTTCGTTTTTAAATTGTTTTCTAAATGGAATCAATTGAAAATCAAATTGGCCATCCTCCAATTTTCCAAATTTGAGACGGACCCTAGTTTTTATTATTGGGGTGGTTTAGTACTAGGGGGAAGGGATTAGGCAATATGTTCCTTCATGTTGGGGCTTAAGAAAATCAAGCCATTGCTCAGGTATGCACTATTGTAAGCCTAGAGAAGTGCGAGAAAATTTACCTCAAGAGGCACAAGTTGCGCGGTCTCGAGGCAGCACCAGTTTGTACTTTGGAGGCCCCTGGAAGTTAGGTGACTTTCACATAGTTTCCACTTATAAGTGACCTAAACCTCCCTCATGTCAATGCTAACCTATCTATAAGGTAGCAAGAGGTTACACAACACAACAGCTATATACTTGATACTCGTATATACTTACCAAGGTTATAAGTCCGCTTAGCTTCAAGTTAGAAGTCGCCCAAGTCCAGGGAGCCTCCGAAGTATGGTTGGGAAGTCCAGCTTGCTTCGGGGACTGGGAAATTTAGTGCATGGGTGTGTCACATTCAGGTGCTTCAACACCAGCCGCAAAATTGGAAACGGAAAAAGAAGTAGCTTGGGCAATCAACAATTGAACATTGGATGGGACGGATACAATACAACAAATTTGAATACACAATCTAAGACGTGTTTTCATTTTGCTTCGTGGCAGCATGAGTTTCATGGGATCAAAACTTGCAGGTTGAGCCGGTTGGCACTGGCAACCATGGCAAGTTTCTGGCGCATCCTATTCTTTCCACATACTTAGTTGCCACATGCCCATGATGTCCCGATATATAATGGTTGTTTACTGTTTCCGCACTTTTTCCCTAACAAATCCGAGTTTATTGCTGATTGAAACACGTTTGTGGGTCATTTGTTGGCAATATTTTGTTGGCACCCTCCCGCAAACAAACGTGGCAATGGACAATTGCTCATTGATAATTATTTATAGATGATGTTCAAATGCGAAACTGAGGATGTCCATTCCTAAGTTCGGTTGTGAGGGGGTACCCATTGTTTCGATTCTTTGTTGCTAAAATAGTATGCTAAAATATGCTAAAATCTGACTATTTTTACTGATCAGACTGATCAGATCATCAGATCCCATTTTTTTTGCCGGAATAATTGGTTGAAGGAAAAGTCGCCGGGAAATTGCTTTCCTGCAGATGTTCCCTTTCAGTAAATTCAGTAAATCGATCCATTGCCCCCCCACAACTGAGGGTCTCACTGATGACAGCAGTTCCAACCTCAGAGCGCCCGCAGTTCCCAAAAGCATTTTGGAACCAGCAGGGTGAGCAGTTGCCGCAACGCTTTCTAAGGTTGGATCGACTTGCATGCTGGTGGCGATTTTTATGTTCCTAGCATTTGTGGTGTATCCCAACACCAGCGCATGGCAGGCAAAACCTCGGCACTGAAATCCCTGGAACTGTCACTGTGGGGGGTTCTATCTTGGCTGGTTCTCCAGTAAAAAAGAAACACGATGAATATATATAGAGAATTCGCTAGGGAAACTCATGGATTTCCATGACTTTCTGTGTTTTGACACAGCCTTTAGGAGGCGTTTGGATGGTCATAACACAGCTATCCTTCCCACGTTTGAGGAGTCGTATGCTACTTTTTGGTGATGTGACTATCCAGCCCGGTAGTTTCTAATCCTTCATTCGCACATGGCCCATGGGCCCATGGGTCAAAAATGGGATACCAATCAATCTGCAACCGATATTCCTCCTTAGATCTTCTCAGTATACATGACTAAACCATGATAAACCCATTATTAGACAATGAAAATGATAAAGCAGTACATATACATATATATATGTATATACATATATATATATACACATATTGTACTGTATATTATATTATATTATATATATATATACATATATTATATATATATATATACCATGTATGTTTGAAAGGACCAGTTCTCATTGACCCATCCGCTAACTCTGGGTGTGCTATCTCATGGCGCAGGGGCCATTTGCTTGCGAGGACTGCATCCGAATCATCACCCTTTGGCAACCCTCCAAAAGGATAGAACAGTATGTAAATTCCTACTGAATATTAGGCATATTAAAAGTGATATGTGAATATTAAGGATACATTATAACATGTTTTTGTTTTTTTATGGTGCATTATGTTTGAGTTTTTTTTTGCCGGGGGTGACTAAATGTGATCTAAATATGTTTGGTAGTTGCATGGTGAATAAATAAGATGTTCGAAGTGGGAATGTTGCACCAGATGCGCGTCAACATATGCCCAGATATCAGGGGTTAGATATTCTTGGCTGATTTGTACCATCGGTTTGATTCTTTAATATGGTGAGCCATGATCAACGTCCGATTTTCCAGGTTTTGTACAACCCATTTCTGCTCAAATTGGAGATGATTTTGTGATTGGGTTTGCCACACCCGATCTATCCCTGTCGTGGTCACGAATTTCGTGAACGCGAACGCATTTCATGTCGAATTGTCTCCAACATACATCGCATTGAAGCAGGAAACAGACCATCAGCCCATCGTAGGAGCCCTGTCGCGAGTGGGCCATGTCCAGTTCCTCCCAGGAATTGTTGGTGCCCTTGGCTGCAGATTGTCGCAGCGCCACAGATTGGTTTGGTTGATGAAGCTAGAGGAGTTTTCGATAGTTTTCGGTAGATCCATGTAGATATATGTATTAGTTTAAAGTCTAAGACTTCGAAATGTTTATGGGTACCCTAGAATTCGAAATATCCATTGCGTTTTCTTGTGTTGTCGGTTGATCAGTAGAGAGGTTTGCCCTCCTTTTACAACCCATAGAATTGAAGGAGAATTGAAGGTGACTGTTGAGGAATAGTACGCCAGACTGGCCTCTCCATTTTTCAACCAATAGGATATTCTGGATGTAGAAGCTTCACAATATAGAAGAACCATGAGGTTATGAGGTTGAAAGATGATGATGAGTAGAAATGGCCCTTGCTCTGAGATATTCTGAGATCCTTGGTGGCTTCGAAAGAGCGCTACAGAATAGGTGACTTCGATTGGTCAGTGATGCCTCAACCTTCAATTTGCTCTTATGTAGGCACCCCCAGGCAGCTGGCAGGTCCCAGTCTCCAGCCTCTTAGGTGTGCCTGAACAAAAATACCCAGCGCTGTGCTGCGCCCAACCGCAATCGCTGTTGGGATGATGAGACCCTATGCAGGTGCACCCAACATGTTTTGGAAAATCCCGCCATGGAAAGTTCTGATTGTTGGGAAGATCCATCCCCGATACTGTAAATCTCACATACTAGTATTTGAGAAGCTTCAGGCTTTCGAGCTGCCCCAAAAATTCGTAGGCAGACAGTGACGTCCTCGGCCACGGAATGCCCCCGGAGCTGCGACTCCTTCTCGGGCTTCGCTTCGCGGTGCCTGGTTGCGGATGGGTCGATCAGGTTCAGTGAAGACATTTTTTGAGACTCCATATGGGTATGGGTCAAATTTGAGAACCCCAATTATAAGGTGGTTAATACTAAAACTAGGCTTAAATCTTAAATTGTGGTTCCCAAGTCTTTAATTTTGACCCATGCCAAGCCCATATATATGTGGTAGTGGTAGACCCACGAAAATTTGCTTTTTTAATCATTAGATTTATCCCCAGTAATCCCTTCCACCACCTGATACATAGTTTAATTATGTAATAAACACCCACAGAAAACCAAATACCACGATATGCCAGTCGTAGCCTTTGGCACTTCACCTTTAATTTCCGCAAGATTTCTGTGTTAGGTGGGTGGATCCCCACATCTATGGCAAGTTGGCGGGTCGGGGGGGTCCAGAACCACCTTCGATGAACCCTTCCCCATACTGCGCGTTCTGATCCGGGTGCTACGGAATGGGGGTCACCACATTGGAACCGGTAGATTGACTGATATTGGCGAACGTGGTCTCCGAAAGGTTCGTTTTTGGGATATGTATTATTTGGCACACATTGATCCAACATGATCCACCTATATGTTTTATATGATTAAATTGGTTTTGTAATTACTTGAGTGAGGTGCTGCCACCCCAGTTTCCAAAGCAAGTGCATCCATTCCCAGCGGTAATTATAGTATGCGGGGGCTTGCTTGCAACTGCAACTGCAAGTCCTTTGACCCTCAAACTGCTCAAGACAACAAATACATTATATACATTATATAATATAATATGATATACTCATTCAGGGTATCAACATGATTTCGGGGCAAGGATCATTTGCCCCGTTCATGCGCAACTTTTCAGGTCAGACCGAGCGGTTCTGGGCTTAGCTCGCAGCAACGAGAAGTTGGGGTTGCATGGTCTTTAATGCTTCAAGTAGCAGATGTAAGTAATATAGAGGGTCCATCAATGTAAGCGCTGAGAACCTGAGAAAAACCTGAGAAAAACCCGAACCTACCCAATGTAGCCACGATGATAGTGGAGGTATCAGAAGGTCACACGTTGTAACCCCTCACAAGCTCAGGGACATCAAAGAATCGGTGCTGGCTGCTTGCATTGGTGCTGGTGCCAGCTTCAAGTATGTTCAATCTTCCTGGCTCAGGTTTGCTTCAACAATGCGACTGCAGCGTGTTCAGAATCATCATCCAGGGGATGTTTTTCGACTGACTTCGTGTGTCGTCCCATCTAGAGCCATTTGTAGCAGAGTGTCGGCACCTTGTGGTGAGAAAACTCCCAACAACAGAAACATCAGCCCAGCAGCAACACAATCAACACACTTTTGCCACCCGGATCCACCCGGTGCCATTGCGGCACGTGTGGGATACACTCGGCCCCTTTCTCAGAAAGAGTTGGGGCAACGCTGCCCAAGGCACGTACGAGCAACCTGAGGATTTGGGAGTTGAGCCCTGGTTTGTTGAAGGCCACTATGGTTCATGAATGTAGTTCCATGGGTGGTTCAAGTCATGTTGTTTTGAAGTGTTCTCGGATGCGAGGTCTCAAGCAGGCAGCCGTGCTTCTACTAGTTAGTTATCGTGTGATATGATTGCGCGGGAGAATTTCTGACCCCAAACGTCCTCAACACAATGGTTCATACAGTGAACCACTGGTTTGAGTCTCAAATCCTGTGTTCTGCGAGACGGACGGGCGATTGGAGCTGAGATATCAGTTGTGTATCGCTGATCTGGCCCCCATCCAGTCCTGCAGTGGTATGAAAAGTCGCGCAGTTGGGAGATGTGCCAAGCAGGGAGCTGAAGAAGATTGATGGTCACTTGAGGACATTGCAGATACCAGATCCAGATGCTGCATCGTTTTCAATTCATATCCATTTACAGATGGGTTTCTTCTGCTTCAATCAATAGTGGCGGCATTTTTTGTGGAAATTGCTTTGAACCTGTCATATCTATCCATTTGTTTGCTTCCTCAAGTAGAGGCACTGCACACCCAAATCGAATCCATTTGAGAGGAGAAACCATGAGAAATCGATGGGGTTCAAACGGGTACAGTAGCTCCAATTTCAGGAAATCTCCATGTCCATTTAGCATCTGTAAATATGACATAGAGAACATAGCTATATATTGAACATGACCATTTATATATAGTTTATTCACCTATTAAACATGTGGAATTTAAATGTTATGTTAGTTTACCAGAGGGTATGTTGCAAAATTAAATTGAAGCCAACAACGAGTCTTGGACAGACTTCCTTGGCTCGGAGATCCATTTCAATCCAGAGACTTTTCAGCTGTCAGCCGTCCGATTGACCCGCATTTATTGCCATTTTGATGTTAGTCAAGAGTCAAAACTATGAGGTTTCAAACTTCAAACCATAGAATGGGTATACCATCGCTGCTTATTGTCATTCCCAAAACGATGCCCAAAAGTATATCCCCACTACAATAATAGTGAGGATTCACTAATCTATTTTTGGGGGAGTACTATAATAGCTAATTTTCAGAGAAATCTGTAGCCACCAGGACATCCTCGAACAGCCCCTCTCGCTTCCACATGCTGATGGTGAAGAGCTGCCAGGTCCTGTAGGGAAGACGTGGACATGTTGAAGATGGGTATGGATGAACAAAAAAACATGTTGGATATAAATCCCTATGGATCCAAGAATGCCTTCTTAGAAAGTCTTTGGGTCATGATTTGGGGGGTTAAGTACCTTCTCAGGAGGTGTTCGGATCCATAGGGAACGGGGTATTAACCATCAAGAATGGGAATAGAATGGATGATTTGTTTCGGACCCAAAAACAGCAGATGTTTTTAGATGTGCCCCTGGTATTCTACTTGGGGTATCCCACGAAATCTTCAGTTGCTGATCAGTTCTCCTTGGTAGTTTCAATCATCCAACTGCACAAGAGGAACATGTTTTCATCATGGGGCCATATGGCTGAACTCCGTGTTTGTTGTTTCAAACCATGAAGCAGCAAATATTCCCAGAATTGCTTTCTGGCAACATTTTCTGAAACCCTCATAACTGATGGTAAAACAATGGTTTCCTGTACGTAGTTTTCCCTTACACCAATCCATCGAAATAGACAAAATTGATCAAAATTGTACATTTTGGATTTGCAATTGCTCTCCAGTAAACGGCGGGAAAATCCACTTTCTGAAAGTACAAGTAGATGATTTCCGGGAAACTCCCATGGATTTCCATATTTTGTTGATAGGTGTTCTGGTTGCATCATTCCCATCCACTTCATATCGCCTTCATGTCGGCTCCATCGCAACAAGGTGCAGAGGTTGAAGAGTCAACCGCTGCAGGGGACCTATGGAGACCGCCAGTTGTGACTCAAAGAGTTTATGACTTCGAAAGGGGATGTTTAAGAGGATGGCATAGGATATATGGGATATATCTACTTCATTGTTTGGTAGTGGCTTTTATTTTGTGACGTCATCACTTTTGTGCTCATTCCTCCTGCTTCAGTATCCAAACTCAGTGCGAATTTTTGAAGCAGGAGTTGTCCTCGCTAATTACTCTGTCCAACATGCCAAGGGAAAGAAAATAACTAAAGCCCCCCAGTTTAATATTCACTCTACTTGTATGGGGAAAGGGGGAAAGGGGGAAAGGAGGCCCAGTGGTTTGGCCCTAGTTGAAGGGGGTCACCTCCCATTGGACCATATTGGACCACCAGGTCGATATAGGTTGATGACAAATGCTATACAAACAACCGGCTAAGCTATCATTGGTTGAATCCCCTGACTTGGATGAGGGGACATGCATGAACATGTTTCATTTGCTATACGTACAAATAAATAAATAAAAGGCGTCCTGCTTGTGTTTCGAAACTTCAACCATGCCTCCTCTATTTTCGCCAATGTGGACTTTTTGTCTCCCAATTTCCATAATGGTTGCCGTCCCCCAAAACAACATAGGTAGAACCTCAGAATCACGCAGACTCACCAATTTTTGAAGGAACGACTTGTCTTCCAACCGCCAGCTCCAGGATTGAGCTGTTAGTTTGGGTAGTAAATCAATCCATTTCATTATCACATCACTATACCCCGTGGTAGTTTACCATAAATTGAACATGGTGATCCTCCATAGCTGTCTGAAATTGCCAGACGATCCAGAGTGCATCCTCATATAGAATATATCTGGAATGAGTATATTGGGATTCGGTGAATTATCCCAGCCGAACATGATCCCCTGATTTATTTGGATATTACCTGATCAATCCAACTATCCCAGAATATAATATCTGTAACTATCCCATAATATCCGTAATATTCTGTAATATTATCATATATTATCCCAACATATAGTTCCGATTTACCCAGCCATCTCAAAAAAATCTGGGCTTATTTTCAGCGCCCTCCAAGGCGGCGACGTCCGTCGACGCCGCTCGCATTTCCGTCGCGAGTCCTGAGACGGAGCCAAGGCTTGGCTTTCGTAGGGGTTTACCCTCTGGTTATGTCAAAATAGCTATTGTAAATGGCCCATTGAAATAGTTGATTTTCCCATTAAAAATGGTGATGTTCCATAGTTATGTTAGTTTACCAGAAGGCAATGGGATTTGTCATACCAAATAGTTCCATTTGTGTGAATGGAATATGCATGGAATATTGTTTACCGGAATGTGAAATCAATCATCATTCCCAGATGCTTATTTTATGGTCTTATTGGCAATCACATTCGCAGAGATAGTTCAAAACAGAAAAGTATGAAACCAATCATTTATGATCCTGATATATTCTAATGGTACGTAGTGACAATGAATATAGCCCATCGGCTTGATGTACAGTAATTATACAAATAAGTAGATCAATAAACAAATAAAACAATAATCAACAAACTGACTCATGAGTAATAAGAAGAATACTAAGTACTAGGAAAATAGCAAAATAATGAATGAATAATAGGACTATAAAGTTTTGGATAGGAAAGATGCGATAAGATAAGATTAGATTAGACAAGATCAGATAGATCGATGTGTATATCTATCTATCGATCGATCGATCCATCTATCTATCTGTATCGATCTATCTATATGCCAGCATTTATTGCCACATTTAGACCACATTTTTTGGGTCCGCCGATAGCCCCGCCAGAGGCAGCGCAAGGGCCGGTGGGCGCGCTCCCGCGAGGCAGGGTAATGGGATTGTAAAATATGTTTAAAAGTTACTGATTCAATGGATAGAGTACCCCCTGGTTATTTAACATAGCTCTGGAACATGACCCATAGAAATTGACGATTTATGATGATGTACCTATTGGGAATATTTGAACATGATTACTGTATTTTCTATAGCTATGGTTGAAAAACAAGAGGGTAATTCAGTTCCATTATGAAGGGGATAAATGGTAACTCGATGGGATTTAATTTAATGGGATATAATGGGTAACTTGGTGCACATAACTCCAATAACTATAGGGTCTATGGTAATTTTGACTGGAGCTACGTGGAAGTATACACCAACTTATAGCTACAGTGGGATATGGCTGGATTTCCAAATGATAGTACATATAGTATCATATAGTTAATATAGTTGTTGAGAATATTATGGCATATTACGGGAAAAGGATGTTTTTTTGTCCCTATTTTGGCTAGTAAAAATTCATTGAGTACTACGAACCAGTTGGCAGAACTAGCCCCCAAAGAGATGCCAAAAATTGTTTTCAGGATGGTATGAGGGCGGATGATGAAAAAATCCCATAATTTCCAGCTTGGTATGATTAATTGCCGTATGTGATGAAATGAACAACCATGTTTTGAGGATATAAAGGGAACATAATGATGATATAAGGGGGATACAATGTGGATGCCGATGGAAAAACATGTACGAACAGGCTTCATGTGGTAAACCTAATGTAACTGAATATGATGTGAGTACCCTTTGGATTTTTTTTGCTTGGGAAACCAATTGTGTTCCCTATATCAATGGTAGTTAGCCCCCAGGGAACATTAATTATTCGTGGATGAAGTATCAGCCAAAGTATGCCAACATTAAATATGATAGATTCGACCTCGTCCCCAACCAAATGGGAATTTGATGATAAATATATCAACTATTTTGTTGTAAGTTATAACAGCCTCACTGCGAAGTCACTGTAATGATGGTTAGGTCTAGGGGAAACATCCCTTTACCTTGGTTGGATCTTTTCAGGTTGGTGAATCTTGATTTATCCAATATATTCCAAGACATTGAATAACAACCAAACATTCTATTTTAAACAAATTGGATTTTCAGCCATCAATTTGGAGAAATACTGGGGATATGACCAACAAGATGGAATAAAAGTGGATATTGACGGATTGATATATTTCACCAATAGTCAGCTAAGTTGGTTTCTAAATCCAAAAACTATGGTTTATAGGTGATGTATCTATAATTAATGGGATTATAATCCATTTATAACTGGGGGTGCGCCATAGTATGATGCCGAGGTCGCAAGGGCCTCCACCGAAGATCCAGGCGAAAGCTGAGTTCGAAAAACACTCGTGGCCGCAAACCAGCCCTGAAGGGGGTGCCACTGTACAGTTTTCACATGGCTGTGTGCCAAGCTTACCTTCTTGAAAAGAAAAAGATAGAATGCATAGCTACCCAGGCAAAACAAGAGGGGAACTCTGCTGGTTTTTGTTTGTTGCATTTCTGGTTGGAAGGGATATGACATCAATTTTCCAGCGGTTGACTTCCATCACAGCCATCGATAGAGCCTGGCACACATCCATGAGGCTCCAAGTCTGCCAAGTGTACAGCAGCGGCCTCCAAAACAAACATGTGACTGCGCGGTAGGTGGGGTCAAATCAAGTTTCACGTTAAAGAAGAGGAGTTCCCATCACACCCAATTACAACAAACAAATATAAACAAATGTCTCCTAAAAACTTAGGGATTTTCCATGATTTCCCATGGATTACTGTAAATCATGTCAACCCAGGACCAATACACACCCAGATTGCTCATAGGGTTGGTACCAAGGAATTGTCACCATTTGTGGGGCACCGCCCTATTGCAATCAACAGAGTCCATTATGTTGGGGTTTAAATTGTTCTGGGCAAATTCAAGCGGCCGCAAAAGAACAAGGTCATCGCACATGATGATTTTCTAGCGGAAATCATCTAGTTCAAAAAAAATAAGAATCACAGTCATTTACCTAGACAAATAAAAGCAATCAGAATTTAGTAACAATGACAATAGTAATATTAATGGTAATTATGTATGTTATAAATGATAACGGCCTCACGTGGAAGGCCACTGGAATGATACTTATAGAATTGGACTATCCCAAAATGGCCGAACCATGCATGGAGCATAGTCGCCGTGTGGTTCTATGACTTCAACGTGATTCAGAAAACAAAACAATACGATGATTCATTCATGAGACCAATCATATACCATAATAAACAAATACTTCAAATACTATATATGACTCATTTATGGACCATTCTCAGACCATTAATACACCATATACATTACTAATTATTCAAAACCTACAGGATGGGGCCCCCAAGATAGCTAAGTTGCCTTGTAAGTGGCTTAACTATGGTTTATGGTAGATATAACACGATATAACTATAGTTAATGGGGGTTATAATGGTTTATAGACCAACTTATAACGGGGGGGGCCCATCCTCTATGACTTCATCCCATTTCGTCAGGCCTTGGTACGTGTGGCCCATGAGCGAAAGCGCTACGCAGTGCTTGGGGTCTTAGGAGCGATATTCCAAGCAGTTTGGGATCTCTCATGGGGATTTAGCCATCAAAATATGGAATACCAACTGGTAATGGGTAATTTAGTACTAACTCATTTTTTTGGCTATAAATTCGGGTATTGACCTACCGAGAAGCCCTGGCAACAAAAACATGTATATATAAATATATATAATTACAAATATGTTGCGTCTATATATAATATAGAGAGAGAGAGAAAGGTATCTGAAATTGGACATGTGAACATAATAGACATGGGAATTGATTCAATGGTCAATTCAATTTGGGTGAATACCATAATATCAGCAGATGGCTATGCAACTTAGCAACGTCGAATCCACATTTTTGATGCCAAATGGATCTAGAGGTAGACTGCAGAGAAGAGAATATGATTTAAGAAAACTGTAGTCACTATAGTTTAATCATCACATAACATTATTGTTCCTCCGGTCATCCAAAGGATAAACACACCTCGACCCACTGAAAGTGTGGATAACCATTTTTTTTCACATGATCAAACCACATTCCACCAAGGTTTCTGCAGTCATGGGCCTCTTCCACATATCAAAACATAGGTAAGACCTCACAACCACCAACCTTGGGCTTAACTGGGACTTACCTTAGGGGAAGGTAATCTCTGGATGTGGCAAAAGGCCCAGTTATGGATGCATTACCTATTATATAAAGAGGGTGATTTTCCACATCTATGTTAGTTTGCCCCAAGGTACATACTTAAATTTGCATATCGCGGTTGATAGATTAAAACGCTTCGATGTTTTTTCCTATGTTGGATCATAGCCCGACTTAATAACCATGGTTATAGATATTGGATGATATTGGAGTGTTGAAATCCAATGGCACACCGATTCATAATCCCAACTGCACCGCCAAGTATGTTGATTGAAATTCATGATGCAGTTGAGATTAGCAACCAGGTTCCATGGATTTTCAGCTGCCTAAAGCGAAGCATTAGCATGTGGCCCATACTGTATCCCAGAAAGATGATTCCAAGTTGTTGTACCCCCCGATAAATATTCCCACGAGCAAATCTTTTGCAAGGGTAACTCTACACATTAAAATGGTTTGACTTTTCAGATTCTACCCCCATTTTTGTGCTCTTGAAGGCAATGTATATCCAACCCACCCTTTTTCGACCTGACGTCACAGGTCGAAGAGCATCGAAAGACTGCGGGTGACTTAGAGTTGGATCTCTATCAATGGGACCTGAGCTCGAACTATGGCAACTTGGGAATATCTCACGTATATTGATGGACAATCACATAGATCATTTTTCCAAAATGTTCAAAGCTACGCTTAGAAATCCACGGACCCTACACTTAGAACATTGGTTAATGTTCTAAGGGCTCATTTAGAACATCCAGATTATCAACACTTAGAACATCCCTTGATTTTGTGTAAATGTGCATGTATAGTCATACTTATGCTTACCTGTATACATATAAATACCATTAATACCTTGGTGAAAAAATGTTTTTAGTTTTCGCTCGACATCTATGTTTATATATAATATTAATATATATATATACATATGCGTGTAATTATGTGTACTTATATGTATTGTAAGATGTATCAATATATGTTAATATAAGACTGATGATTGCTGAAGACCACCCCTATTTTAGTTTAGTGTAAGCTTGGCCGGACATACACTTAGCACACACACACACATATACATATATATATATAGTGTGTTCTAAGTGTACAGTCCGGGTATGCTTTTCAGCTGATGTTTTAAGTGCATACTTAGAACATCCCCGCTGTGAAGGCTTATGTGTGTTTTCCAAACGACGTTCTAAGTGCAAGTCCGGCGATATAATTGGGAGATCAACACAACATTTTTGTGGTACAGACCTCCATTTTAGGGTTCTGAAATTCCCACTGACAAGGTATCTGAAAAAGAAGCTTAATGTTTGAATCCCAGGCGTGGGGACGAACATGGACCAAGTGTTTTTTTCCATTGAATTGGTAAGTGTTACACCAATCCACTTGTAGTGGTGGGTAGACAACCTCGAGATCTGAACGTGCCCAGGCTTGAGAAGCTGTCGAGCGACGATGAATGGGAAGTCGCAGATCGAGCAGCCTTCAAAGCGCTGCAGGTTGGTTCCGCAGAGACATGCCTTCGCAGATCTTCCCGCTGAGGACCTATCACAATCTATCCCACACCATCTACATATAGTTGAAGGATTGATTCTGATATGTTCACAGCATACGCCCTTGAGATCACTTGGCTGAATTTGTAGGTAGATTATGAGATGGTATTTAAAATTTGTGTATGTATGTGTATTTTATTTATATAAACATAATATGCATATTTATGTATGTATATATATATATATATTATATATATACTGTATAGGGAAAGGTACCAGCGTATCAGCTCCATGGGTGGTTTTCCAGGAGGCTCCAACCATTGGATTTGCTGTCCATAGCTTCCATGAAGAAATGGGACTGTTTCACTGAGGGCTGGCGGAAAAGGCACCTCGTGTTTTTTGGGCTTCTGATGTCTCTCCACTTAGGCATTCCTTGCGGCCAGCGTCAATGCACCCAGAGGGGACTGGATAGTGCAGGTGGTGATGGGCACAGAGGGAATATCCAAAATGAAGACTTGGCGATAGAGTTTGGGAACCTCAAATTGATTTCAGCCGGGACATCCAAATGTCAATGAATGTCATGGGTGAAAAAAGTTGCATCTTGAAATTCAACAACAAGCTGAACTTCCTTCAGTTTCTTCTGAAACGCACAGAATGCACGAAACGCGACTGGTGAGAGGAGTCAGGCAAGACAGACGCACGTGATGGTTGATGCATATGATAAACTTCCACTGTTGCACCATCAGATATGTGGCTTTTAATTGGCTTTTATTGTGTGGTATGATTTTCCATTATATTGTTGCTTTCCTGATGGTCCTCAGCGGGCTATATCTCAATACAATTGTTGTTGAAGAGGGTTGTTCAACCACCAAGCATCTTTTTGATGATGTACATCCACGGTCATCCACCACTCTTCTTGGTCCTATCAAAGAGAATGTTCCTATGATTCTCTACTTTTCCAGGTCTTTTTTTTTAGAGGAATGAATTCGGAGAAGCCGGACCAGACGAGATCCCATATTGTTCCAGTCTCATGGCCGTAAACTGGGGTATCCTGATTTCTGTTGCTGGTTAAATTGGTTCCAATCCCTTGCTTTGTTAGATCAGTGAACTCCCCCACAATTCTTCAATCCCCATATGTTAGCGAACTCCCCCGCAATTGTTTAATCTATATGTTTGATGGTTAAAATTTGCATATATATATATATATACATATATAATAGAGTTTATGCTTTTACATCCTTGTAAATCCCATATATATATATATATACATGCCATACTCTTTGATCATGTTTCAACCAGATCATGTTCCATGGATTTATCCATTATTTCACCATAGATTCACCAGAGATTCACAGTGGATGAAAACTCCGCCGCTCCGCCGGAGAAGCTGTCGGAACCCTTCCAGGTCCAGTTGCGTAGCCCGTCGCAAGCCGGTTATCCCACGGCCGGGCACTGGGAATGGTAAGTTTATGCCAGCTTTTTATGGTGATGACTGGGGATGGTTTATGAAGTCGTTTTACCATGTTTTAGTCACATTACATGATTTTGTTACTGTGCATGATCATGATCAGTAATGATTAGTATATAATAGTATATATGTATATATATATATATAATATACTACTGATGAGATCTGATGAGTAAGTATGTTCTACTATATATTTGGACATTTGTGTATGTTACATATGTTACAGACATGTCACTGTCATTGAAGAGGCCTTGGAGGCTCCCAGGCCTCCACAACCGAGGCCTTGGAGGCTATGGATTAGCCGCGCGGCCTCGCGCGGCCGCGCGAAAAAAGGGGCAAGCCATCAGCAAGAATAGGGATATAGCACCCCAACAAAAAAAAGATGCGGAAATCTAAGAAATCCTACTGAGTTAATCTGGTTTACGAAATATTGGTGGATTGAAGTTCTTCGTTTTTGGGGCTATAACTGCTTAACACATCCCCACCCCCTTAACCCCCTGTTGACCCGGGGGGGGCCAAAAAATGTAACTTACATTTTTGTAGGGGGATGTGGGGGGTAAAAAAATGTAAGTTGTACCCCCCCCGCGTGGGTCCAAAACATGGTTTTTCGGGGGGGTGGGGGGCCAGAAATGTAAGTTGGACACGCGCCGCGTGGACAACATACATTTTTAGACCTCCCCCCCCCCATTCAAAATAAATGTAAGTTAGCACGCGCCGCGTACCATGTTACATTTTTTGCCCCCCCCTTACCCCCTATCTATCCTCTGGTTTCCCAAGATAATTGAGGGTTCCAGAAATGTAATATTACGATTTTTGGGGTTGGACAGCGCAGAAAATGTAAGTTGGACTAGTTAGCCTTAAAAATGTAAGTTAAATTGATGGGCGTTCCAAGAAAAATAAATGTAATATGATTT
>Ga0126342_10009733_pt1 | contig 17220 bp, 15 predicted proteins | sample Cyp1metagenome_FD_92528 | JGI IMG/M metagenome (GOLD analysis project Ga0126342, IMG submission 92528) | Coral microbial communities from Lord Howe Island, Old Settlement Bay, Australia - Cyphastrea 1 metagenome | ecosystem: Host-associated > Invertebrates > Cnidaria > Coral ... | reverse complement strand
AAAACTCGACCAAAAACCTGTCCCTGGGCTGTTTCTGTTTCTTTGTTTGAAGCCAACTCACTGGAACCATATCAAAACCGTATCAAAATCATATCAAAATCGTAACAAAACCCATATCGAAATAACCCCAAATTCAAAGCATATCAAATTCATATCGTCAAATCGTATCCAAAACCATATTAAAATCGTAAAAAAATATTTCCTGAATTCAGCATCCTAGAGGGATTCCGGGCTTATAAACATAGGTCATATCCTTGCTGCGTTGTGTTGCTTTGATACTTGCTCAATCTTGCTCATGTATTTGCACTTAAATGACTTTGATTCTTTGATGTACATTTCAAATGTAGATCAGGTGGATATCTACATTGATGCAACGTCTACATTCTACATGACTTTGCATACAGCACATTACCTTTCACTACAGTACGCGACTGGAAGAGCATCCTTCTGGATCCCGCCTTTTCGGTCAAGGTAGAAGAAGACCAGGAAAACTAAGTAGGTCCAGCCCTCACCGCATGCTACAAAGAACATCAAAGATCTCCGTATTGAATATATCCTCATGCCTGGCCAATAATACAGAACAAGCTTGCTTTTCCATCCCAAACCAGTTCACGGCGGCCAGGGCCTATGCATGATTGAAAAAATCAAGGCATGCAAGTCCACCAAAAAGCCACGGCATGCAGAACTTCTCAGGAATTGACGAGACTGGAGAAGCCCGCAATCATCACGCCCCTGTGAATGGGCAATGCTCAGCAACAACCACACAGAAGGGGGGAAGCATCTTTGAACAAAAATCGGCATTGCATGCAAGATTCGTATTGCCAGCATCGCTCAGAGTAAAGCCGGCGACTCTCTCGATCCTTGTGGGCGAAAACAGCGAAGTTTCTTCTTGCACTCATTCCATCCACAGTATCTGGTTTGCTTGGCAACCAGGTCACGGCAGGAAACTTTTAGCAGGTTTAAGCTGAAAATGTTCAAGTTTGTCTAGGGAAGCAAAGGCACGTGTCTTGTTTGGCACCCACCAATGCGTAGTTGATGAAACCCGCAAGTCCTGACTCCAGTATGCGTTTCTCTCATGTTGGTTTCACGCTGGAATGCAAAAATGCGGAGCCTGTCAATGTGAGGGAGCACAAAATGAAGCCATAGTAGATCACAAACCAGGTGCCATAGGATAGTGCCGCAGACTGAGCACACAAAATCTGCAGGCGCTCACATGCTCTGAGGATCCCATCGAACAAATCCAAGGTAATTATACTTTGTAATCCAGACTTCACAAGTGAAAGTATGTATATGTCATATACAAAAGTGTTTGTTAGATTTGTTGGTGTTTGTTGCTGGAATTGTGAGTTGTACAGCTAAAAGCACCCTGATTAGGCAAATGAGGCGACTGTCGTCAAAACTCCTCCTCATTTAATTGGTATTTAATTGGTATTTAATTGGTATTAATTGGTTACATGAGAAGTGCCTTTGGAGTTGAGCTTCCGCAGCAAACAAGCAGCAAAATCACAATGATCAAAGATGGAGGGAAGCCATGGGAAGCCTAAAACTCCGTGTCAAAAACAGCAACCCTTTTTGACTCCAGACATTGAGGTCCCCACGCAGTTGTAGCGTCGACGTTTCACGATAAAGTAATGGAACACTTCGCAAGCTCCGATTGTCCAACGCTCGCTCTGTCGGAACCACTCTGCAAACTCCTCCCCTTGCCGTGCAAAGCTCTTGCAAACAGTTCACTGACATCACGGTATCCAGGACACAAGTCATTAAGTTATTAAGTGTCTTTACTTCTATCTTACTACTCCTGGAAGGTCTGTCAAGCTATGACGAATCTCGCACATCTTCAAGACCTATTTCGACATTTTTCAACGCTTCTAGATGTCATGTTTCTACCCCAAGGTTCTACTACGCTTTTGAATGCTTTTGATGGCGATGAAATCCTCCCTTTGGAAGGCTCAGCTGCTCGGCTGCTCGGCTGCTCGACTGCTCAGCTTCCTACACTGGGAAGTTCCAGATGTTGGTCCAGAGATCACAGGCATGGGAATCATCAAGATCTCAATGCGCTTCCTTGGGCCACAATGGGCAACAAAAGACACTTCAAAACACTTCAAGAGATGCAAACCAGCACACATTTCAGAGTGTTTTTGTGAATTTCATCGTTCCACTCCTGGAAAAATTGTTGGTGATGCCAAGTTTACCTTTTCAGAAACCAAACACACCAAGGAACTTAACAAATGTAGCTGGTTGACTTCGTGTGCAATTTCTTGTGAGAGACTTTGACTCCATTGGTCAGAGTCAATGGAATAGTCTTGTCAGCAGAGTCACAGGGATACAGGCTTGACAGGATACAATGCAAATAAATTGCAAGCTCAAAGTGCCTTATGCCGTCTGAATGCGAGACAAGAATCTGCAGAGCTTGCATGCAGGTCAAGGTGTAGATGATGTCATCCATTTGATAGTGAGCATGGAAGAACCTGATTCATTGCTGTTGACACAAGACCGACAGAACTACGGCAAGTGGCGTGTTCAGGAAACCCACTCGTTCTAAGCATCCAGATGACCAGATGCATGTTTAGGAAACCTAAGCATTCTCAGCATTTCAGGCATTTCGGGATCCTAGATGCAACAAGTTTGATTTGAACAGCTAATGTTTTTCTTCCCTACTGCACTAATCTTCCTGCTACACTGTAATTTTGATCAAGCAGTGCACAAAAGTGATGAAAACTGCGTCCTTCTTTGCAAACAAAGGATAGAAAATGATAGAAAGGGTAGACAAATATGCAAAAGCCACGTGTGCAGCTCTCGAAATCTCTCGAACCAGGTAGCTCGCCCTTGATGCAAAGATCCAATGAGAAGCTGAAAATCGACATGGTGTTGATGTTGAAAGGGATCAGAAAGCCCAGCATGTAGGCAGCACCTGAGGAATAATTCACCGCAGTGAGACTTGCTTTAAGTATCTTTAAGATTCTTTAAGATTCTTTATATAAGTATCTTTCACAATAAAACAGTGACAATCGATGGCGCTTGTGTTAAACAATGCTGTCATCGAACGACGATGTCTGTCTGTTCCAATACCACTGCTTAGCAGAAGCAAATCAGAAGATCATATCACTTACATTCACTGGCCATGGAATTTACCATGCAATTGCGAAATCAAGCATAGCGAGGTGTCATGAAGAATATGAAGACGCGTTCTCTCCATGTCCCACAATGGATGCATAATACAGTATGCATATTGACGCATGTATAATTTTATTGCAGACAGAGCTCCGAGCTTTGAAATATACAGCCTGCCTTTAAGCTCTGGACGCATGATGCCAATGGTGCGCACATAGAATGGACGCTCGTTCAAGAAGTGGTTGTAGTACAAAGGTGCCTGTCACGACTGCGATAAGACTGTAGCTTGGAGCATTTTGGTCTTCTTGATCTGGAAAGAGACGATGCCACTCCCAGCAACAAATGTCAGTCTTCCCAGGTTGAACAAATTGCCGGCAAACTGGCCTGCCACACCACCTCCTTGGCTTTTGGGGAGGTTAGGAACTGGTAGCCGAGGTTCTCAAAATATCTTGGGGCAAAGATGGAGTCCTGCAAAGTGGCCACAATGAATGAATGAGGTGAAAGAAGGTCCAAACAAACAAGGTGGTTTGACGGTTCGACGTCACTCCGTATCACAGCTGGTGGCGGTGGTGCAGCTGAGGTCCAAGTCACCGTACTCCTGAAAGGATTCGTACAAAGCAATCGGTGGCAGATCTCCAAGGCTTTCTCTGTTGAATATCAATTCAGACGGTTCATAGGATGTGTACAGTATACTGCTGTCTTATGCTTGCACCAAGATTGAACTCAAGACCACGGCCCCAGTTTTTGAAGGTGCCATTCTGAACCTGGCCCAGTATGTTCAATCCTCGAGCCGCGTCACAGCAGCTCGCATCCTAAGAAAGAAAAAACAATGACGAATGTCATGTACAACAAAATCAAACTTACAGGTCAAGCATATTGACAAGCTCCAAACAAATGAATGTGCTTTCACCGCCAACATGCTGCTGCAGGTCTACAAAAACTTGAACAAACTCTGTACACGACGACAAGTGTCGCGTAGTTGGCATTGGAACACTTGCCACGGATCTCACGGCCCCCTGCCCACTGCTTTGGGTGCTTGGTCACCTGAGCGAATGTGACATGTGAATGTGACTGCAATGATGTGCAGCTGCAAAGCATCAGCTCTAACCTTTGTTCATCCAAGTAGCATGGAAACGCTTGAAGGACCTCCCATACCTCAACGGTAAAAATCACAGAAGTGAAGCTAAACGGAGGAAAAATCGTCAACTGGTCTTTTTTGCAAAAGGACACTTTTTTGTGAGCATCCATAAGCTAACCTCCAATCCACAATTCGAACGCACATTGGCGATGGAGAGTGTGGACAAATCCTTGCGAAACGCACAAAGCCACAAAGATCCACAAAGCCTTTCCGCATCCGCCCCAAAGCCGTGCAGTCAAGGCGCCGCTCCTTCAACCGCGCGGCCTTTTCGGCTACATCCGGAGTTCCCTCTTCCAGGCCTCGGAGAGGCGTGGTTCGATGTTCCGTTTGTGTCAATGGCAAATCAGAATCAGATGAATATCAGATGAATATCAGATGAATATCAGATGAATCAGGAGGTAGGAAAGGTAGGAATGTGCCCTAGAGTGCTGCGGTTCGCATCTGGAGGATCACAATGCTGCACTTGGTGTCTCAAGCATGCTCTTTTTGTCAAATGCACTATGAAGGCTCTCAAAAAGGTCTGGAAATTCATGCAGTTTCTCTTAACAAACACTGAAATTTGTGAGCTTAGCTGCACAGCATGCTTTTCCAAAAGTACCTCAAGTTGATGACATGTTTGCTATTGTTTGCTTGGCCCTCTCACTACGACCATCTTGTTTACATGTGTTCACAGACAGCAGCCTTGTTGAAGACTGTGTCAAGGATCCTGTGCCTTGAAGGCTTATTCTTGCAGGCTTGATATCCTCTTTTGTCGTACATGTTTCAGAGTGTATTGCGATGAGGATTATCAATTGTTGAGGTCAGTCATGGGGTTGGGCGCTTGCAAGGTTACACCTGGTGTGGCAGTGGCAGCAGTGCTTTTCCTCACAAATGCCCGGATAATCCCGGATAATCCCGGATAATAGTTCTGCCTTTTCTATGCTTGTGACAGTGTGACAAATATTCCCTTTATACCTCGCGTCCGGCGTATACTTCGTGTGATTTTGAAAATTATCGAGTGAAACAACGACAGACTGTGACAGACTGTGACAATGAGTCGAGGCGCCAATCACCACAATGAGGCGGTGCGCCGCTGACCTCGGACAAACTCGACGCTAATTTCTTCCCACAAAGGAAAAAGAAAAGATTGTGAAAGATTGTGAAAAACAAGTGAAAAACAAGTGAAAGATTGTGAAAGATTGTGAAAGCAGAAAAAGATAGAGAAAAGGGCATAAGAAGTGCTGGAAGTGCACTCGAATTGTCTGTACGAGGACTAATCCAGAAGTCGATCCACAATGCGGTGCATCTATGCATCTGCCTGTGCATCCTTACTTCCATGTGCGTGTGGATGTATATGCTGAACATGTTGTGCATGCCATTTACAAATACACGTACGGACTTATGATATATGTATATAATATAATATAATATAATATAGTATAATATAATATAATATAATATGAATACTGTATATCAATATTCAGATGCACATACCCTTTTATTCGTATGTATGTACATACATATGTATGTTATAAGGTTAATATATATATATATATATATGATTGTGTACATACTGTACATACCTATTCGTATATATATATATATACACAATTATGGTTTTATACCCATGTGAATTCTTATGAAGCCCCCAGTAGCAACATCCTTGTCCAAGAAGATTCAGGATCCATGATTCCAAGGACACGACTGCGCAGCCAGAGAATCAATAGACTGGCAAATCACTTCCATGGGCTCCTGATGAATATGATTTTACTTTGGGTCTGCCCAGTCAAGATCAAACCAAGCACAGGGGAATTCACATCCAGATCAGACAGCAGAACCGGATGCTGATATGCAGCTGATATGTGCAGTCCTTGTAACCACACATCATGACGAGGTGCTGCAAATTGTCTGCTAATCGCTTCTCCTGAGAATACGGAAGTGAAATGAAGAAAAAAATGAAAAGTTAGCTGTTAGCTGCAAGAAAACCACACCTCTTCGGTTCCTCTAGGGATCTTCTCTTCCCAGGTGTCATCCACCACCTGGAAAGGAGGATTTCGAATTGCCATCTTTTCTGACTCTGCTATCTGTGTTGCAACGTGTTTCCCAAACTTCGCCTGGTGTACTCCTACTCTTCTGTGAACCTTCAGGCACAGCACTGTAGCACAGGGTGTGGGCGCCTTTTTCATCAGAAAGTTTGCTTGGAGAGAACGCACTGCACAAACCTGCCATCTGCTTCGGACTGCCCGCTCATGACTAAATCTGAAATTGCTTACAGCGCTGCTGAAGGGCCGTCAAGAGGAACGCTCCAAGCCATCCAACGAAGAGCCCATAGATAGCAGCGAATATTGGGCCTTGCAGCAAGGCAAAGAACTCCATCTTGTAGTTTGTTTGACCGTTTAACCCACACCGTAGTAGAAGTCAGATTCAAGTGGTTCTAGTCTGTGTTGAAAACTAACAGTGTTCCACAAATTCCACAAACACAATGCCACACAAGGTGAGACAGTGACAGCAACATCGCAGCAACAAGAGGAAAAAGAGCAAGAACTAGTGGAAGAACACCGTCAACAAATGTCAAAAGATGTCAACAGGATGCATGAGAAATCATGAGAATAAGTTGTGTGACCAAGTGGCAGACTAGGTCAATCCACAGAGGAAGAGGGATGACAATGAAGTCAAAGATCAGGAAGAGCAAGTTCCATCGCATGAGAATGAATTCATTCCTTACAGTATGCGCTACCAGGAAATCGGCAAACACCTACGTGAGTTTGCTTCTGAAAGTTTCAGGATCTGCAAATCAGCATATGAGTTCCGGTCTGACTGTCTAGTGCAGCTGTGTAGCTCTTTCACCACTTGCTGCTTTTCATCGACTGCATACTGGCCTTCAATGAGCAGATTGAATTTGGATAAAAATCCAGCCTAAGTGTCTACTCCTGCATAGGCTGTATAGGCTGCACAGCTTTAGCCAAGATAAGCAAATACATGAACGACATGGTTGAGGTACAAGTGCAATCACTGATACTGTATCCCGACATGTAAAACTGTAGAACATTGTAGAAACTAGAAACTGAGCTCATAGAACTTGGTGACCAAATGTGATCAGGGTGGCCACGGTGACTGACAAGTAAAGTCGAGCGAAAACCTCCGGCTTCGGAAAACTCAAGCGCCTCTGGGTGCAGTAGTGAAAATTCGTTGCCACCAGGACCTTGGACAGGACAGTGACAGCGATTCACATGATGCGATATACATGTTGTATGTTGTGATATGTGATAATATGTGATAGTATGTGATAGTATATATATTCATATGTGATAGTATGATAGATTGAATATACATGGCATGCATGTCACACATGTTTGTCACATGTTAAACTTGTCACAGTCTCAACAAATTGCAACAGTTGCCTGATGGAAAGGATGCGCCTGTGACCCTGCAGTTAGAGCATTCAAAGTATCCAATCTAGGTGTGCTTGATTTTTTGCTTGAAGCAATCGGATTGATAAAAGAAAGTGTTCGCCGACTCTCTGTCATCCTCTTGCTGGACATCTTAAGCCCCAAACATACCTTCATTTCATGAGGTATCTCAGTCAAAACTTGGCGGCCAAGTGCTGCCCAGCTACGGTTGCTTCTGCGCTGTTGGCTGAGCTGACATGGACGCAACGGAGGAGACGGAGATTAAAGATGGAAATTCACTGAAACTGAAACACTTGAACACTTGGAACAGCTGCCCACAAAGCTTTCTGCTGAAATGTGTCCAGTTACACGCACATTCAGTTGGCTTTCGCACTCCGACTTGGTTCAAACTGGTTCAAACTGCACTTCACTTACTTGGATTGAATATGATTGAATACTAGACGAAGGCTTGTGCAGGTTCATGGGGCAAGAGTCTTCACTGAGTTTGCACTGTACATACTGAACATTGTAGTCTCAGTAGCACACTTCCATAAACTCCGTAGGTGACCGGAGGTGCCTTTGGATTCACCTGTGAAATACCAAAAGTAAATAAAAGTGAGAAATTCTCGACCTTCATTGCCCTCATTGCTATCCTTTTGACTGGCTGCGAAGGTCCTTCGTATCAGTCTTAGGCTGTAGAGTCTGAGCATTAACATGAGAATCAAAGGGCTGGCTAATGGCCAGGAGCAGCTTGCAGCAGTTGATCCCATTCTGCATAACATGCAGCAACTTGCCGTTCATCTAAAATATTAAGCGTCAAAATCATTGCAACCGACACTTCTTCAGAAAGTCTCGACATGTCTGGACATTCAAATATCAACGAAATGAAAAATACCTGGCCACGCAGGTGGAGCAGCATCTTTGTTTAGTCTTGGCTGTGCCAAAACAAATTGCATTATCACAGCTGCAAATGGCGCCTGGTTTGCAATGCCGGCCACCGGCGAATTTGCCAGTGGCACAGTGGCATAGGCACAGAGCATACAGTAAAGAGAACGCGTTCAAAGGCGTGATAAATTGGTTGAATTAGCTTGCTGGTTTATTGAGAAGAAACTCAACTTAGAAGAGTCAGCAGAATGACATCTTCTGTCTCGCAACCTTGGCACAACAAATTACGCTTTTACTGGCTACGCTTGCGCCCACCACAAGTCCGCTCACATCCCAAGCTCACGCAGCCCAAACTGGCTACCTGATGTCACGGCGCCAACCCAGACAGCAATTTCGCCAAACATCTAAAGGAGAGGTTTCCAGCGTGGCGCAGGTTCCATCGGTGCAGTTTGCTTTGATTTGCTGCAACCAAACATGCCAAAACTGGTCCTTCAATTGGGAACATCTTTGACATGGATGGGAAACTTGTGAAAGTCTCTGAGATTCTAGGGCATGAACGTCACAGGGGCTGAGTGGGCCTGAGCTGAGAGTGACAACCTAGAGTGAAGCATAGCGGAACTCATGGCTCATGGCGTTTCAAGTTTCAAACTGGGTAGGTTTGGCATGGCCATCATCTGCACGTTTAGAATATGCGTTCTCCCCTGTACTTACATTTTGGTTCAAATGTGGTCCACTGGCTGGATATTAATTTCGCCCAGCAGCAAGGTGGACTGCGTGTTGATGGTTCCATAGCCGGGGGCCACTGGCTCAGTCTCGGCAACACATGTTGTTTTTGCCTTTCTTGAAAGGAGCAATCCGATAATCCATAGCAATCCCGAGCAACATCTGCAGCAGTTCCCAGTTTGACATCTAGTTGACGACAATCAGAGAAAGCATTTCTCAAGGCTCCCGGCTACCAGGAAAGGGTCTGGAGCCCCTGGGACAGAGCGGGCAGCTCCACATTTTCGGCAGAAGCTAGAGTCAGGCCTGACGAAACAAGCCATCTGTTGCCCAAGGGTTATCAGGGTGGCAGGCAAACGCGTGTCTCCAAGTGAAATTCACATAAAACTCAAAACTACCTTTGGTGTTGGAAAACCTGTAAGCAAAATTCATTAGAAGGTAGTTTTGAAAAAATGATAGACATAGTGATTCTCCATGCTCACGCTTTTGGTTGATCGGTACAGTACATGGCCTGCAACTGCATAAGTTGAATTGCATTGCTCTTTTTGAAACTGGACAGTCTACTTTTCTCGTATGCTGCCATGTGGCATGAGAACATTGCCGCAGTTGGCGCAAGCTGTTGCTTCTGCACGAGTGGTCCGCATAGTGCTTGCGGCAGCACCACTGGTAGCGGCTGCGCTGGCCGAGACATCCTTAGCTGAAAGAGGGCAAAAGGCAAACTGTAGATAGACAACATGATCCATGTAACATGTAATTCAATATTATGTATGTACAATTGAACATACTGTACAAAAATACATATGCATTATGTATATATATATATATATATATATATTTATTAGAATGTATGTATGTATGTATGTATGTATATATATATATATTAGAATGTATGTATGTATGTATGTATGTATGTATATAAGTATGTATGTGTGTCCCTATTTAATTGTGCAAGCTGCAAGCAAGAAGGACAGGTATATTGAAGCCTTCTGACATCTCGGCACTTCCAAAGAGTGCTCAAGATGACTGGGAGCTAAATCAATCGGTGCGGGGAACCAACACTGTTGACAGGGCTTCCAGATTGTCAATTTTAATCGAGGGGGTTTTGGCCGAAGGGGTTGCAAAGAGAAAGAGAAAGAAAGAGAAAGAGAGGGAGCAAGGGAGAAAGAGAGAAAGAGAGAGAGAGAGAGAGAGCAAAGACAAGCCAGTTTTGTTGATTCCGGGAAAGCTGCTACGAGTACTTGCGGACACTTGCTACAATTGAAAGGCCGCACCTGTTTGGTTTCTTGGAAATGATTGCATGCTCCACGGAAGCGAAATCTCCCTGACAATTGGTACCTCCCAATATCTTCCCTGTTCAAAAAAGTAAAGCCTTCATTCAAAGGGCATGAGCCAACATCTGCAACATTTTTTTTGCCAGCAACTGCAGATTCGCATCAAATCCAGCAGATTCATTATTCAATCCATGCTTCGCCTGTACCCCAAGCCGTTCTGCAGGGACAGGCTTGGGCAGCGCGGAAGGTGCTTGGCCTTTTGAGCAAGATCCGAACAAATAACCCACAGATGTGCTGATCCAAAGAACACCTTTGTGTGTGTACTTCTCCGCTACTGAGGCCTGGAGTGCAGCACACAAAACCTCGTGCACGCCCAGTGACGCAGCAGCTGTACCAGTGCCCATTGTGCCCACGATCGCAGTGCCATAGGTGGTGACTGGTGCAGGGGCCACCTATCAAGAAACATGTTCCATCATTTTCCCCCAACTTCAGGAGCTCATGTCCCTTCGAGTAGTACAGTCCTGTCACAGCCTGTGACCCCTGCCTGAGTCTGAGCAAACATGCCAGGCTTTAGGTTCACTGTGGTCACCTTAGCGGAAGACAGCGCTACATCATGCTACAAGCGCTATCTCTCTCTACCCGATGATGCAGTCTGATTCTGAGACCCAAACCACCGGAGCTTCGTGGGACACAGACTGCTCAGTAATCACAGCAGAGACCTCCACCTCCATCAAAAATGGAGGGACTGGCACGGACTACTAGCTGCCTAGCTCATTTGAAAAGGATTGAAATGGGCATCGATGGCATCCTAGATCTGAGACATTTTGGCTTGTACTTCTGCAGGACTCAGAGGGGTATCTTGATCAGCTGCAGCGATCTTTACGACGAGTGTCATAGTGCGCATGTGGTTGCAATCTAGTCGTGTACCTTAAACAGAATGAACAGAAAGATATAGAAAGATCCAGTATCAAAACATGTTGAAAATTGTTGAAATATGCTGAAGATATCGGGAAAAAGGTATCTGGAACGACAGATCTGGATCCCACCAAATCCCTGCCTCATTGGTTGGAAGGCTCACACGCCGGACAGAAGCCACAGGAGCATCATAGATACCTGACCGCAAAAACCCTCCGGTGGCGCTCTTCCTTTCAAATCCTTTCAATGCCTCATCCTTCTTCACCCTTCTTCAATGCTCTAAAAATCTTTAAAGATTTTGTCTAATGAAAAGGATCCAAGGATTTGCCAATCCTTTGCCTCCTTGCTGCGCTTCGGCGATCCCGCTGACGACTTCCTTTCAAAGTCGCCCAGCTGAATCAACAGGCAATCATGATGTCATACACACATTGAACATTGAATGCATTGCACACTTCCAGACATTCCTCTCAATTTTCTTCCTACCTAAAATGTTGCCACTCGAGCGTGTCTCTTGTGACATGTCATGGGTCGTCGCAGGTTGTTCGAGATCTAAGAGTCTGCTAATTTCCAGTCCTCCTTTCTTGCAGACCGTTGGTACTGCCAGCCTCTGGCAGGAAAAAAATAGCACGTGGAGAATTTAGAGACATGGTCACCTCCGCTTTCCAATCACACTGTTCAACTCTTGTGCTGGTGTCCGCCCTTCATCAACAGCGGCAACCTCGCTCTTCTCAAAAATCTCAGTCTTAGCTTTGTATGTTGTTTCTTGGCCTCCTGATGTCGTGTTTCGAGGGAGCCGTCCAAGTTCCAGCAGGCCTGTCTGGATGATGCGTTGCTGCATCGCTCCAGAGGCTTTCTGCCGAATGACTTCATGCTGCACTACCTGCGGAATAGACAAACTGCTGCGATCATAGACATAGGTAGACATAGGTGGACTGCCTAGGCATGACCGAATGGAAGCTGCAGAACAAGCTGGAGGCTGCTTCAAGATTCAAGCGTACACTCTACAAGCATTAGACAGTCAGAAAGGTGTAGCACTTTCTGATCACGAATAGCTTCTGTAGTCTAAACCATATGAAGCTGTATTTCAATCTGTGTCTTACAGAAAGCGACCTGGGGAACCTCCACTGCAGTTTCCCGCACAAGGTTCACTGGTACGGGTACAACCTGTGTGCCATGAGCCAGCAGTGCTTCAAAGGGGTATTGACATCGCTGTGGATGCTGTTGGATCGCTTGCTCGAAAAGACTCAATTTGATTGAAAGGCATTGAGTGGGAAGTTTAGTTTCTCAAAGCTTAGTTTCTCGGCCAATTGGGACAACAAGAATGAGCCACAAGATGATGTGTTGGGCCAGGAATGCTTGTAACGTCTTGGGCAGGGACTATACATGTCGCTTTCCAGGGTTCAGAGGGAGCGCCCAAGCTTGAAGGCGTTGGATATCCATCTTTGAAGACCCTAGATTCACACATATTCACACTGTCCAAATATCTCTGAAGAGCACCTTCTCCACAACTTTGGTTTCCACAATCCTGCCAAGCTCAAGAACACCAAAGGGGGATGTGAGAAGGAAAATCAAAAGTGACAAATGGTTCTTTGAAATCCCTCTGGAAGTCTCAAAACATGGCAGCATCACTTGGGCACATGCTTTTGCACAACCTGCTTCTGGTAATGCGGTACCTGCATTTCATGCTTGGTTTCAACAATCCACATGTCAAATGGTTTATTTCAAGCATGTGCGAGTTGATTTCACAATATGTTCGATCGCTTCCCAATGCTTCGTGCAAGCATTCGAAGCCGGAACATCTGACACATGGCTCTGCCTCCTTGATCACTTCAGCCACTTGAACTTGGGGGACATGTTTGAGACATTCCTCGTAGAAGACCTGCCATCGACTCGACGTGCTTTAGATATTTATATATTATATTACTGTATTATGTGTATATATATAGATCGTGCTCTATCCGAGCATATTCATCATACTCTCTCATATCCAAATATGGTCATGGCAGGCATCTTTGCTTTTCCTTCTCCATTGAGTCCATTCATGGTCATGTCAGTCATGTCCATTCATGTTTCCCCCTGGTTTGTGCCTGTGGTACTTCGACAATCTTCTCTTCTGCCTGCACGATGATCTTAGGCACCTGACCAATCCATCGCATTGCAGCGCATTTTAATAATTAAGCTTCCTTCATCTTCCTTCAATGTTCAATAATGTTCAAGAATATATCCAAGAAACTTGAAGAAACTCGCTCATATTTAAGGCATATTCAACTTGCACGCGCCCGTGAGACCTCCTTGTCCACCATTTCCACCTGTGGCTTTGGTACCTTAAACAGCATCGCATCAAATTTTCGCGTGAGTCTCGTCACAAAGGGCAAGCTCCACGAGTGCACTCATCTTCGGGCTTTGATTTGAAAAAGCAGTGAAAAGTAGATTCTTCGCTGTTTGGGAGGGTGTTTTGTGTCTGCAAGTTGACAGCCTCCTAAACGCCGCCAAATACTCAGCTCTACTTGTTTCTACCAAAGTTTGACTTTGCGAATGCCCGGAAGAAAGGGAAGTGAGACTTGCCTTCCTGTGGACACAAGTACAATTGCAAGACATCAAGGCAACTAATTGTATTGCCTTTGCGGCTGAGACCTGTAGACACTTCTGAGGGTGTTCAAATGCGCTCAACAAATTCGACTAAGGATGGCGCTTGCACCATCAATTCGGTCACATGGACTTGCGGCACTTCCACCGGTCGCTCCTTGCAACATGCCGTGGCAGGGCCAAGACTTGTACTCCAGGCACTCACAAGTCCGAGTCGGCCGAGTCACTCATGAATGGAACAACAAAAAAATATTCAACGGTTTCAAATGGATTTCAAATGGATTTCAAGAATCTTACAGGATGTTTAAATATATCATAATAGTTCATAATATATCTCAGAAAATAAAATCAAGTTGTAAAGATTTGTAAAGTATTTTAAAGGGTTATAGATGGTTATAGTTATTGTCCTACTGTCAGTGCCGGAATTATAGAACGGAAGTTGAGGAGTACGAAGGTACGGTTATTTACCGTACCCTGTTGTTCTATAATTCTGTTTTCCTCGGAAGGTATTGAAAAAAAACGTATCTGAATTTACTCCTAACTTTTTTCGTCGTTCTATAATTCTTGTCGGAGCGTTGTTGTTCTATAATTCTGTTTTCCCCCATTTTTCTCACATTTCCCATTTTCGTTCTATAATTAATTTTCTCCGTTCTATAATTCATTTTTCCGTCGAACGGAAAAATTGATTATAGAATTATAGAACCTCTTCCGGGGTCCCAGAAAGAGCTCATTTCCTCATTTTCTCATCGAATCCCCATTAAATCCTCATTAAATCCTCATTTTATCCGCGTTTTATTATCATTTCCTCATCAAGTCCTCATTTTATCTTCATTTTATCCTCGTTTTCTCATCAAATCCTCATTAAATCCTGATTAAATCCTCATGTTATTTTCATTTTATGTAGTCCTCATTTCCTCATCAAATCCTCATTTTATCTTCATTTTATCCTCATTTTATCCTCATTTTATCCTCGTTTCCTCATCAAATCTTCATTTTATCCTCATTTTATCTTCATTTCCTCATCAAATCCTCATTAAATCCTCATTAAATCTTCATTTTATAGATTGTATATATACAAATATGCAGTAAATATCATGGAGGCGCCAGAAATTATAGAACGGAGCAATTTAATTATAGAACGGGGAAACTTAATTATAGAACGGATCCGAATCCGCGCGGAATCGGGATCCGGAGGAGTACGAAGGTACGGTATTTTAGCGTACTTTTGTACTCCTGGCTCCGTTCTATAATTCTGGCACTGACTGTACATTGTCCTCATGAATTCTCCAAAACACATCGCTGCCCTATCCCACATGGCTGCCCGATGTGCCCGTCCTGTGTCAGGGTTAGCGGCACCTGGGTGAGCCATGGTGTGGAACTGTGAATTGGCAGCATCCACTGTGGTCGTCAAACACACAGGTACCACCAGGGAGGCAACAGGGAGGCAACAGGAAGGCAACAGGAAGGCAACAGGAAGGCAACAGGAAGGCAACAGGAAGGCAACACACAGTAACAACATGAGACAGCCTGAAACAACTGAAACGGTGTAAGTATGTGTAAGTGTAAACATACTGTAAATATAAAAACATTGCGTGTCTGATGGTTCTCAAAGGAGTTGCTGAGACATTTAAATCTGCAGGAGTGCAAGACTCCATCATTGCACCTCACATAGAATCGGTATCTAAGGCCTACCAACCTATACAGTATTGGCCACCTCTAATGCTCATTGGAACAAGACAATTTACGTTGTCTTTGCATTCAAATCATTCCCTGGCACCAAGCCTCCACAATCCTCTCCTGTGGTTGAAGAACCACCTGGAGTAGGTCACGGACTTCCAAACCAAAAGTAACCACACTGCACCTTGTCATAACAGAATTGTCAAAACGTGACTCTTTCATCCGCCTTGCATCCTGTTGCCCGCGCCTTCGGCACTTCTTTCTTCACGAATTGTACATGAGGCCTTGGCACCTGATCAGGAACTCGGCACTGTCACTGAGAAATCTGAGAAGGGCAAGCCAGGCAACTCCTGACAGGTTTTATATAGTTCAGGAAGCACCACGCCTGTGTGACAGCCTCCACATGGATCAGCTCTGGCACTTCAATAGGTCTTTCTTCGTATATGACCTGCATGCTCCACAAGGTACGTTATCAGTGTTTCAGGATGCGACTCCACTGCACAATTATATAGAAGCAGCAGCCAGTTGTATAAAGACGGCCGAAAAGGACGGTTGGGCCTGAGGCACTTCCACAATCTTCTCCACGTACCTAGCTGTCAGATCATGTTCTGGACTATATATATAGTTATATATAGTTATATATAAATGTCCAGTGTTTCTCGGTGTCATTCATGACGTCATGCTTCGCCCTGTGCAACTCTTCAGCCACAAGAGGAAGAAAATGCTCGCATAGAAGCTTTGCCAGACGACACAAAGAGATCGGTTCAAACAGTGTCTGTTGACAAATGAAGCACAGCCAGGTACTATTGATGCATTCTCTTTCTTCTGTGTTTGATCTGCGGCACTTGATGACTTTTTTTGGCACGCGCTTCTCGATGTACTTGACCTACTTTGCATGGTGTAATGTGCTGCACGGAACTGGAAGCTCCTTTCACCGACGATCTTGATAAGCATGGCGAGCATTTACTCGTTTGATTTTCCTTTTTAATGCTGAATTTCAAGCCTCTAATTGGGCAGGTCGCTGTTTCAAAACCAGCAGCCCATGAGGCTTCTCTAGACTTCATGTCGTGAAGGTGAATCTGTTCAGTGTATCTACCATCAACAACAAGAACAAAATCTGTTTACGTCTGGTTTCTTCATGACTAGGAGCAGCCATACACACCCTTTCAATGAAAGTCTTTTCCCATTCTGCGAGGATTGCCATCGAACGTTAGCGTGGCTTTGCCACGCGACACCCCACATTGTAGCTGATCGACTCGTCTGTTTACACAACACTGATTTTTACACCATGAACTGGTTTGAACCGCAGGCTATATAAAGCTATCAGGCATCAGCCTTGAGGTTTGTGAAAGCCTATCAGCCACGGCAAACATCTCAAGCACACGCTCTCTGCTCACACAGCATCTTTCTGGAAGGGTGATACCGAGTTCTTCAAAAAAAACAGCCATCCACAGGAAACCACAGAGATACCCTGCTTACCCCCGCAACCCCCAACTTCAATGTTGTGATCGGAAGTGCCGAGCATCATCAACAGAAATGGCTGTTTTTT
>Ga0126342_10009732_pt1 | contig 17220 bp, 19 predicted proteins | sample Cyp1metagenome_FD_92528 | JGI IMG/M metagenome (GOLD analysis project Ga0126342, IMG submission 92528) | Coral microbial communities from Lord Howe Island, Old Settlement Bay, Australia - Cyphastrea 1 metagenome | ecosystem: Host-associated > Invertebrates > Cnidaria > Coral ... | reverse complement strand
TTTTGTGCATAGGGCCTCAGGCCTTAAAATGCACAAAAACAATGAGAACTGGTTCTGCTATAAAATGCGGTTCCAGCAAATTCACGCCGAATTGGCATCCAAGTTCATCCAAATTCGAAGACCCTCAGAAATGCATCTTTAGAAAGGGGTCAGGGAACTCTTTTTAGACAGAGGTATTTTAGAGTGAAGGTGCTCAAATATTTCATAAGGATTGGCAATAGATTTGGGGTAAGATGCAATTGATTTGGGGAGGCTAAATATACCCTTCAGGGTCAATAGATTTCCAATAACTTAATTAATTATATCCTAATTTCTCCTAGGGGCCATCCAGCCCCAGCCCTGTTCCCGCTGGCGGCATCGCTGGTGGCTGCTGGCAACCAGTGAGTGGCATCTTTCTTCACAGCCTACCAGGCAAGCAAGTGGGAACTGATGTGGCATGCAGTGACTAATGGTTTCCAACCCCATAAAGGATGATATGAGATTGTATTGATTCCAATTGTAATGTTATAGGGTGCCATAAGTAAGTTGTGTTGTGGTCATGGGATAATTTTCTCACAACTTCAGACTATCAAAGCAGAATCAGCCCATCCAGCATTTGGAAGATCATGTTAAGGCTGATGTCAATCTCAGATCATGCAGTTTCCAATACTTCACTGGGTGGAAGTATTTGCCACAACCATTCTCCAAAAAAACCGGGCATGGTTTGGCCTTCCATGATGAAGATGGTCAGGTTTTTTCTCAAGGACATCGACTTTCCACTCTCAAGGTGCGCCTGGCCCCCATGGGTTAGTGGGAGCACTGCTCCACAAAGTTCATCCAAAGCATGATTGGAAGGTCCCCTAAAAATAATTATGTTTAAAAGGTATATGTGGTTGATGCTAACTTATCTGCATGGGTATGCATTAACCAATATCCATAATAAAAATTACAAAATATATCTGGGGCCATGAACATAGTGGTTTTTCTAGTGGTTGCGGTTGCTCAAGAAAATGAAAGCTTGGATTTCAGCTAGCTGCAACACATTTTGGGTCAATTCATCCGATGTAATGATTTTACCCTGGTGTGACTACTTGTTGGGTTTGATCTTGCACTTGCTGGAATCTCAATATTACCAAAAAGGTTTTAACCAAGAATTGTCATGTTTCAATCACTTTGTTGTTTAATGAGCGCATTTGGATTATTTTGTGGTAACAAAATACCCCGATGGTTGCATAATGACAATGAACATAATAATGTATATATATACACATCATTATACATATATATATACATATATATATATATACATATTACATATAATTATATATATATAATTTCATTTATATTTAATATATATATATATGTGCATCGACATCTTGACAAGATGAATCTATATGTTTTGACCAGATTCACAATGAAAAGCACTGGTGGGTCCAGCAGCCTGATCCAGGTCCACCAATCCCAGGCCTTACTGCAACTCTCAAACATATTGCATTTGAAGGCCTCAAGGATTTCTGAGCCCAGACCCTGTGTGTCTGTCTGGGTTCCGGGGTGCCATGGAGCTACCGGGCGATGATGATGGGCCCACTGTGTCCATGGAACCCAATAGCCTATCTATGGTTCCTGTACCAGATGATTCAAGCACGACGCCAGCACGAAAGTCATCCCAACGCCTGCCTGATTTGGAGTGCCCTTGTTGGCTTATATAATCTAAAATCAAATTTTTCTATGGCCCCAGGAATTCTGCATGGGGTAGCTACAAATTGTTTGCCATCTATGTTATCTGGGATGTAAGGACGCCTCCTGAGAAACCAGTGATCTGTTGCAAGAAGATGTGCATAAACGACTTCAAGGCCAATGAGTCAAGAATGAAGCATCTCCAGGATACTTGATTTTCTACTGTCCAGAACATTTCTGCTATTTACCCTGCCACTTAAATAGTGTCTTCCCAAAAAAAATGTTAGCAATTAATTCCTTCACATGTCGGCCTCTGAGGAATATCGGCAGAAGATGGCTCCCATGAGCGGCTCTGACCTGAACCAGTTTATTCTGGGCCTACTTGGAAAATGCCCAAAAAAGGATGCCACAAATGGCAGTACAGCTACTTTGGACAATTAATGATTCATTGCAATACTTTTGCAGTGTTTTTTTTGTTTCTTTTCATTTTCTTTTGCAGATTATTTGGCCCGATGTAAGGCTTCTTTGGCCTATGAGCTCATTTGCTATCCTGTTTGCATAGCAGCATTTTGCGTCCTGTTGGGGGTCAATGAGAAGCGAGCCACTTTGACACCAAACAAATTATTTTGATTTGTTATGACCCAAATCTTTGACTATCACAAAATTTGTTGGAAAACCAAGTTCAAGTAGTTGACCACCCAAGGTAAGGCGATTGGCTTCAGGATTGCCTGACAACTCCCTTCCAACGGATATGAGAAAGTACAATGGGAAGCAGCCCACTGAGAAATATGCCAGTATTGATGGATTCCTGGCCTATGCCTACTGGCACATTGTTCCTTGCACAATGGTGGACATTATGTTTTATTTTTTCTTTGAACAATCATATATTCATACAAATATATATATATATATAGTAAACAGCTGGCACATAGAATATTAAAAATAAACAGGTGCCACTAAGAATATGGAAAATACAGAGCAAAACCTATTCCTGGAATGTCATCCACATAGAATATTTATCCACATAGAATATGGGGGTATATATATATATATATTTACCTTATCAAAATCCCAAGACTCTCCAAACAAATCGTTGATCAGTGAAATCTAAAGTAAACAGCACGGACATCGCCATGCATCATGATGGTTTGATTTATGATCAACCCAACACATCTTTACAAGGTTTATATTCTATGTGCATCGTCTGTGGATATGCACTTAGAATATTGTTTTCACCCAGGAAAATCATGTAACTAATAGACCTATTCGAAAAAAAACAATGATTAATATTCTAAGTGCTAGCCAGTTACTATATATATATGCAGCATTGAACATATTGAAGCTTCTTTTTTTGGCATCAATACTCCATTCTGGGTTGGTTTTCATGGAGGCTGAGCCATTGGCTGAAACGGAACCGCTGGAAGAAGTTGATGGTGCTGCACTTTGTGCTTCTGGCCTTTTCCTCCCAGGCTCTTTGGATGAAACCATTGATGTTTTCTTTTTACTATGCCTATCTTGTTCCCATTCTCTTTTGTGAATCTTGTGATGTCAATCTTGTCCCACTGTCTGTGTGGAATGGTTTACTTACATGATTGCCCCCAGCCTTTCCCTCATTGCTGCCCAGGTGCTTGCGACTCTGATTTGCCAGCCTCACTCCTTGGATCGGAAGCATTCTACAGTGCCCATGCTTTGGCCCAAACTGACCCAGTGGAGGCTGTGAAGATGATGGCTAGTGGTTCCAAGGAATGTACCTATGCTGAATGATATTAAGGGGATAGAAAAGGGATTGATAAGGGCCCCAAAGATTCATAGATATGTTCTTTTCAAAAAACGACCTCAGGTATGCAACCTCGGCACTTGCAGCACATGAGCATAGAAGCATTCTATGGGCTCTACCAGTTGTGGTGTGCTGGGAACCAATATCAGGATGACAATGTGGCCAAGATCCGGCGCTTTACCCAGGTGTTTGAGGAGAAGTGGAAGCATTTGCTCCGTTTCCGTGAGGTATCACAGCATGCAAGGTATCATGATCACCATTTAGATACATGTTTCTTTGTGAGCAAAGGTTTTCCCCATGCAAAAATGTAAGTCGATCTTTTTTAGTGGGAGGCATGCCATGCCAACTTAGGTGCACTCAGTGCAGTGAGTTCACACAACGTTTGAAGAAAACATGCTTGGAACACGAGAGGCAGCAGCTTGAGAAAAGCCAGGCAGTTCACATCAGGAACATTCGAATGTTTCGCCAAACCCAATCCCGATTGAATGTGCTCAGTGAGCAGGCAGTTTCGGGTGAGGGTAGCAACATGAGCATTTTGAAGCTTGATCTGGATGGCTTAGATCAAGCCAAGACCCGATATCCTCGCATGAACACCATCAATTCGAAGTCATTGGCTGGGGCATGGCGCCCCCAGATCCATCTTCTGGGTTGCATCATATGGGGAGCCCTTTGGATTATTATATTATTGATATTTTTGATCTCCTTTTAAAGTATCATAGGATAACAATATATGTTATTCTTTCCTCATTCCTACTGACCTGCATTGGCAGTGTGGCCCCCATGTAGACTAAGGTCGTTGAGATATACTTTGTCCTCGAACCGGATGTACCGAAGGATTCTTCAACAGAGGTAACTTGCATCCTGAAAGCCCTGGACCATGCCAAAGAGATCTTGGACAAGCGAGGCATCCCAATGCCGGAGCACTTGGTGGTGGAGGCCCACTTGGGTTTCTGACATCATCTTAGTATATCTTACAGTAGTCAAAACAATTTCAATCAAACATCTTAATATATATGACATCATCTTGTGATGTAGGTAAATTGTGCTGAAACAACAATGATTTCTTCATAGTTCTTGGTGAACATGGCAACCCTGTAGACCGATAATTGTGCAAGAGAAGGAAAGAACCAAGTGGTGGCAAAAATGTCAGCAATTGCAGTCTGCACACGCAGGCTCCCTTCCATTTGCATTCAGGGTCAAAACATTTTTAATGATTGGATTTATGGTGTTTTCCCAGCCAACCCATGTAGTTTTCCTATATTTTCCCTGTTGGCCCTCCAGTGCAGCCAAGGTTCAGATCCGTCACCCATGTGTTTGGTGAAGTAGGCCACACACATGGGCCTGTGGACCAAAGGCTGTCTGTTGTGGTGTCAGCTTTCTCGGCTGCAGACACTATCCAAACTCCACAGGAGAAGGGTTGATACTTGAGTTTGCCATGGCATGATTACTAGTATTCTAATGTCAGTTCAATATATATATATATATATTATTACCTTTGGATTACCTTTGGTATTTACCAGCTTCAGCCCTTACAAGGACTTTGTCAACATCGTCAAGGAGAAGGTTCAGCCAGTTCGCAAGCGAGAATTGAGGGTAGAGATGTTGGAGGGCTCCCTTGATTGGAAGACACACTTCCACCAACTTGGCATATATATCAGTGGTTTGGTTTCCAGCCGCAACCCTGATCGCAGTCTGAACCATTGCTGGCGATTCATCAGAAGAGCTGATCCTTTCCAGTGGTTCAAGGTAGTTTTCAAACTCCAAATGCATTATGATTTGATTTTATCAGTTCCCAGATAAAACTGTTTTACTTTCCAAATCGTTTACCCACCAAGTCTAAGTCTAACTATCTATGAAAATTCAATGAAAATACCTACATTCCTATTCCTTTCATGCCTCCCATGCATTGCTCTCTAAGGACCTACCTCTCTATGATGACTCCACTGGTGATTCATGGGCACCAGTAGAAATTCCTGGCGACCCTTGGTTGGTGATAGGAGTTTGCATTGATGCATTTATTTTTACTACAAGAATGGTTTCCCATCAATTAAATTTAAACTTTTTACCCCTATAGCTGCTACCTGCAATTATATTTTCTTTGAGCACCTATCCAAACAACATTGAGGAAGACTACAATCACTCCCCTGATGATGCCATCTTGCTGGTGAAGTTTTTGGTGAACTCAGAATCGCTTTCACAACCACCACTCACGTTCGTGCCAGCTGCCTTCATGCCAAAGATGTCCAAGGCAGTAGCCAGCTTGCCAAGGAACCTGTTGTCGGACAGGGCAAAGAAAGAGCTACATGGTTTCATAATTTGTCAGCAAGTTCAACATATTTCAGGATGTTTTACCAATCAGCAGCCGACTTATTTATCACATTGTCATTGGGTGTAATTTGCATCCAAGACACACAGTTTTTGTCAGGCAAAAGTGCAATCGTAGTCATAAGGACCATAATGGACCATGATGTCATCATCATACCTGAGCAGAGATGCAGCTGCCCGGCTTAGGTTTTTGAAGACGGCTGACTTGGTCTCAAAGGAACCATGGGAACTCACAGGAGCAGCGGACTGCTTGAGACAATGGGTGGATCTCTGGCATCAACTAGCCAAGCATCTTGTGGATAGCCAACCATGAACAACCATCAGATCAATTAATTGTTCATAGCAGGATTTTGCCCATTAGATCAAGCAATAAAATGTTTACTATATGTGCCATTCAAACAATGTTATGCGTTTATTGTTTCAGGATTTCACAGTTCATATAACTCTTGCAATGGAATAAGGCTTGAACTGTCATTATGTTTTCATTTTTTAGACTAATCTGCTATCCAGACCTGTGGGCCACAATCCAAGGACAACAATGACAGGCAAGAATGGCAGCCTGTTACACTTCCCGAGTGGTGGTTTGCAATGGATGTCAGGGCTGTGGGTGTGACCCCAAATCCAGAAGGGTGCCTCAGCATCTGATGGCAGCAATTTGCAAGGTGATTACTTCCACAGAAGGGTATAAATGGGAATGTCTCACAATCAGGATCCCAAATTTTACTTTTTTTTTTCAACTGAATGTCCTGACAACAATAAGACTTTTCAAGTGCCCCCTATATCCCCCTATGTTAAACTATTTCTATATATACTACTATGAGGTTAGTTTTTGCTAATCAGTAATCACCTAAAACATTGCAATTTTGTTGATGTTTTGACTATCCTCGACATAGGTGGCACAAATTTGCACCGGGTCCTGTCCTACCAGTTGCTGTGGCCCCTGACAAGACTGCTTCTAGACCAGAGGGGCAGCCGAAGCCAAAGAGAGGTCGACCCCCCAAGAATCCAGATGGACCACCAGCGAAACGAGGCCGCCCAAGGAAAAATGCAGGCCAAGGAACTGCTGAGGATCCCTTTGCTGAGCAATCTGCAGTGGCTCCCATTGCAGTGCCTCCTGAGCCGGTTCAAGAGGTGGGGGATGGGATTGGTGAGGAGCCTGCACCACAAGATCAGCAGGTGATTGAGGTGCCCCCCAACCAGCCACCACCCCCAACTCGTGCAACATTTGCTGGGCGAACCCGGGTGGGATCAGAAAGTTTTCAGAAGCAATGGGATGACCGCAGGGCCAAGTACTACCAAATGGTACCTCCTGAGCTTTGGAAGGATGGCTTGGAACGTGATTTCTGGGCTTTGTGTAGCCAATGTGAGAGCTTAGATGATGCTGTGGTGAAGTTCCTTGAGAAGAACCCTGCCAACAAGCCCCTTGACCAACCACCCAACCATCGTCTTGCTGCAGCCCCGGTTCGTCAGGCAAAGCAGCCCAAAGCAGCAGCAAAGGTGAAGAGCAAACCGGCTTGTCCTGGTGGCCGTGGACGTGGAGCTGGCCGAGGACGTGGGAAGGGTCGAAAAGGGGCAGGTCAGTAGTTTCAATTTTAGTTTCTGTTCTTACTGCATTTAGCAATGGCTGAGTGCAAGGGGCTTTTGAAGGATAATGATCTTTCAACCGGGGCTTACAAAAGTGGTATCAAAGATACATGATTTGGAGCAACCTGTCACCCTGACGGGACAATGCATATGGCCCATTGGGAGCCTGAGCATGAGGGAAAAAGGATCAAAGAAAAAAGTGACATTCAAAGTTGCAAACATATTTGAACATATTTGAACAGCAACAGGCAACAGGTGAACAAATTTAAACAATGATGGCTTGCTGTTGCATGAACATTGGATTGCCATTTGCACACTGTCATGTGCATTCAATCACGTGAGATTATTCCTGGAATTTATTCTGGTGTTTATTTGTCAAAAAGTGTTTGTTGCAACTTTACCAGCATCAGGGGTGAGGTGGCTTATGGCAAACCAAGGTACAAAGTTATCACCAGGGATTACCAGCCGATTCAAAGATAGATTCAATGACATGCTCAGAACAAAATATTCAAAATTTGCACCATCAACCAGCCAATTCAAAGATTGATTCTGTAATCAGATGATCTTGATAACATGGTTTTTCCACTGGTTCAACTCTGTCATTAAATTTTAGACTCCTGGCCATGTCCTGTCTTGACTTGCCTGATGCTGATGACGATGGGCCTACAGTTGAAGTTTGCCCTCTCCCAGTGCCAAAGCAGAAGCCACGAGCCTCTGCTTGCAAGAGCGCTTCAAAGCCCAGAGCAAAGCCGAAGATGAAGAGACCGAGTTCAGCCAGAACCTCAGGTGAGCCAGAAGCTCTGCAGGCTTTGCCAGACAGTGATGATCTGGGCCCTGTCTTCAGTTCTGATGAGCCTTGTGGATCCCATCAAGTTCCTAAAGATTACCTAGAATATGATGATGACACTTTGAAGGCCGCTGCAGCAAAGATCCCGAGCAATGTCATGCTACCATATAGTGATTTGCCCTTTGGCTCACCTCCTGCATCCCAGAATGTTCGCTGTACATTGTGGGAAATCTTCTCATTACCCAGGCTTCAGGCAACCATGCAACAACTGGGAGGGACATGCCGAAGAACATATGACATCAAACACTTTTGGGACCTTGGGATTGAAGTACTGCAGCGGACTTTGCTGGTAGACATTTTGGTGCTCCAACCACTCTCGACCTTTTTGTCACCACCATGCACATGGGTATCACCCCTGCAACATACAAACTGGAAGAGAATGAAGGTTGAAAAGCGTGTTCCCAATTTGATTGAAGCCCTGCAGCTGATTGACATGGCAATGTGGATAGCCTATATTCAGCTCACAGAGAATCGAATCTTTGCATTCGAACACCCCGACCGGTCCCTTGCCTGGGACAGGGACTCCGTGACTTGGTTTTATCAAAATAGGGATGCCCCAAACCCTTATTTTTTTGTATTTAGAATTTAGCTTTGGGGCATTTTGACAGTATGACTTTTGGGTTTATTTTCCTACACTGACTTCCCACTGATACTTGCATAGTAATTACACTTTATTGTTCTCTTAAGCCTTCAGCATTTGTTTCATACCTTGATGACATTTTCATTCCAATCCAGGTGATGCACATTCGAGATCACCCTGGTGTCTTGATCGCTGTCTTTGACCAATGCATGATGGGATTGGTATCCAAAGTTGAGAAAAAAACTATGAAAAAGAGAACCCGGGTGATGACAAATTCACTCTTACTATTCAATGAGCTACATGGCAAGGATTGTGATGGCCAACATGATCACCAGGTGATTCAAGGAAATGAAGGGGGCCAAAAACGTTCCCAAAGTGCACAGGTGTACCCACCTCCCATGGTGCATGCCATTTGCAAGGCATTGCGTGCCGAGGAGCAGCAGAAGTCATAGAGACTTTGAAGTTTTGCCAGATTTGAACTGAGCCTGCAGCAAAAGAATGATCCAAAATAAATCAACTTTTTTACTTGACACTTGATTTGGGGGTAGCGATCTACAAGTTTCATCCGAAACTCACCTAGATCAGCTCATTTTGGAGTTCTATCTACAAGACCCAAATCAAGTAGCAAGTAAAAAAGTTGATTTAAATGCTCTACTTTGTAGATGTCAACATTGGAATTTTGAAGCTCAAGATCTGCAACTTTCAATTGAAACTTGTAGAGATTCCTAGGGAAAAGGGATGTGTTGTAGATGTCTACTACTCAAAATCAAAGGTTGAGATCTACGACAGGTTCAGAAAACCCTAGGATTTAGGTAAGTTTCAATTGAAAGTTGCAGAAGTCAACATCCATTTTTTGGACATGGACATCTACAAGATCACCTTTTCTGTTTGCACTAGATTTGGGATCAAGACTTCAGGGTTTGATGTGTCCTTGCACACCATGGATGATGATGTGGGAGATACACAGCAATACCTTCCGGAATCTATCCTTATTTAGCCTTTACAATTTTATGATTGTCCATTGCCTAACCCAAAGGTTTTTTATTTATATAATATAACCTATTACCTTGGAAATTCTAAAGCTTTGCTAAGGATGATGAGTTCTTTGAGGCAGAAACTGCAAGCATTGCAGTTGACTCGGAGCCTTGTCAAGGTCTAGATTTTCACCTTTTAGGGGGAAATGGTGGGTCATGATGAACCATGCAAGCCTCAAATAAATATAGCAAGGGAAACCAATTATTCCAACCCTTATTGCCAGTTGCCAAGGAAGCTGAGTCCAGTGTCCTCGTGGCCAAGCAACTGGAGTTCGGCGCAAAGACCCTTTCCTTGGAATCAGCAGGGAGTGGTGGGCAAGACATGGAGAAGTTGGAGACATCGAGCATGGGAACCAGTACAGCCCTAGCCATGCAGGCCACTCCCACTGAGATGGTGTATGAAAACATAGTGAGTCTCATCAAGGGCCCCTTGGTGAATATTAACAAAGATGTATAAATCACTATTTCATAAATCAAAGGAAATTGTATGTCAATGATGATCGAACAGATTGATCGAAGATACTTATATTTTTCTTGATCAACCACATTTTGAGGAACACCAGTTAGTCTTCAAAAATGAATGTGGGTCCTACTTCTGTTATTGATCCTGGTGGCATGATTTTAGGTGCTGGTGGAGCACGACAATTCATTCACCAAAGCTTTCCTGTGGCAGCCTCCCGTCAAGAAGAGCTATGTCGTTTGCTGAACAGCATGGTGCCCCCACTGGATTCAGAAACGTATACAGTGCACTACCCGATTCCAGCCTGCTTTCCTGGCAGCTTATTGAGAAAACCATCAGCCTTTTATATTGATAGTGGTTCAGTACTTCATTAGTTTCCAATTTCATTGTTATCACAATCAGGTGTTTTTTTGAATTTAAACCTTACACCCAATCCAAGGTCAAGAAGATTCACAGCCTGCATTCATCCTGGATGTTACTTCCTTCAACATGGAGAACTCTGGGAGCCTACGGGAGCCTCCGCAGTTGGATGTTAGTGTCAAGTTATTGTGGCAATTCGCCGCAGATGGCTTCGTGACCGCTGGTGATGCTGTACTGGTGAGGCTGAAGGACATGGGGATAGCACCAAAACATATCATATATTTCTGGAATTATATTCAAAAAAAATACCCTGTAAAAGGATAATTTTTTGGCATAGAATTGACTTGTCTCTTGAAGAAAAGGGGTACCCATTTGGCAGAATCTTAGCAATTTAGGGCTTTATACCCCATTCACATCTACCCAGTTCCCCATTGCATGCAGGATGCTGATGTCAAAAGCCAAGGCGTCATTCCCCAAGGGTCAATTTGCTTCCTGAAGGGTGCAGCACGTGTGACAACAGCAATTGCTGCAGTGGTGGCATGTTCCAAGTTGAAGGTAGAGGCCAGGGGGTGGAAAATTGTTGGAATTATTTAATTGTCTTACATTGCAACAGACAGCAATGGCTGTGGCTAAGTTAACTATTTAAGTCTTTACTTGATGGTCCTCGCTTTAAAAACCATTCCATACCATCTTTTGAAACATGATGGAAACAACTTGCAGGTGCCAGCACTTCTACTTAAGGGTCTTCAATGCATCAAATGCAAGCATGTGCGAATGCAGAATCGACAGGATGAATTGTCAACCAATCTTTGGTTATGTTTTCATACGTTTTCCAATTTTGGGGTTACAGGGAAAAGGATTAGTTTTTGTTTTTGCAATCGGCCCAATGGAATCTTCAGTTCCAAAACATTTGAGGTTTTTCAACATGAAGATGAGTCAGCGAGGTGCAATCCGAAAAGCACCAAGTTCTATGTCATGGGTGGTCTCCCTCACCAACATGTCCATTGGGTCCAAGACATTCGATTGGGCTGGTGTCATCAGACAATGGAGCCATGGTTTGAATTGTCAATTTTGTTTTGATTCCCAAATCCACAGCTAACCCTTACATAGACACCACTGAGAAAACATAAGCAATATTTTTGGGGAGTTTCATCCACAGCCAAAGTCAGGAATGATGTGGCTGCCCGACCAGACAGGCTGATTGGGGCCAAGAACATGGCTGTGACAAACCTTTTCCAGATGCCCCAGCCGGTCAGAGATGCAATCCTGGAGTGTGTGTCACGCTATGGATGGGAAGGCCTTTAGATATCAAAAATTGCTCAGCTGTCTTTTTTTTCCCATGAAAAGAGATTAAATTCAACAAGTCATTGGGTGTTATTTTCTATCTATCACTATGTAGCAACATTGTCAGGTTCTCCATTCTCAGATGAATCCCTGCAGTCCAAGAAGCTGCTCCCAAATTTCAACCACAAGTCACCTCGGTCTCCAAAGGGCTCTCCGTGGCAAACCCGGTTGAAGAATTCTGATCAAAGCTGTTTGCTTACCATGCGCATGGTTGCCAATCAGTGGGCAAATTTGAAACCTTCAGAGCGGAACAGACCATTGCTTCGACAACAATTGGAGGAGAAGTCCCAAGTCTGTGCTTTGGCATGCCCCTTGCATTTATCTTCAGAAAAAATGTTGTGGATAATGGGATTGGGGATATTGATATACCTCTTTGGCAAAACCATGTGATAAATTAAAAACACAGCTTTACACCCAATTACTATGTAATCCAATGGTTATACCATGTTGAAACACAGCCTGTCCAGGTTCCATCGTGGAGGAGCTCACCACCCAGATTCCAAATATAGGTGTCCTGAAGACCAAGTTGCTTTGGTAAACATAGCATTTATTTCTCTTATGATTCCTTTCTTATTCTTTTAATCAAAAATCCATCCAAGATCAATTTACCAATCATCTAAATTTACCATTTACACCCAGGGCCATCCAGTTAGCCAAGATTCTGGTTGCATTGAGAGCCAAGTGCAGCCAGTCTGCCCCCAGGTTCCTTGAGCGGCTGGAAAGAGGTGATACAACACTTGAAATGGATTTGTTGGGCGCAGTTGAGGGAAGATCAGAGGCGTGGTTACCACGTGAAAATGCATGCAGCTCTTCTGAATTATCTATGAAACAAGCTATATAATTATCTTTGGTCCTGGCAGTGGTTTGCTTTGCTGTATTGGTCCTGAAACAAAAAATGGGGTCAACATTCATTCAATGTGGTTGCCAGACTAGTCAACTCCAACAAGGCATCATGAGCATCTTGAATGAGATGGCACCGGACAAGCTTCCACGAGATGTGGTGTCACAAGGGGATTTGGATGGTGCAAAGGCAACCATTGATGCTTCAGCCCTTCAACTGCTGCTTGAAGAACTCAGATATGATGAGAAGTGTCTGAGTGCATACTTCACCAAGTTGAATTCCTATCAAGTACGCCTCTCACACCAACGAGATGAATGGATTCAGAAGCGACTGGAACGTGCCAAAACATCAGTCAACAAGTGGTTCGATGCAAAGGCATGGGTTCTTTGAAAATAAAGGGATGATATCCACATAAAGAACAGCACAGTAACAACAAACCAATTTTAAATCTGTATAATAAATCTATCCATATATCTGTCAAAGTCTTCCCCATTACTTCTTCAAACACCTGTGCCCACCCTTCCACCAACAGGTCTCTTCGATGTGCTGGCCAGAGAGGATTGATGGAGCCGCTGCCATCAACCTCATGGCACAAGTTGAGCAAGCTACACAGACATGGATGCAGTCTTTGCAACTGCGGACGCCAGTTACTTCCTGATGATTTAGCTTTGCATATCTTTGCATAGTCTTGCCTGTATATATTTGTAGTCCATTGGGTTGTTGATAGTCACTGGGTTGTTAGCAGAATTATCTTATTTTGATGTTTTTTTTGCTGATTGAGGCATACCTGTTCATTGCGAACTTTTCAGCCCCATCACTCATCAAGTCAGAGCTGGTCCCCTGCATCCTTAACTTGGTGGGTCGGATGGTGTCCGCCAATGCAGCTACCAGTGCAGCAACCTTCATCTCACCTGTCTTTGCCAGCAAGAACCAGAACTTGTTTCAGGAAGAATACGGCCTTCTTCGAACACTGAGCAATGCTGGCTGTGCAGTGGACATTGGGTTCCAGCTGTTGTTTGACCCCAAGTCAAAGGTTGACACTTGCTATTGCTAGTGTTTGGCACCATGTTTTATTTAAATCACTTTTCACCACCATGCTTTATGGGAGATATTATTAATACAAATAAATGCAAATGTATTTTCTTCACCTTTCCTGGGTGTGCTTTTGGGCAACTAAGGATACCCGGGATCAAAGGCCAATGGCGTACTCTGGCAAATTCATCAGCCCCCACCAGTCCACCCTTGATGTGGCCAAGGAGCAGTGGCTGTGGAAGGACAGTGCGCTGAATCGCCTTCGCAGGACAGTTGGTGAGGCCAAACAGATTCCAGCCAAGGCTATGATAGTCATGGAGGAAGTTGGGAGCACAGCACTACCTGGTGCAACTTCTGTACCCCATGGAGCCCCAAAGTATTCCCAGCTTGGCAGTGATGCTGCAGAACAATTGGTGATGTCTGCATTGGTATCTGGGTGAAATTTAGGGGATTCATCATAATAATTAGATCGTAAACCAAATCATGTTCTGATATAATGCCCAAATCTGATTTAAAATTTGATGGTGAAACTGCAATGGTGCCTTTAAGGACGGAGTTACCTTTCCAAACTCGACTGGATTGGTGGTGGTCGACTGCAACCCTGGGGTGGGGAACTTCATGGAAGCTTTTACCCAGGTGATCCAGAAAAACAATGTGGCAGCACTGTATGTGCCTATCTTTGGTGATATGGAACACCGTGATTGGTTCGACCAATTTTGGAGTTCTGAACTTTGCCAGCAATTTCAAGAGGGGAAATTGGCAGTCCCAGGTTGCGAGAGGCAAGGTGGATTTGTTCAAATTTTCATATAACCAAATCAGGGCCAAAGTCAACATAATTATGTCAGTTCAGATCAACCTTGGAAACATGAACTTTTAGTTCTTGATCCCTGCAGGCTCCAAGATGATCCACCACCAGAACATTTAGAAGCACCACCCGAGCCACCTGCCCTCAAGCGATGTGTCTATGGCAAGGTGGGGGGGAGTTATTTTTCCAAATTTGCTATATGATTCTTGACATCTTAAATTGTGTTATGTTATAATAAGCCAACATCCAAAAATAAATGGTGATGTCAATATAATTATACAATCACAAAATCACAAAATCAGCAAGCAGGTGGATGGTGAAATTGTCACCATTGAGATCCCCAATGCAGTGCACAATGCCTGGGAGAAGCATGATGATTTCCAGACCTTTCATCAGGACTTTGTTGGCCGCAATCCCCCAGCAAAATCCTTCAAGGGCCAGAAGGGGAACAAAAAGGATGGCAACAAGCAGCCTGGACCCAAAATTCCACCCAAGAAGCGTCGCCTCGTCCCTGATCTGTCGGATTGCATTGTGGATCTCGATCAGGTGTCTCCTGCGGCTGATGATGAAACATTGTGCAGTGTTCCCATTCTCAATGCCCGAGCAGCAGCCAAGCTATCAACCATGCCAGTGCTGTGCATCACAAAGAAGTTGGGTGCATACATCAAAAACGAAAGTGGACATGAGGCAGCTTGGTTTCCCAATGATTGTTCCTTTTCCACCCTGGTTATTCCTCACCCAATTTGGGTTTTTAAATATGTTTTTCCTATTGCTTCTTTTTTTGTGGTTATGGAACCTGTGCAATTTGGCTGGGAACACAATCCAATGGGTATGTTGATCCATTTGCCCAGGTGACCATGGCAGAGGGAAGCCTACTTTGTGGCTTTGGAAAGGCCAAGTTCATGGAATGTCCAGTGGACTTGTCGACATTGGATCCCGATACCCAGATCATGTTTGATTGCACTGGAGACACCTTTGCATCCATTGACAAGGAGATTACTGGCTCCATGCAGGAGATCCTGACTTATGCCAAAGAAAAGAAACCGAGCAATTGCAAAATCTGCTACCACACGGCCACGACTGAGCCAGATGGAACATGGATCATCAAGAAGGAGGGGTGTGGGAACAGCATATTGTATTACATTTATCTTGCACTGTTTTTTGTTTAGGCATTTATGTATATACATTTCATTGTGTACCTACTGATCTGTTTATCATCATTATGTTTACTGTTATTCATTTCATGGTTTTAATGACATCATTTTCAAAAAACATATGATGTCCAAAATCCTACCTTGAAGGACCACAACATCATGTTTTACATCTTGAAGGAAGATTCGAACACAAAGTTCACCCAATCCCAAGTGGCAAAGCTCCTTCTTCCAGCAACTGCCTGGAATTGCAAGGCCGCCAAAGTGTCGTGGCACTTGAAGTGGAGCCTGAATGGGCTGCAGCCACAGCGGGCTGTGGTGATGATGACCCAGGACACAACCATTCCTGCTGGGAAAGCTTTCATGTTGCAGTAGTGGGGCCCCTGGACATTAGTTGGAAATTTCACCAAATACTCAACGACATATAAAATTGCATCGTTTTATCCATTTTGGATTGCTTCTGTGAACTGGGGCCTAGCTATGTTGGCAACAAGATTTTGGCATCTGTGGCACACAGTGCATCTGTCAGCACTTGCCGGGGTAACAAATGGGCATGTTGGGGGGAGATGGTGTGACCCACTGTGATGACATCTTAGGTCCTACCTGTCTCCACTTTGCAATTTTGATTTCATTGTTTCCAGACCAACCCATCCAGTTTGCTTGCCAGGGCACTCCATTCTCTCAACATCTCCCAACCAGACGCAGGACGTCAGGAGGACTGATGATTCGGTATCCTTGGGTTTGATGGGGACAGGTGGTGATCAATAAAAGATACCATTACCAAGCATGATCACCCATAATATTGTTAACTGTACCAATAGTAAGCCTTCGATATAGACTACCCCATATCCAAAAGATGTTGCACCATAAGATTGATTACCTCTACCAAGCATAGGTTCATCACTGGTTTTTGGAAATGGTGCCAACAAACAATAGACCAATCAAATTGACTGGGATACTAGTTAGTTAGTGCTGGATCAAGTCCAATGCAATTCTTGCAATTTTGCGTTTCCATGTTTTGACAATCAATATGTTTAATGCTATATAATGGCAGCCCATTTTACAATCCATTTAAAACTTAGCCAGGTCCCTTGATTGATGTGAGTTATCCTCACAGTAGCACACTCAAACTCCATAACAAGGCTCACAGCCTAGAACCTCCCACACATAGCTCCCAGCTGTGGCTGGCCAGGCCCCATCCACAGTAGTAACAGTATTATATATATCGTTTTGAACTTGGTTCTGGTTTAAAAACAAAAAGGGATATATATATATATATATATTATATTATGTATATATATATATATATCCCTCCGATGTGGTATTCACGCGCGCACACACTGCTGAATGTGCATTTTGTACTGTTTTTTACAGTGTTTTCTGCTTCTCTACAATGCTGCCCTGGGGGGGGGAGGGGGGGGGCA
>Ga0126342_10009731_pt1 | contig 17222 bp, 13 predicted proteins | sample Cyp1metagenome_FD_92528 | JGI IMG/M metagenome (GOLD analysis project Ga0126342, IMG submission 92528) | Coral microbial communities from Lord Howe Island, Old Settlement Bay, Australia - Cyphastrea 1 metagenome | ecosystem: Host-associated > Invertebrates > Cnidaria > Coral ... | reverse complement strand
TGTATATATATATATATGTATATGTATATATATGTATTATATACATACATACATACATACATACATACATACATTACATACATTACATACATTACATACATTACATACATTACATACATTACACACATTACATACATTACATACATTACATACATACCATACATACCATACATACATACATACATACATACCTACCTACCTACCTACCTACATACATACATACATACATACATACACACATACACACATACACACATACACACATACACACATACACATATACAAGTAGTATCTGATCATATCTTTACGTATCAACAATATCCCATGTCTTGGTGGCTGGGTTCGCGAGGCGGAGAATTACAACAAGCGGCGCCTGCGTGGGGAGGAGATCCCCGTGGAGGAACACGTGCCTCGGTGCATGGCGACTTCGGTCGCCGTGAAAGGATGATGCTAATAGGGCCTTTTACTGCCTAAGTTTTCGAGGATTGATTAATTTTTACTTGGTTCATTTTTTGTTCGGGAATTAGACTTCATTTTTGAGAACGATTGACTAGCAGAAACACTATAGGATTTTTACTAATTAGACCATCCCAAATGTGGGTTTAATGATCACCGCTGGTGAAGAATCTACCAGCAGATGGCCGGATGTTTGGGCGGAGATTCATTCCTGTGATGAGTTCAAATGCCATGAGTCAGATCGTATGATGATCCAATTGATTCTGACTTTGAAGCTGATTGCATTAGCTTTCTGAATGGCAAAAATCAAGAGTCAGAGGCTTGCATTTGGACTAGTCCATCGTGTTAAGAGAGTTCGGATCCCCAAAAAAGGATTAGCAAGTACTTGTATTCATTGTTGGGATTCTCCCATGTGTAACTTGTTGAATCCGGGTGGCATGATTACAAAACAGGTCATCAGAAGCGACAAAGACACATATGAGTAACCGGTTTCGCCTTGGCCTTTCCGAGGCTGCACAAAACCTTCATAACCGATAGGGACGACCCTATACCGATACCCCATTTGTGATACCTCCGGGAATACTAAAATCCTCACAACCGATAGGGGACGAGCCTAATTTGTGCATGGCATTAAATTTAACATATAATTTTGTCTGCTACTCATGTACCAATGCCGGTCGGTATTCCTAGTGGACCATACCATAATCTCAATAGTTTTCACAACGACCGGTATGATGCAGATCCCAAGCAACGAACCACTTCAAGAGATTGGCGTAGCCCTACAAGAGCGTCGGTTTGCTGTGGCCAACATTATCATCTCCTCAAAATGTATGGTTTTTACCAAAGACGACAGATTTTGTGGGTCACTTGGTGCGATAGTTTTGTTTTCGTGCATTTAATACCAAACATATGCAAGAATGACCAAATATATCAACGTACTCAAACTTTTGTATCCTATCTTGATGGCATTTGCTTGGTACTACATTGTGGCTCGAAACAGGTCCCCCGATAACTCGCGCCCCAGATCCTCCCCGATGCCAGGATGCACTGATTGCCTCGCGCAAAGCAGCGAGGCTGGCTGAAGGTGCGGAAGTTGGGAGTTTGGAATTCGGGGATCGATCAGCCTAAAGGCTGATAGCCGATACTAATGGCCAGTATTAATAAGGGATGATTACTGACTAATGACTTAATGGATGATATCCACGGACACTTACCTTTTTTAATGAATTTAATCCCATCCAAATGGAGAAATTTCATCATGGGAGGTTGATCTGAGAGATGCGATGCGTGCCATGGTAAAGACGTGGCTTGTTTTCCCATAAACGGGGATGGTCATCAATCCATGAATAGGGACTTATATATACATATACATATATACATATACATATCTGTATATATATATATGTATATGTATATATATATGTATATATATGTATATATATATATATATATACACATCCACTATAAGGATTCCCACTATGGGATGGATGACCTTCAAACATATACCATCTTTTCCATATACCATCTTTTGACGATGGCACACATGGAGAGTGAGGTTTATGTGAGGATGTCATCAGTCATGAAACAAGGGTGCCAGGGTTTTCATCCATACGGTGGATGGAAGAAATCCTGCACCACCTTGGATGATTGAAACCCTATAAATAATGGGATAAACCACCTATCAACTGGTGCAGGATTTCTTCCATCCACAGTATCTCTTAAAAGTTGAACAAAAAACGGGGAAGAAAACGCGGAACATTGGGTTTTAGATCACTGCAATGATACTTGTGAACCGTTCGGATTTGAATTTTGAGCCACTGTCTCTGTTGCCGGCATGGGGGACCACACGTGCGGTATCTATGGGCAAACATCCTGTTACCATGTTTCTTATCCCTGCCAATTCTTGGTCATGCCCACGTGACTTTCCGAGATCACTCTTGTAGATCCCCCTATCAATACCTCAGATCTGCATTTGATTGGTCATACCGTATACCCCATATCTATCGATTTGCACCCCTTAATTTTCGGATGGAACTCCAAAAAAAGGCAAAATCCCATATTTACCTCATTTTCTGGACCAATTTATTGGCTTCATGGAGCTACATCGGGAGATGTGGCCAGGCATCGAGCTTTTTGATGATTGGCTGCTGCGACATGCTGGCTCTCCCAAACCAGGCGAGATGTGGCGTTTCTTTTGGTCGCTCCAACTACGGCTTTAGACATTGGGGAGCCTGAAATTTTGGAGCTAAGAGGATAAACACAGATAATAAGCCACGAACATTTTGGGATAGCCTTTTCTTTTTGGGTAAAGACAGAATGTTCAAACTACATGGAGGCCAGGGGAAGTTTACACCTGTAAAATACCCCATACGGATTCTATATGTATTGTTACATATATTATATATACTGTATATTTCTAATATACACATATCATCATGTGTGCATCATATTGGCTATATCACCTACCCATCTTCACCAGCTCTCCAGGCCGACGCTTGGAGGTTGTCATTGAGGCGCACGTGCCGGCCAGTGAGGTGGAATTCCATGAGGCCTTGGGGGGTGATCCATGGTGATCCCCAATGACGTTTTTCAACTGAGAATTGCAACTCCAATTGGAGTCATAATGAGCACCGGGGTTTGGGCCATAACATTCAGGACCTGATTTTTTTGCATAGTTGATTAGTTCACCGGTTTGGCTAGGGTAGAATATAGGTTATTCTTTTTTGCCATCAACGAGGATGTATTAACGGCCCAGAAAAAAAATAATAGCAAAAACGTGTGCCTGCAGAACCGTATTTAGTGGAGTGGCACCTCTACGAATTGTAGCTTTTGCAGGTACTGTATTTAAGACTAGCCATGATGTGCACCAGCAAAGATTTTTGACAGTGGATGATCCCATCTTTCTTGGTTGACAAATCCAAATGTAGCTAGCGCCTATCAGAATCCTCCTATAGATCCATTGTGATTCCATCTTACTTGTATCAGTGATCGAATCCCATGTAAATCCCCCTTCTTCAACTCCTTGGCTGAAGCCCCATTGAAATAAAGTCCGTAGTATGTTTCATATGGTTAGATACACAAATTTCAGTATCATTCATGGATTTATGAGTTGATTCATGGATGACATTGGCACCTCAACTTCCGACCATGCGGTTTTACCCACCTTTTCACACCATTAAAACAACAACCGCTGGGTACCACGTCGGCCGAGGAGAAGCACCTCCCAAAGCCTTCGACAGAGCCGGCAGAGCCACGGCCCCACGAAGCTTTGCAGAGATTGGAGCTGGACTCGGATGGCGACTCGGAGGCAGGGGATTTTTCAACAGATTTTTCGTTAGGGATTCGATCCAGAAATTGGGTTTGAAAACCGGGTTTCAACCAACAAAAAACGGGGTTTCACCAACAGACAGTGGGGATTGAATCGACAAAACTGGTGATCCCCATATGATTTGTTGCTTGTATCCTGTATCCCCATTGGTCCGGAGCCAGGACGAGAAGGATCCAGACGATGGCACAGGTGCTGGTAGAAGCATCTGCAGTAGGTATGGGCCAAACATGGGGTACTCAGAGACTCACAAAATGAGTCATTCTTAATATTAATCCATCCATTTTTGAGGGGCTATAATTTTGATCCATGCGAAAACACGGAACGTTGACATATACCTACCAACCAAACATAGGGTTTCACCACCTACGATTAACGTGTCACCATCATTCATTCTGACACACATAGCCTCAGCAGCCTCATGGAACCTGGGAGTTCTTTGGGCAGCTAATTTGTCCAACTCATCCAATGCTAGGGCCGTTGGGGCCGCTATGTCCCATGAAAGTCGGGTCACCCTTTGGTGATTGAAGATATATAATGATGGAAAACTACCACTTTAATGGGTAAACGGCAAATCATCTACAAATGGGGATAGGGGTACCACACATCATCCAAGTCATTAGATCATTTTAGTATAAGTCAACCTATGGTGACTTGGTACCCCCAATTGGGCCATGGCTGCCCTGGGGAGGCACTTACCTGGATTTCCTACGTCGAAGGCTGCTGCAGAACTGGCCGGGGCGGGTGAGGCACATTGACCCACGAGATTTGGGTTCGGGGACCCAAGGGGTCTCTGAGGGAAAATGTGGAGGTTTCCTAAGTCATGGGGACCCCAAATCATCCAAATTCGACTCTTTTAATATTAAAACCAATGGTTTTAGGGTACCACCATTTCAGGAAACCTCCATATACAGTATATCCTTCCCGTAATTTGCACACTATGGCTATGGAACATGGCCCAATAATATATAGTTTGAATGATGATTTACCTCTTCAAATGATGATGGCTATGGCATATTTGGGGACGAATGGGTCACTGTTGGTCACCATGAGGAATCTCTATGTTTCAGCTTCTGCCCAACTGTCCAAAGAAGGTCCGGACGTTTGGAGGTGTACCTGCTTCTCAGAATTTTCATGACTTTCCTTTCCTGCCAAGATGGAACGAGTTTGGTGACTTGTGGGCCCAGGATGCTCATGTTGCCAAGGGCATGATGGCACTCAACCGATCCGAGGCGATGATGATCACGAAGACCTTCTTGATGCTTTTCAGGTGGGCTATGGTGGTGGAGGTGATGGTGATGCTGCTGCTAGTGGCGATGCTTTTTGTCCATTTTCTCCTGTTTCTTGCATCGAAGCAGCATAGAGAGAAGACTTTCTGCTACCTCTTGATAAGCTCCAGCTTTTGGCAAACAAAACAACTCAACGACTCAACAACTGTTCATTTTGAGTGAACCTTTTAGGGTCCACGGTTCTGGTTTTCAAGCAGGTACATTTCATGGAGGTCACCCGGAGTCCCAACGGTGAGGCTCTGTTGCCACATCCTCTGCCCCCAGATGCGGAGCAGTTGGCAGTCGAGGAAGAGGGTCTCAAGGATCTGGGGGAAGGATGGGATGAGGGTGTGATTTTCCGTTCCTTTTCTGTTCATTTGATGAGTTTCTGGCAATGAAACCAATGGTTATGATGACGTCGTTGGTGCTGAGGTGTTGTCCCACATATTTTTGCAGCAGCGGCCGTGGAAGAAAAATTGTATCGAAGATCTGCAGATGCAGTTTTGCTTTGATTTCTTTGCTTGATGTTGGGGGCGAAGAATTTTGAATTGTCCAGTCACCAGATTGATTCTTGTCCGGCGAGCAATGCTGCATATTGGTACTCTTGACATGTTTTGAGCAGGTCATGTGACGAAAACGTGGCAACCAGATGGTAATAACTACGAATTGGTTGATACACGGGTTGATTAGTAATATCATATTGAGTAAACTATATTAAACTGCTGATTAATCACTGTACTATTGGTTGATTCACTTCATATATATTTTTAAATCACCAAACTGATAGATTGGTGAATCCACCTGGCAGGAGCCTGAGACAGGCAATGCGACTGGCCTGGTGGCCTCGCGAAAGGCTCGACTGTCTCAAAGCATTGGACACGAATCCCTCAAGTTTTGCTGTATGGATTACAACTTGGACACTGGATAATTGAGCACTGCTCAAGATCTTTGGCGCTTGATGGTGAAAAATGGACTTGTCGTTTCTGTTACCAAGCGGCTGAACTGGGAGGATCCAAGGAGCTACGACGCGAGGTTCCAAACATGACGACTATAGATGGCAATACGCCAATTACATGACAACACACAGTTATATTATATACTAGTTTAGGTATAACTACCATTGCATTACCGTGGTATATATATATAACTATTTACATAATACTACCAATCTATATGTGGTATTCCGAACCAATTAGTTTAGGGTAGTTATACCAATCCAACACAGCAACAGCGTGCAGGCCAGGCGTGCGGAGCGTCCCACGCCGTTGCCTTCTTGGGAGGCCTGGTCTGTCATCCATATGGGCATGGTTTATGGGCCCAATATTTGGGTGGATGAACGGATAAACATGAATGTTCATCAGCTATTTTGGGGTGAACAGAAGGGAACCAGGGTTTTGACCCATACCCATCCATACCCATATCTCGATCTACATCAGATCAATCTCGTTTTTCGTAACTTTGCCAAACAGGGCGACTAACATTTGTACTATCCTTCGGGGAACGATTACAGATGGCCGACCACACCTCTTAGTCGAGAGGGTCATGAATCTGATCAATACACATCTTGGTTGGTTACGTCACCATCAAATTGATGGTTAAACCCTATCTAATCCTATTAAATCCATTTAAATCCCATTCATCCACCATTTTTGTTGATGAAGTTCCCATTTTGGGTTGGTCTCAGCCAACTGATTTGTTGGTCGGCTCTGAATTGTCGAAAGGCCTTCTTTGGGACGGCTTCGGAACTCTTGTACTACTCGCCCTATGTCAAGGCAGGAAATGATGGCAATGCCTGCAGAGCCGTCCATTTTTGGATGGTTAAAAGCCATCGGTTGGATCAATGGGTTGTTGGAATCAACCCGTTGATCCAGCTTTTTGGATGGGAATGAGATACTTTTCATTTTTCTGTAGATCAACCCTTTCTGTAAACCACATATGGTTGGGGATCCATTTTGGATGCTTTCAGCTTCCAGCATGCATGATGGCGTAGCTGAGCTGCGCACAACCCACTCGGTATCTTTTATTCATTTTTATTCGATATGTTGGACACCTATGGGCACAACATACCTGACATATCAAAATTGGTTCTGACATATTGGTAGAACATATCTGACATTTATTAATCTACCATCCAAATTTGGTTCTGACACTGCTTCCCTACGAATGGGTCGAGGCAGACTACGTTCCCTTCCTGGCCGGTTGCATCATCGATGGTTCAGGCCATGAGTTTCTAGGGTTTCGCAGAGCCGTTCTGCGAACGAAACTGCCATATCCAGGGTGACTGGGTGGTGGATACATTCCTATGCTGACATGATCTGACATGTATATATACACAGTTATAAAATGTTATATACATATATGTGTTGTGAATGGGGTTCACATCAAGATTCTGAAGTTTTTTTTTTTAATCTTTGAACTCTATCTGAGGGACTGATTGGCTTAGCGGCTTACTCCATTTCGATTCAGGACTATGAAATCGTTTAAATACTTGTGGGCCATAGTGCCAGTGGCTGCTGCGAGATTTGGTTGCAGCTCCTCCAGGAAGTTGGATGACTTGCACCGCAAGAATGGATATTAAGATGATTAAGATGCGTCATCCCTTTGTTTGGAGCCCGAATTCTGAGTCGGGCTTTAATTGAAGAACTACTCCTATCGCATATATATATAATATATATATTAAATATATATTATATATATATATATATTGCCTAGTGACCATGGTTAAACCGTTAAACCTCATGTTTGAGCGGGAAATCGTGGGATCTCGCAGAATGACTTTTGAAGTGGTCCCCACTTCACCATGGGCAGATGCCAAAGCTGCTCTGCTGGACTTCTTTCGGAGTCTTCTCTTTGGCACGGCACGACGGGACGGGTCTGCTGGTGCGGGGACTGCGCAAAAAATGGGGAAATTTTGGCACCCAAGGAACAAACATCAGCGATCAAGATGGGTTCATCGTTTGCCCTGAAAGTCCGTGGCACTATTCAGGTCTTGGCCCTTGGCTAAATCCGGAGAAGTGGCCATAAACAAACGATTACCACAATGATCTTCTTATTGCAGTTCGGATTAAAAGGAATGATGGAGAACACCTCCGTAGACTGTTCTTTTAAGCCTATTTTACTAACAAGTATGTTGGAATATGTTGGACTGTTGGGCCCCCAAAACGGCCGTGCCAGCAATCCAAAGGTCAGTTATGAGATTTGGAAAGGGTTAGTCTTCGTGAGTAGGACCCTTAAGGCACGAGTAAAAACCCTAAAAGGATCTAAAAGGTACACTAAGACCTATGAAGCACGCAGAAAATTGTGAGAGACATGAGCAATCGTGAGCATTGTTGTTCACAATTGTTCAAGCTTGGCTGACATCAAGCATGTTGATTGATCAACACGCGCTCTATTTTTTTTATTCTTAAAACACTCGACCGTAAAACACTCGGCATTTCCATAACTTTCTCGGCTGTAGAAGCACTCGGCATTTCCATATCCTTTTTGGTCCCACTCTGCAAGTGGCTGTTCTGCTTATAGGGGGCCTTGGGACTTTTAGGGTCAAGCATTGAAGCATGGCGAAGTGAATAGATCCAGTCAGTGGGGTTTTATCGTGCAAAAAAGCTTGGACTCGGCCCCTTAATTTCCATCAGAAAGTCATCCACAAAGGGACCAACCTCGGTGGTGAACTTGGAAGCCCTAGAGGTACCAGAGGCCATCGTTAAGCTGCATCTTGAAGGCACGTAGATGATGGACAGTTTTGGCCAGCGATCATGGACTCATTTATGAGCCCTTCAACATGCCCCTTTTGGTTCGATTTTGTAGTGCGTTTTACCACTTGGTCTAATGGGGATGGCAGCCACACAGGAAGACTGTATATCCACCTATTTCCCAACTAGTACAATATCTACAATTGGATGGGATAGTTTTTTTTTTTTTAATGGATTCAAACATTAAACAAACGTAGCAATGTAGCCATGCCCAAACAAAAAAAAATGAAGTCATGGAGAACAAGCCACTTACTTGGGGTTCATGTGTATCAACGATGGAAGTAGAATTGGATAAAACAAGTAAACAGTGCCCTTAACGATATATATATATAATTATATATATATAACATGAGATGAAACTCGCGAAATACTGGGATATGACACCATTTTCACTTTTCTAGGACCCAACTTCCCACCTTTCTAGATTGACCATCACGCATGTTTTCACTGTAGACATTTGGATATCCGATTGCAATTTGTCATTCCTGGCAGCGTATCATGCCATTTTCATCCATTTTCACCAGACAAGTCTGCTTCAGATCCACTTTTCACCTTCCAAAACAATGTTTTTATGTGGGATACACCCAATGCCATATCAACCATCCCCCAGTCATCCCCATTTTGCTGGTATGTTTACCATCCCCAGGTGAGCGCCGGTCCATGGCATGCCTGAGATCCCTGACCTATCGGGAGGCCGATACCCCAACGCTACCGTAAATAGCTGGATGATGGATGGTGATTTCCCCCAGTCATATGGTAATTTCTTGGTTTTGACCCATCCCCAGTTGTAGTATATTATAATTGTATGTTTATTTTGATGTATATCACTAGAATCTATTTGAAATAATGGGTTAATATTGGAAATCAAGGGAACATATGTGATTGTTCCTTGAATTACAACCAGACATTTGGCCTTGAGTTGGATTGTGTTTGGGCTTGATCTGCCCCTCTCAAAACCTTGGGAGCCACATGGCTTGTGGCCAAAACCTTCAGGCCAGCGGAACGCTCTGGCGCCGGCCTGGGGACGGCGGTTTGGCCGGGGACCGAAAGGGGGACCGAAGGAGACTGAAGGGGATGGCTTGGCACCACGGGGATCTGATATGATGATGTTAAGCAACGTAAATGGCAGAAATGGTGATTTTAGTAACAAACATGTGGATTTAACTAGCAAACATCAGGATTTGAGCATGTATGTTGAATCGTCAGCTGCGAAGAATTTGGATATTCTTTACGAGCAACTAGAATGACATATAGCCACACCTGGATCCAAACAATTGAATTGGTGATCAGCCCAACAAAGATTGGGCATCGAACAAAACAGAATGGGGATAGAACCAGATAATCAATACATGTGGAAAGATTAAACGACAGGTATGGTTTTCTTGTAAATGGAAAACGTATGGGTGACTCGGTACGCCGTTATTAATCCACGCTGCACGTATAGTTCCCGCAATTCTTGGCGTATATGAGTCATACTTGCCACATGGTCAACAGATGTCAGGACGAAGAGAAAATATGCAACAGATCAAGATTCAGACTTGTAAAGCCTTGATATTGGACGAACACATCTACAAATCTAAGTCGATCTAATCACAAAAAGCATACTGTTTGTTATTGTCTTGCCACTAAGTAAGAAACATAGATACTAACAAACTATACAGAAGCATTGGAAGTGACACGCTATTGAGACAACCGAAATCCAGGTGGAATCAAACACAGAGGAAGCAGTTGACACAGAAAGATGTTCAACCCAGAGTGATGTTTGACCTGGGAACCCATGGTGCCGCTGAGCCCAGACCCGAGGTGCCGGTTCGCCGGGCTCCTCTGCACGGTTATTTGAAAGCCAAAGGATCAGATCCACCGAGGAGAGCTGTTTCGGGGTGCCCTAGCCATCCTAGCCGGCCCTAGCCATGCCATTTTGAATCTTTTCAGCTGTGCTCAGAAAATATCACGTTGACCGTTCTCAGGGTTAAAGTTGGATTTCGAAGCTCCTCTGCATTTCGCAACTACTTGGTTGGATTCCGAAACTGTTGGTTGTATTCTGCAACTATTGGCTCTATTCTTTTGCGACTCATCCGATTTGGAAACTAAGCTTGTGCAACTGTCGCAATTGGGGGATTTGCAACTGGGGCTGGGGTGGGCTGGGCTGTGTATTTAATGTGGTAAACCCTCCACCATCCCATTAACAAAGCATGACTGGGGGTCAGTTGACGTCATTCCGTTGCTAGGGGTAAACAATTTCATGAACCTTTATTGGGGATGGTTTATTATTGGGTTTAGCACATCCAGATATTGGAAATTTCGCGGGGTACCACGCCAGGACCTGGATCTCTGGCCTAGCACAAGGTTTGCAGCAGCAGGGGGCTGAGGCGCTGGTGCATCAGGCAGAGGACAGGATGGGAGCCTTGGGCGGATTTGTGCGCCATCAATTTCAGTTCTTTCATAGTGCGCCAAATAAACCTTCAAATCATTCATTTCGAGAACGTTTCACATTTGCGGACTAGAAATGCAGGTTAACCAAGGGAGTTGGATGCTTGCTTTCAAAATTTGGGTGTGTAGGTAGATGTTTTGGGGTTTCAGGACTGGTACTTTCGCTCGGTGGAAGAGTTGCTTGCAGACCCCAAGGTGCTATGGGACGACGCATCGTGGACATCCGCAATGTTACGAAGAGCTGTGTTCCCAACAAACCACAAAGATCACTAGATTTTGCATACCAAAATATATGGGTTCAAAAAACCATTGCTTTTTTGTGGGTATGGGTCAGAACAACCCCAATTATGTGGGTAGGTGAGCATTTTTGAATCGTCAATTCTGTTTATTTTGGACATGTTCCTCAACATTCTTGGATGGCCATCCAATTGATTAGCTGTTCGTAACCAATCTACAACTTGAAATTGTTCTTAACCATTGGACTCATTGGACCAGCCCCCGAATATTTGATAAGCCTGGTTGAGTATTGGACCCAGGAACCTGGGAGTTGACATGGCCAGGGGGCTGATGCAGATGGTGACTACTTCATGGCCTGGTTACGTGAGTGCCACCGCGAGGCGCCACCGTGATACGTCAGGAAATTGGGTTTCTCCCTTGAAACTATGGACTGAGTCACCATCAGGAAATTGGGGGGCTTATTGAGGCAAATAATTTTTGATAAACCATCATTGATGCAAAGGGGTCAGACTTCGATACGACCCTGCTAACTCAGAGTTTTTTTCAAGTGAGCATCGTAAAGCAATCTTCCCAATGTTTGCCACTACTGACATTCCGCTGCATTATGTAGATCAAATATACCTAAAATTGTGGATGAATGTGCTTTAGCCAACTCACTTTTGCTGATCTTTGAGGACAAGAGATTGATTGCAAGGTGTGAGGGATCATGACACCTGGTTAGAGAGATTGCAAACCACCGAGTCATTGTTGTGGCGAGTCTAGTTCCACCAACCAAGGAAGTCTTGCTACCATGCTAAACCTTTGTCACACCAGCACCAGTCCAATCCAGTCCAGCTTACTTGCAGGTTTACGCAGACATAGACAGGACGGGTGACTTGAGGTTGGTAGCAATCGCTACCAAAAAATGGGATACGTAGAGCAAGACCTCTGTCATTGGGCTTCTGTATCTTGCTGCAGTATGAACAGAAGGAATCACTCCCTTTTGAGATTTTCGGGAATGGGGGGCTCCCTTTTGAGCATCCAAAATCCAGGATCCAGGGTCAGACTTTGGATATCAAACTGGGCCAGATTGAACAAGACCATGGATGACGGGATGCTGGTAATGCTTGCAGGAGCGATCCGAAAGAGTTGCGAACTCTGAAGAAAGCCAGGCAGCCATGTGGCGACAGCTCATGGGTTGCAGCAAAATCACTGCGCTCGAAGTGTCAAAACTTTAAAGCCAGGGAAAACACAGATCCTTGGCCATTGTTTTGCTAGCAAACAACTTCACTTTCAGCAACTTTTGACCAATACCCAAACGAGTTTTCTTGAAACAGGATGTCAGAGAGATTCAGGAAGGTGTAGTGTAACTGTTCAAATAAAAGGGGAACTCAAAAATTGAGACCTTTCCTCAAGATTTCAGAAGCTGCCAAACTGTCGGTATTTCTTAAGCTGAGCTGGTTTGCTGTCCAGGAGCAAGAGCAAAAAGTCCAAGCACTACGACTTGGCGAGCATTCGTTCCATCCATTTTGCTTCAGACCCAAGCTGCCTTTTTCTATTGTATGTTTGAGTATTTTGATCGTGGTAGGAATTATGTCGGTGAAGAAGTGTCAAGGTCTGATTTGCATCTCAAGACTCAAAAGAAGTGCACACTCCGAGAAGAAACATCACATCGGGCTAGGACACCCCATATCCTACAGGAAGCTGAAATATAATGTCAATCCTGGATTAGCAACTCATGCAACCCCCAGATACTCAAATGTGGTGATCAGGTGCTGCAAAGATAGACCCATGACTAAACGACCCAGGGTTCCAGTTTCTGTAAATATCCTTGGAACAGCCCAGGTATTCCCAATCTGCAGGAGGCATTCGAGGAGCTCGCTGCATTTCATCCGTAGCTTGACAGCCAGAAACCGTTGCCCTCTGGGTGGGGGTTGCTATGAATGTTGTTGCTGTACTGAACTGACTTTTGTTCTTTAAGGTTTAAGGCTCATGATTCTGACCCTTGCTTGAGGAGGTATCCATGAGTTTCCGAGAAAAGAATATGTTCTGTTGCATCCTGCAGTCCATAGACTGAATCCTTCAGGTAGCAACGCAAAACAAGCTGGGGCTTTCATTCATCATTGAATCATTGAATCATCATTGAATCATCATTTGTTTGTATCTGTCCTTTGTCACTTCAGCCATTTCCTTTTGGCTTCAACGGCTTCAACCCTGAGAATTCGCCAAGCGTCTGGCTTTGTGCCGCGAGGTCGACTCAAGCCGCAAGCCGGAGACAGCGGGTGTCTTTACCCAAACCCAGCTGGGCGCAGCTGGACGTTTCCTTTGATACAGCATGTTCTATATTCAGGATGGTGAAATGGACGTCTATGGGTTTGTCCAAGAATGAGACGTACATACACCAAATGATGAAATGCCAATTTTAATGATAGAAAATGATAAACTGTGTCAACATGTTGGGTACCCGGTACCAAATGTTCAGACAAACCCATGTTATGCAATCTTTGTCGTATCTGAGAGGTTTTGTAGCTTCTCAAAAAATGGAGATGGATGAAACCTCCTATTATGCCATATTTGATTGGGATGAACATCCACAAATCCCATCCCAGCTATTTTACTGCGGAAACCAGGGGCTTCTATGGGTGACTTGCTGACGACTTGAGCTATAGGTCTTGGCCAAGATCATCATCGACAGCTTCCAGCTGCGCCTGGTGGATTTGGCAGCGGTGCTGACCATGGCGGAGTGTATGCTGGAAGCCAAAGAGGTCTCTTTCCCGAAAGGGGTTGGTATGGTCACATCGGATGGCCAAGGGGCCAAGTTTGTGTAGAACTCATACGTACTCAAATTTGATGAAGCAAGATGACGCCATTTTCGATGGATATATTTTTCCAACCCAGCTCGGAATTAAGTTTGCGGAGGGTATTCGAGATTGGGAGTTGTGATGAACCAAAGAATCGGGATAGCATAGATTGTTAAATAGATGAGGATGAGGAATAATAGTGGCTGGTCATGAAGGGGAGATGACGGTCAGCGTCATGACTAAGGAAGTCTGAGTTTCTTGCCCAAATCCGATGGCAAAACTGGGTTAAAAAGATGGTGGACCAGATAGGACTTTCTTTTTGAATCGGGGGACCCCCGAATTATGAAACATGTGTGATGTCATTTGTTGTCATTTGTGAACATTTTGAATGGGGAAACCAATGGTTTTAGGGCATTCCACATTTTTAAAGAGACCAGATGACGGCAGGGTGAGGAGGTGGTGGTCGTGCTCTATGCTGGAGGAATCCCTGGCCCGTGGGTAGTCATCATTACTCGGTCAAAATGGGAACCATTTGCAGATATACTGATATACTAAACATGTTCAGCCATATTGCTGATGGGTATGGGTCTTACGGCCTGGGGACGGTCCTGGATTAGTTTGGATAGATTTCATCATCTTGTGCCCAGAATCTGTGCCGTGAGGTCCTGGCACCTCAATCCTTGCCGCAAGACATGGTCAAACAATCAAACATGTAACATCAATGTAACATGTAGGTCTCTAGTGTCAACTATGGGCAGAGCAAAATTCCAACCCCCAGTTGACCCCGTTGTCGCACGCCGCATGGAAGGAGCTCACACGCAATGCGTGGAGAGGTTTTGGAGGAGCCAAGGCTTTTCCAGCGATGGCCTACCCAAGCGAGGTCTAGCACCTTGGCAGAGCCCTGTGATGGCTGGGAATGGGAAATGAACCATCAGTCAACCAGCAGTGACCAATCGGCAATGGTAGTTTATAGTTTATAGATGTTTATAGTATATAGGAGGTTCAGTCCCATTTTTAAAAAGTCATTTTACATCGATTCAGATCTTGTTGACGGGGTTGCTGGGAAAGGTTGCCACAATTGAAAACCAAATAAAGGGGGTACCATCCTACTTGTATGCCTTCTGGGGAACCATGGGGATGATCCTGCAACTTGGGGTGTGTGTTCAGTATAACCCTGTGGCAAGGGATGATGAAATCAGACAAATGCCAAATTCAGATCCAGTGAAGAACTTCAAGCTTCGTCACGGTGAGCAGGTTGGTGGTTTTGGATGTAATCCTGAATCTCTAATGTTCGGGGCGGAACAAAAACACCACAACTTGATCCATAGCCAAGACCGGCCCCACTTCCCTCGTGACTCTGCCAACTGCAGGTTGGAAAGGAAGATTGGGACGATGATGAGCCACGAGGCCTTGTTTTGCCAAGATATTTACATGATTTCGATAAACTCTTTGAGAAGGATGTTGCCAATGGGTCAAAGTCACCGTTGGCGGACACGGAGATGCAATGCGAGGTTGAGAAAGTGCCAATTCCGTGCCAGGTGCAAATTTCTTGAATAGGTTGAGTGCATCTTCTTTATGTATTTTTTTTTGCCCGAGATTTGGGGCTGCTGCTAGACTGCTGCTAGACAGCTGAGATGTGCTTGTTAGACCGCTTGCTGGACTGCTAGACTGCTGGCAGGGTGCCACTAGACTGCTGTTAGACCGCCAATATCCGCCAATAGACATGCTAGACCGCCAATAGACAACGATATTTCTAGATTGCTACTAACCTATTGACAAGAATTAATTAAATATTTCATTTTTTTTTTTTTTCTCTCTTATTTTCCTATATTTTTTCTTAAATTCCTTAAATATATTTTAATCATTTTTTATCCCTTTCGATTTTCCTTATTTAATTTCCAACCCCACCAAAATCACGAAAAAAATCCGAAAGAAACATATTTTTCTAATTAATTTATCGATTATTTTATATAATAATAATTTATTAAAATTATATTATATTATTAATTTATTTTTTAATTTAAAAATAAAAAATAATGTAAATAAGATAAAATTTTAATAATTTGATTTTAAAAATTAATATTTAGGAATTAAATTAATAAGAAAGGGAAAAAAAAGATTTTTTTTAAAATAAAATTATTAGATAATTATATAATATTTAGACAATTTAGAATAATATAAATTAATTTTAGAAAATTAAATAGATAAATTGAAATAAATTATATATAAAATTCTTTGGAATGAATTGAATAAATATATATATATCTATATATTATATATTATATATAATATAATTTTGAATAAAAAATATTAATTTATTTTGATAAAAAAATATATAATTGATAAAATGTTGGATTGATAAAATATTGAATATATTTTTTTTAGCATATATATTATTAATTATTTTAGATTGATTTTTTTTTGTTAAATAATTATAAAATTATAAAATATATAATAATATATTATTATTATTATTTTAATTATTAATACATAATTAATATATATAAAAAATAAATATTATTTTAAATTAATTGATAATATAAATTAATAAAATATAATTTTAATATGATTCTTTGATTTTATAATTTAAATATGATTTTCTTGTGAATTTAGACGTAATGATGCATGATTTTGTATATATAATTATATATTGATAATAAATATTTTTATTAAATTTTGGTCTTAATGATAAAAATAGAATTTTAATTTAATCTAATTATAATTAAATATAAAAAATAATTATAATTAAATTATATTAGAATTCTATATTTATTATTAAGGCCGAAATTTGATAAATTTATTTATTATTATATAAATATATATAAAATCATGGATTATTTTATTTAAATTTACAGGAAAATCATATTTAAATTATAAAATCAAGGCATCATATGATAATTAATAATATAAATTTAAATAAAAAATAATCGATAAAATAATTATATAATTTAATATATATATATAAATAATAACAATA
>Ga0126342_10009730_pt1 | contig 17224 bp, 10 predicted proteins | sample Cyp1metagenome_FD_92528 | JGI IMG/M metagenome (GOLD analysis project Ga0126342, IMG submission 92528) | Coral microbial communities from Lord Howe Island, Old Settlement Bay, Australia - Cyphastrea 1 metagenome | ecosystem: Host-associated > Invertebrates > Cnidaria > Coral ... | reverse complement strand
TTGTGGACCTGCAGTTCGGGGTCTTGAGCCAAAGGAGCATCATGATTCGTGCCCCTTGGCTGGAGGTTATACGACTATGTACTTGGGGATACAGATTGTACTGTGGGTGTATCCCCATTCGCAGTATGTGTATATGTATGTGTATATGTATGTGGATATGTATGTGTACATGTATGTGTACATGTCTGTGTATATGTATGTGTAGATGTATGTGTATATGTATGTTTCTATGTATGTGTACATGTATGTAGTGTACATGTATATGTACATGTATATATATATGTATGCATGGATTTAATGTAAGGTAAGGTAATGTAATGTAATGAAATGTAATGTAATGTATGGTATGTACGTCTGTCTCTCTGTCTGTATGGATGTATGGATGTATGTATATGTATGTATGTGTTTACGTACGAACGTACGTACGTACGTGCCTACTGTATATGTATGTGTACACTATGTAAGTACGTACGTACGTACGTGCATACTGTATATGTATGTGTACACTATGTAACATCCTTGTGCAGTTATGCGTGTATCATGTATACATATTCTATGCAATGGTTATAGAATGGTCCCAAACACTTCACGGCTTTGTGGCTGTTACATGATGGAAACATCACATAGGTGGTACATGGTGGTCCTTGTTCATAGTTCGTCTGTCAACTTCCTAGGTCCAGTCCAATCACTTCACGTTCGGGGTTTCTCAGAGAGGCACCAAGCCGACGCCAAAAAGCGCTGCAACGGAGTGCCTGTCATATAGGTAACACAGGAATGACACGACTGGAAGGCCAGAAATGTGATGTGTGCTTTCGTCGTCACATTGTCTAGAGGAGCAAAATTTGCAAAACTTAAGAAAAGGCGATTTTTCTTGGTTCCAAATATCAACACCATTTTCTTAAAACATAATCAATGCGCCAGCAGTTCAAACATCGATGCAGTTGGTTCACAGTGACTGCAATGATGAAAAGAACTTCAATTGTTGTTCCATTGTTCTCTTCGGGATCGGAGCCTCCTGCAGCTTTCTTCTTATGGGCTTCCACCTCCTGTGCCTTCGCAAGCTGGTAGCCAAACAAGTAGAATGAAGCACGTCGGGGACAAATGGATCGCTCAATCAAAGATTGTCGCCCATGATGAGAGAAAGAGAAGGAATAAAGATGACTGAAAAGGATATACAAGGGATAATAGCAAATTCATGAAGACATAAAATGCAGATGAAAAAAAAAAGGGTCAAATAGTTCTGGGAGGGGATGAACGCGGGAAGGAATGATGGGGATCCAGAGAGACAAAGAGACTTCAAAGCCAGGAAGGGGAACACGGTGAAGACACGTGAAAACAGTAGGCTCAGTGGGATTGCTCTGGCGTTGCAGACATTACAGTAGAAACCCGTTGATCCACCCTGCCCAGCGAATTTGGTCTTGTAGTTTGTGTGGGCGTGCTACGTTGAGCTGTCAAGAAAAGTCGGGCGTGGAAAAGAGATTCTTGCGTGTCATCGCTTTGACCACTGGATCCTAAGTTTGTACGAATGCTACTGTAACGCCGTAGGGCAAAATGTCCTGTAGTTGGTGATCTGTGGCACAAACATCGTCAGAGCTTGGCACCACGGAAAAATGTTGAGGACTGATTTGATTCTCATTTCAAATGATCCGAGGAACATGTTTCCTATTTGAGAATGAATCAATCACATACAGAGAGAGAGAGAGAGTGCAGAAGTACTTCAAAAAGCAGAGGAAAGAAAGAAGAAAGAAGGACTCTTGCCATCTGTATTTGAGAATGGAGAATGCACAAGAAATAATGTGAACATGATTGAGAATTTGTGTACAATTCCGTACATAATATGTTGTGATATGTTGTGTATAAAATGTTACATATATATTGTATTATATTTAGTACATGTTTAATATATATATATATATTAATGATTAATGTAATGGAAATGAATGGAATCTGTTTAGAATATGTTTGTTCAGCAATTTGATGTGTGGATTTCGCAAAGTTTCGGCACCTCTGCAAGGTCACAAACCAGGAAGCTCCAGGCATGGACAGGGTGACTCGCCTTGCCAATACGGTGAGAAAAGTGACGTGGAAATTTCAAGCAAGAAATATATATATATAGATAGATAGATCTTACAGATCTTACATACATCAATTCTATTTCATGATATTTCGATGTATTTATACATATTTATGATTGTTTATGTACATATAGTCCTTACATTGTCTGGTTCAACGAGATGATTGCTCACTAAATCTTCCAACAGTCTGCCTCTTTTATCGAAGTGTTGAATAAAAAGTGTAATGGCATTCGTTGGAAAAGAATAGATTGCGATCCGATGTTCTACGTTCGTTGTTTTTTTGGCCTTCCTTTTCCATGTCTTTTCCAAATCCATTCTGGAGCCAGAAAGACACTGAAGTCGAATGGTTCGTTTCGCTGGAGCTGTCTGAGTCACAGGCGTCGAAAACGCAGGCAGATAAAGGTGAAGCCGGCGCGGAGGCAATCGGAGTGGAACCACCTCAGAGAAAGTTCCAGTCCGACAGGGTCCGACAGGGTCCGACAGGGTCCGACAGGGTCCGACAGGGTCCGACAGGGTCCGACAGGGTCCGACAGGGTCCGACAGGGACACATGCACAGAGTGCCACAGGGTGCACAGGCAGGAAGACAGACAAAGATTGCAGACAGAATGAGATGACATGAAGAGCAAACAAATCACGCTTCCTATGACAAAACATGGAATCCGAAAGAGTAAGCCCCAGGGACATACACGTTGCAATAATGCCCGTGGGGCTCATCAACATGTGGCTGCATAGCGCCTGATCTTTACAAAGTTCTCACGTCCATTGTGGCAAGGATCTATGTCAAGTGCGCGCAAAGGAATTCATCCACAGGAGGAGACTTAGAAGACGAACCCACAAGCTGCAAAGTGTGGAAGTTCTTGAAATCACGGGTTCAACTTGCAACTTTGAATCCACTTGAGTTCAAGAATGTTCAAGAAATATTTTCAAGTGCAGCTTTGTGGCCAGAGTCCATGACCGTGGTGGGTGGAAGGAGCAAAGGCACCTCAGCAGCGCATTTTCGCATAAAAAGACAAGCCAACTGCAATCAACTACGACAGTACCTCTCCATTCACTACGTGCACCGAACCACTGCGATGAAGTTGGCAAACTGTTCAACATGATTCAATCTTGATTCAATATGTCAATATGGATTCAACATCATTCATTCAGAATCATTCAACATCATTTGGGCGTCAGAGAAGCTTTGTCCCAAATTCAGTTGGGTGTTCGAAACACCGAGGACATTGCCAAACACTCATCGGCCAAGAAGGCCATGGTCAAATGCAGAAAGACAATGTCATCGCTGAAGCTGCGAAGACCTGCTGGGCGAGCCGCTAAAATTGTGGCAATGCAATAGTTCCAATGTGTTCCAAGCTTCAAAACGCTCCCTTTGCTGTTTGCACCAGTGTTCTGTGAAAGGCAGAGACCAGAAGTATGCAAGTGATGCTGAACGCTTCTGGTCCACTTGCGGAAAACTACTCTCGCAGAAAGGATAAACCGCAGTTGAGCTTTGCTGCATCTGCGCTCTCCATGCCTTGTGTCTGGGAATCTGTAGCACCTTTGGCCAGGAAAAGTTCAGCATCCCAGGCCTCAGATCTTTCTCAAACGTACTGCACAACGGCAACAAAGCCCTCACAGCCTCTTAACATCTCTTAACTACACCTACATGGCTGCAGCCATTCAAAATTGCATGTCGGAAATCTAAACAAAACAATGCGTCAGAGCCAGCGGATACTAAGCCTTTACTAAGCCACTCTGTCACTCAGTTGAGTCCTATGGAAAACAACTGTCGAGTGAAAAGGTCATGGCTGGGCCCCATTCCGCGCCTCCACGGCTCTTGCTGCATGAGTCCAAGGCCTTGATTTCAAAGTGGGACATGGACGAAGAACAAACATGTACACGCAGTACACGCCACACTGGATTGGGAAGGATGCCTGCTGCTTTGCTCAGTCCTTCTGCATATATCTTCGAGAAGGAGATCCGCTCTTGAAACTACGTGGACCAACGATCCATCTTGCATAAACAAACAGCAAGTTTATAGCACGACTCGAAAAAAGAAAAAAAAAATGTGACTATTTTCTTCACATTTCTCCTGCTAGCTGGCTTCAAGAGCACAAGATCATGCAATCTTCGCACACTTGCAGCAAATCGCTGAATGCCAACACCCCCTACATACAAATCCATCTGCTAGAGATGGATGCTTTGGCATTGGGCATGGTTCACATGGTTCAGGAGGTTCAATCAGGATAGATTAAGCAATCGCAAACCATGGACATCCAAGAACACATTGCTTGTCTCACAGCACCAAATTCTGTCTGCAGCCCCAGGCAGGTCTCGTCCATCTTCCAGAGAAACGCGCAAAGCGATATGCTGCAGGAGTCGTTTGTCCTAGTCCGCACAGAGCCAGAGGGTTGCAAAGACACCAGCAGCCCTCATTTTTGACCTACCGACCTACCAGTCATTCTTGGGCCTCAAACTAGGCACTTAGTCGTTCGGAAATCCAGGAAAGACGGACTCCAAAGTGAATAGAGTGAATAGTTTACATTCCTTTGAACCATTTGAACAAAAACGGTTGCACCATCAACGTAATTACTTTGTGGAACCCAGGGTCAAGAAAGGCAATCACTCTAAAGGCAGCCAGATCCATGGGGAGGATCTCCCCAACACCAGACTCCCCCAACATCCAGCATGTACAGACTTAGCTCCTTCGGCACATCATCAGGCGCTTGCGTCCAGGGTGGCAGGTGATAAACATCTTGAGCTGTCTGCACGGCGTGGTGCCTGGGCCGCTGTACTTGAAAAGCACAAATTTCAGATCCGTGTATCGTCATGTTGAGTCATGTAAGTGTTTGACGCAAAGTGCGATTTTGACTGCTTTGGCTGCTTCCGCTGCTTCGTGCAGTTACAGTCTTGAGCAGCACATGCGTTGAAAATAGCCGACACGACACGTCCAGTATGTATGTGACATGCTATTGTGAGACATTGTGGACCACAGCTGAACGCTGAATTCTCCGAAGCTTCACAGCAACAGGAACAGAGTTTTCCACAGGAGACAGGCAAAGAAAAGCAAAGAAGAGTCGGTCAAAATGGAATCTGGAACTTGAAACTTGATTTGGCATCTTCCCAGTTTCCTGGAACCTTCCCGCAGAACTGTGCCGATATTCACGGAACCGCGGGCAAACACGGCCTCTGCTTGATTAAAATTGGAACCTGGACTTTGAACCCCAAACCTCCACACCTTCCAAGCCTTTCCCTATCGCCTGCAACTAGGTCCCACCCACCAGCCCGAGCTCCAAACCAAACCCAACCCAACCCCATTCGCCTAGACCCACATCCAACCCTATGCCCTATTCGAGGAGACCTAGAAAAAGCATCAAAAAGCTATCAACAGCTGGAGAGATTCAAGATTCATGAGTGTGAACAGTCCTTCGGAACAGGTAAACCATGTTTTCTGGTGTTCATCACTTGGATTTTCTCTGTGCTTCAAAAGCTGCAGACAAATCTAAGCAAGCGGACCAAAGACGAACCTCTGCGCGACTCCTGGCAGTGACAAGACAAGAAGCTCTGGCTGAAGGGCCCTGTGAACTGTGAACGGGGGCTTGAGCTAAGCTACTCAGCATCACTTTGCCTCAATTACACTGGAAGGGCTGACAGCAGATCTGAGCTATAGCACTATGACTTGAGAAGTGCAAGTGCTATGAAAGGCAAAGCAAAGTCTTGAAGGGAACATAAGATACATAAGTTGCTTGTTTGGGAGAGTCGAAACTGACAACGGCCACACGTTTTAATTCATGAATGGCAATACGGAAGTCTTTTCTGTTTGGCTTTCCACTCAATTCAAATCAATGACTTTTGCATTAATTTGGTCAGAAAGCACATACTAATCAGATATAATCAGACCACACCAGTCTGAGTAGTCTCTATACTTTGCCTATCCAATGGCTTTTCATTTCCCACAAAAAAACTCTTGACGGTCGGTACTTTGACACGAGCTCAGTCTCTAGGGCCTGGTACCTGACAAAATGGACCAAATGGACCAAATGGACCAAATGGACCAAATGGACCAAATGGACCAAACATCAAGGCAATTCTGAAGGCAATTCATGGCAATTCTGAATCTGATGGGCTGTACTACTGTACTGATGGTACTGGACAAAATGTTGGCATTTCCCAATAATTACAGTACATTGGATTTCCATTGGCAATTCTGATCTGCCCAGGCACTGTATTGTCAGCTGCGATCTGCTCAACATGTGGAAGAAACTTCCCATTCATTGTAATAACTACACGCTTTTCGCCCTTCTTTCCAACCTGGGAGCACAGGACCGTGGCAACTAAGACATGCATGAAATGACAGCAAGACGTCGCTCTCCGCATCCGCACGGTGACAGCTGCACCAGCCTAAAAACTCTGATATGCCCGTGCAGTTGATGTTTGTGTCGCCAGTTATGTGTCTGTGCAAGCAAGCAACTGTGGTTCCAACATCCAGGTAGAAATCTATTGCACTCATAATTCCATCACCACACTGTTCGTTGACCAGGGCCTCCAACCGATGCAGTAAACAATTACAGAACAAAAACACGTGCAATAACTAGCAACATGACCAATGCTTCCAACATCTCTCGTCTGACAGTGCACAGAGGAATCCAGTCCTCACATCACAACGAAAGAAAGCATTCAGCGAAGCATTCAGAGATGATGAAGCTCCAAATTGTTTCAATCGTAATCGAATCGTTTCAGTGGATTTATGTTGAGAAATTTAGAGCGCAACCTAATGTTTCAAATGCCTAGACTGGATTGACAAGCAGTCGTCTTGGTCTTTGTTCATGACGCGTTCAAGGTCCATAAGAGCACACCAACCTTTCCCAGAAGCTCTTGCCTTAATCGCTTCACCATAGTGCGTAATCCTTGGCAAAATGTGTGGTGGAATTGCCATCCCGCATGCCCCATTCTGCTTCACACCCAAAACAAATTTCCCGACCAATCAGAGTACCTGAGTGGCCACACGCCTCATAGGTCCTGTACACATTTGGCTCCTCAGCAAAGTGCAAGACATATTTGTTGAATCCCTACTTCCAGTGATTTCTAGTGGTCCTAGTATGAGATTGGACGGCCACAGGAGCCAGGTATGGGTCTGCACTATCAGGTGAAGTGAGCAAGGCAGCCAGGACGCATCCCCAAAAGCCAATACTATCAGTGTTACCTTCCGAACTGCTTTTAGGATTTAAACAGATCTAAGACAGTGCCTTGAAATGGCCATCCAGCAGGAAACTCATGAAAAGTCTTACTGCAAAGGACGGATCAGGCACAAACCTGTCGTTGACCTAGAAACGTTCTAAGTCTAAGTCTCTAAGTTTGTCGAGTTGGATTGGTGGTTTCAACTTCCCTGAAAAACGTTTAGTTGCGGATCGTTCCAGGTAGGTTCGAAAATAGGCAAAAATCAAGCCATCAAATCAACCAAATCAACCAAAATAGGGAATTTTAGACGGGGATCCGAGAGTGGAAAAATGCTAACCTCAAAGTGAAGAGCTCCTTTGAGCTAATTTGGACGAGGATTTAGCCACGCCAGTCCAGTCTCCCAAAGTTTGGCCCTCTCCTGCAGAATGGCCGGATCAAAGCTGCGCATAGGTGGCTTTTGCATGGCCTTCAAATCCTCGTCGTTGATGCCCGGCACCAACTCCTCACGTTAGTCTTCCCACAACCAAACGTGCTTGTCACTGCTTGTCATCCATGCAATGATGCAACATGATGCAACGCTCAAAACTGCCTTTTAGGTCTCGAAACATAGAAACTGTTTCAATCACCAAATTTGTCTGAATTACCTTAAGCACCCCTTGGGCAACATGACCTGTACGGCCTGTACGGCAAGGATCTCACCCTCTCATGAGCCACATGAACGTTGAATAACATTTTTGCTCTATGTAAGCAAAATGTCTTGAAATGTTTGACAGTCTGTCCGGACCGCTTTGTAAGCTGAACCCTGACAAGCAGTGTAGAGAATCTATCAAATCCGACGTTAGACTACCATCACAAGTGAGAGAATTTGCATTGGATGGCTACTGTGACTACAACGCTCTTTCCCGGACCACACCTGGCCCTTCACCAATTGCAAACCCACTACTTCTCCTTTATCTTGGCAGCAGCGGTGGGTTTCAATTGCGCCTGGTTGAAAAAGAGATTTGCCTAGGCATGACCCAAACCGCAAATGTCTGGGAAGTAGCAGTGTGAAATTCACAAAACATCTACAAGTCTAGCCGAGTCTAGCCAAACCATCCAGCTTACATCAGTGGACTCTGTTCAGTGCAGAGGACAGGGAAAAATGAGCTGCGAAGACACAGAAGACACAGAAGACACATTGATATTATGATCGTATTTGTCAAAGCTGCACCTCGGATGTCCTGCTAGTGTCTGAATGTGGAGTATCTCATGCGATTGTCTGTGACTTCAATTTCTAGTGGCTATAATGCACGATGTGATGTAGTGTCTCCTCTTGCACTGTATCAAACAAAACAAGCTGCGCAGGCGCCCTTTTCCAGTTTCTGGATGTTCCTGGGACACATGTTCTATCATTTTCTCCATTTCTCTGGGACACAAGCGCTTAGTTTTTGTTTTAGCATGTCTGCATGCAACTGATGCAAATTCAAAGGTGTTAGTTTTGGGGTGAAGTCGGGGAGGTGTGTGTGTGTGTATGTATATAATTATATATATATCCGGCATATATGGGGTGGCATTTTGTGATGCATCTGCTATGCAAATTCACTTCAGCTGGCTCAGTTGGATTGGCATGTGTAGTTTGATTCTGCCAACGGTCAACAGTTTCACAACAACAAAACATGCCGCGCGACATTCCTCATGATCTATCATTTAAAAGTCACGGGTCTGGCTCTTCGCACACTGGCAAAACCATGCGTTGCAGCAGGAATTCTTTTCCAGCGCCTTTATTTGGGTATGTAATGTATATGATGCTTCAGAGCAGGGCCTTAGTACGTCCTGATCGAGTCTTTGCTTGTCTTGAATTGTCTTGATTCATCAGTCTGCCCAAGTTAGTCCTTCTGCAAATCAATGCTTCAGAACCTGATGCAACTTTTCTAGGACAATTGTCCAGGGATCTTCAGCTCTTTTTGATTATTATGATCATGTGGCCTAATTGCCGTCTTTGTGGATCTTCATCGGGGATCATGGTCGGCTTGGATTAGGAAGCAATCAGCTTGAAATGTTGAGTGCTCGCCTGTTACGTCTGTGAACTGTCCAAGAAGAACTTTCAGTGCAAGTCACTGTGTAGGCATTGGTCAGCCCAAGGCCCAGCGCAATCCTTCGTGCCCGAGAACCATCCAAGGTCACTCACATAAATAGCCATGAACTGACCATGAACTGACCAGACCACGAACCATGGATTCCATGGATATCCTCAAAATGTGTCAAGTCAACTGCGGTCGGATGTTCGGAACTGACTTGGATTGGCTAGAACCTGGCTTTGTCCAGGTGCTGGACACCTTCTCAACCTTGTCTCAAAAAACTATTTCCAAAGCAGTACATCCACATCATGACATGGACAATCAGAGTCAAAGGGTAAAAAAGGCTTCGTTGTTTTCCTGCTAGCTGTGAAGAGAATCTGGAATCGCTGCTTCGCTGCTTCTGCTGACCAGGCGCTCGTCAAATGTTTTTCCACTCTGTTCTTTTGCCGCCAGGAGCCGCGCAACCAAGGACGCTTTCTCCTGAACATTATATAATACTTCAAATCATCTCAAATTGTCCACTGGAAACGGGACAGAACAGTGGCGCCATTTACAGCATCTCGATCCCATGGCTGTCCTCCGGGCAGGATTTCATCCGCTTTGCAGGGGGAAGCTCCATTGCTCAGGGCTACTGATATTTCAGCTGCTTTCAAACGGCCTCTGAGCAAGCAAAGCAAGAAAAGTGAGAAAGGGAAGTACCTTCGAATTTCTTGTGATTCCCCGACCTCGCCCCATGGACCATGCTAGGCTATGCACATCATGTCGTGCGGTGCTATCGAACATTCCATCAAATTGCCATGTTCCTTGCCACTGCACTGACCCACTTGTGAAAATGGCTGGTGCTTCTCACTCGAATACTTTCAAACCATTGCTCTCAACAGACTCCCTCTGCAACTGCATGAAGTCCGGGGGCAAACATGGCAGCTGCACAGAAGCTTCAGAGCCAATTCGCGAACTGTGATGTCACCAGCCTGTGAGTTTACCACTTGAAGACCCCGGAGACTGTATTGGTCAAGTAAACAACCGACAACCAGCTGCGAAATGTGTGTATACCGTATGTATGTGTATGTATATGTATGTATATATATATACATATTATTATCATTATCATTGTCATTATTATTGTTATCATTATCAATTATTTACTACTATTATTATTACTATTATATATATGTGTGTGTGCATATATGTACGTCCAATTATATGCCATGTACAGTAAGCAACAGAGGGACACCGTTTCAATAGCAGGTGACATGAGCTGCGCTACAAAATCATTATGGCCAGGTTTTCAAAAGTTGAAACCTTGCAGATTCAATATAAAAGCAGCATATCAGACTTTCGGCCGCCGCCTGTTTCTTCTCTTGGAGCAAGGCAATAAGCTGCTGAAGCAAATATCGCAACCTGTGACGTTTGATCCAGGCTGTTAGAGCATTAAGCCCCGTGGGTCATTCGTGAGTCATTCTGCCATTGTGACCACAGGTGGTTATCCGCGCTTATCCATTCTTTCCTTATGGCCCAAGTTTGCTAGACAAAGACTGAAGAAGAATCACTGGCATGTCGGAAACTTCTTTGAAAGCATGTTTGTTCAGGAGCCCTTACAAATTTATCTTTCTTATTCCCTGTGAACCAATATAAACCAATAACATTTGTTTAATCAATCAGAGTGAACCACTTTGAAGTGATCTGAATCAATGGCATCTTCAGAAACAATCTCAGGCCGCAGCAGGGACACAGCCTCAGCCATGTGCAATAGGATAAAGGGTGACAGTCTGTGTCAGACACAAGGAAACTTTGAAAACTGACTACGTTTATGGCCTCCAAACCATCCAAACCCCAGCTAAAAATAAGCTGATAAGTGATCATGTCCTGATGACACACATAAGAACGATCAGACTTCCAGCCAAGCAAGACAAGAAAGGTCCGACTCTAGTTATCAAACGTGGCCCTGGCAGCAGGCCACATGGGCTTGAAGGCAGCATTGAGCAATTCTTCTGCAAAGTCCTCACGGTGCCGATTCCATCACTTGCAGATTGGATCTCTCGAAGTCTCGAGCATTGAACAGAGTCACATGCATCGGGAGTCAAAACATTCCGGACAAGAAGTGAAAGAAAAAACGTCATAGGTTGCTCTGCAAAAGCTTCATTGTGCACGGAAATAATTATGTTCTGACTACCAAGAGAAAATGAAGATCTTAAGGTGCCTAGAAAATCTCTGCAATTGGACAAGTACAAAGTCATGCAAATGGAACTAGTGGGGCAGACTTCATCCAGATCCTACAATGACAATACTGCACCTCGAGGATTCCTCGAGCCTCTTCATCTTTGCCTCAGCCCAAATCGATTGACCAAGTAAAGCAATGTGTCACACTATCAGAAGAAATTCCTCCAATTGCTACCAAGATCGCACAGCCGTGAAACTACTGGACCGCACCCACAAAATACCTTTTCCAAGAAACAAGCGCCTTACATACAATAGCATGAAAATGAATTGCAACATGTAATTGCAATGGATCCTGTGGCGCGAACCACTGCCCACCCTGGGCTAAGCACTGCGGGATAACACCAAACGTTGCAGCAAACCGGCCATGAGCTGGGCAATGACCTGAGTCTGATGGCCCACAGCTGATCAAAAGAGAATCAGTGCGGTTTGTTTTGCTTCAAGAGCATAGTGGCGTCCTGTACCGCTGATTCTTCGAGAAGATTCCCCCTTATACCCGATCCCCGAATGCCCAGAATGCACCGATCCAGCAGTTCGTTCTGGAATCAGAGTTGGAGACTGTTTGTAGACCGGGTTTCTGCTGCACGACAGCCTCAAAGTCCACATGGGCACCTGGAGTACTATGACAGAGCACAAAGCCAAACAAAGCAGGCCAAATCACGCTCTTAGAGCTATTAGAGCATGCCATGGTCCCATGGTCAAGTCAAGATCAAGGCAGCAGGAGCTCCGTTTCTAGACCTACTTGAGGTGCTTTTCAAATCTGCGGGGGATACCAATAGGCTCTCGGAGTGGAAGGCAGCTTGACTGGCAGAGCCGTAAGAGCCTCGGGTAGCAGCATTTGAAGATGTTCAGTCCCCAATGTGCACATGTCTAACCACAAGGGAGAGATGATAGAAAGGGAAAAGCAAAGGTTTCAACATCTGTAAGGGGCCGTGTCGGTGACGACATCAGACAATGACATGATGGTGGTTGAAGTGTCCGAAACTGTAGTGATTTGCACATTTTGGTTTTTCTTCAGTAAATTTGTGGTTCAAATTCCATGGAAGGGTCGCCTCAAAAGTGGAAAATCTAGTGTTTTACCACAACGAAATTGTAATTCTGTATACCAAGAGCTCCGTGAAAAAGTTCGTTTTTTTTGATTCAAGTACAAAGTTGTCTGAGTTTGTTGAGGACATTGCCTGTCACGCTTTTGCGCCAGACTGCAGCATACAGGTACTTCCAAAATTTCATGAAGTCTTGTCTACAGTCTTTGTGTGTATGTAACTGCCTCGGAATCGGTCTTTTAAACTGTAGAAAGTGCAAGAGAACGTCCGGCAGCGTAGCATGACGTGTGTGTGTGTGGAAGTGCAAGAGAACGTCCAGCAGCGTAGCATGACGTATGTGTGGAAGTGCAAGAGAATGTACTATGTAGTTGAAGTCGAAATGAACGTTATTCTCCCACCCCACCCCCCCCACCCCCAAAATATCAACACGCGCATGGCCTCTTACTGGCGTTGACACCAAAAACAACTATAGTTCGGCTTTTGACCAGGTGGCAAAAACATCAAAAACATGGCTTAGGTCCTTCAGAATGCATCAAGGAAAGGGAGTCACTATCACAATTTATCACTATCCTCTTGCATTGACAAACTGGTCATCAGACTGATCAGTCTCCGCTTTCCACAGGCTCCAGGCAAATGCGTCCATGTGCTCAGGCCATAGGCTGCGTTATCCTGTTCAAGCAAGTTTAGCTTAAGTCCAAATTAAGTCTAAGACTTGGCAGACTCAGCACGAAATTTCAGAAATGACAAGTTTTGTAACAGTTTGATCACAGTTTTGCATCTCAGGCTCCGTGTGCCAAGTTGGCCTCGGTCGCCGGTAGTTGAAACTTCTTGGCACGTTTGCCACAAGGTAGCCTGAAACGAGGAATGCCAGAGTCGAATCCAACACTTGTCCCGTTCTGGTCCTCTGTCCTCTGCCAATTCCCAACCACACATTGTACCCTGTGGCCTTGGTGCTCGAGACAGGAACTCCTGTATCACTGAGCCCCTGAGGGCACTGTTCCGCGAGAAGATGGTCACCAGCATCTGACAAAAAAGGCAAGCACATTTCGAAGGAATCATTGTGAAGCAGGAATGTTTTGGTCCACCCTGAAACGATATTTGCCTCACAACATCTATATATATATATATATACATACCCGTTCAGATAGGCACGAATCACCTTTTACATGGAGGCATTTTGGTACAAAAACAAGGTTTTACCCCTCGGCTGTGACAAGGGTTATGAGCCCAAGTCAGCGTTTCCCACGGTTCCTGGCAATCCCTGGTACTCGGAGAAGGCCCAGGCTGAATGCAGGCTTCAGGCATTTAGGCCAGCGGACCTGCCAACGAGTCCAGATGGTGGCGGCAGCATGATGGAGCCTTTGCAGAGCTCAGCGGGTGGAGAAGGGCAACTTTTTCAGACGGCGATGGGTCCGACTGGGAAGGGCCGTGGATGCAGTTCGGCAAGTGAGTCTGTGCTGCAGCGGCCTACAGTTCGAGGCCATAGCAATCTGAGGACGGAAGGGGCCATGCCTGCTGGAGAGACTGTAAAGAAATCTATGGGGTCTGTTAGCCAAGCAGCTGGGAATCAAAATGGGGGTCAAGACACAGAAGGGCTTCAGAGGGCACTAGAAGGTGAGCTGGTGGACTTTTTTTGAGGCGACAGAATTCAATGCTAATGGAAGAATTAGCAACTCTCAAGACGAAACTGGAGAATGATGGGTCCAACAGGGCCAACTCTGGGATGGAATCAACACCATGGTCTGCTGTCAATGGGGGAGAATCTTCTACTAGCGGTGCAGGTGGTGTAGAGGTTTTTCAACAAGTGCGAAGCAGTAGACATGGTAGCAGGACTCCCAGGTCATCCAAGAATCGAGATGCAGCGGTTAGTCCTGAGAGGAACAAGGAACCAGCCAGGTTCACGCCGAATGGAACCAAGGTACCAGCCGGGCCGCCACCTCAGTCTGAACCTTTTTGGCCGCCGGTACCACCAATTCCAATGGTTGAGAATGGTCAGGATGTGGTAGAGAAGGAAAACATGAGTGGTATCTATGATACATGTGAGTCAAAGCCACGTGTGAGAAATGGAGATCGTGAATGGAAGCCTCAGTGTGAGGGTGTTGTGACGGCAAGTGAAGCAAAACAGTTTTGGCTGGAACAAGAAGTTCAAGCACTTCGTTCTGTTTTGAACAAGGTTTCAATTCCAACAGCGTTTCATGAATCTGGATACTGGAATGGAGGTTTTGAATCTAGGGTCAACCCGCAGCATGCGTCTTTTGTGCCTGGAGCTTCTTTGAGCGTTGGCGGAAGCGGCGCTGATCGTCTTCTGCATCGGGCCTCAATGGAGCTTGGTGGAAGTGGTAATGAACACCTTCTGCATCGGGCACCGCATGGGAGCAATGGACTAGATCCACATCAAGGTCGGGCTCCATTTGCAGGTTCTCTGACAGGCGGCGCTCGGGCTGAGCATGTGCATGGAGAACATCTTTGCCACGATCGGGCTGGCCAGCATGGTGGACACCAAGGAGACGCTCGGGCTTCTTTGGAGCATGGTGAACATCGTTGCGACGGTCGGGCTTTCGCGATGCATGGAGATCTACCTGCACAAGCTCGGGCTGCATCGATGAGCGCTGATGGAGTGGGTCTACTTGACAAAGGTTATGGACGCTCTCAAGACCTTCCACGGCATGGTGTGGGGGGAGGTGGATTCGGAGATGGATCATATCCGGGCAGAATCTATGGCCCGTGGACAGAGCACTCAGGTGGATCGATGAACACCAAGGGAGAGCTTCCAGATCTGCCTGCGGACTCTTCTCCTCTGCAATTTGGAGATTGGCTTCACCTGATTACGCCAATCATGAAGGACATCAGTGCATCAGCAGACTGGTGGTGGGAATCAACGTTGAGAGAGGCAAAGGTTTTCTATGAGAACTGGCGGACAAGCTCGCCTCTGCAGAGGATCCAAATACAACCACGACTTCCAGAAGACATGCAGAGCTCCCAGTTCCAACGAACAGAACAACGTGGAATTCAGATGCTTCTCAAGGCGATTCCTTCCACGGAGCAGCAAGCTTTGGTGACTGATCGAATCCTTTCTTCAACTGGCATCATCTTCAAGCTGTTGGTCAGATTTCAACCAGGTGGTCCAGGTGAAAAACAACTTTTGCTGACTCACTTGACGACGTTCCCCAAGTGCAAGGACATCCAAGAAGTGGCATCAGCACTGAGGAGCTGGAGACGGCATTTTGGCCGTGCGTTGGAAGTGGAAGCTACACTTCCAGATGGTGTACTCCTTTTGAAGAACCTGGACTTGCCTCAACAGAAGCTGGGCACTATGGACAATCAGGCGGCATTCAGGCTTTCTCAGAGCCGCATGGAGTTGCAGTTGGACCAGAAGCCAACACAGCAAAGCCTTTGGGCATTCAGCCAATGTCTTCTTGCAGAGGCTGAAACACTGGCACTGTTCCAATCATCTACCACTACGACAACGGATCAGTCTCCTTTGAAGCTGAAACAAATGCAAAATGATCCGAAAACACCTTCAAGAACTACGGCAACTGAAGGCAATACCAAATCAAGTCCTATGGCGGAAAAGCCATGTCGCTACTTCATCTCTGATGGTGGATGCAAAGCTGGAAAGTCATGCAAGTGGTTGCATTCTTGGGATGGGGTGACGGACAAGTCATCAAGATGTTGGATATGTGGTGCAAAAGATCATCGGAAGTCCGAGTGCAAGGTGAAGGCTGCTCCGAGAAAACCAGGTGAGCCATCTGGCTCAGGGGGAGGAACAGGCCAAGGACGTGGGGGGAGCAGCAATGATGTGTCAACTTCCACAACTACGGCAACCTCTTCAGCAACAGGTGGAAAAGCCGGTGCAGCAGCGGCAAAGGTCTTGCAGAACACGGACAAGATGAGCACTGCATCCACTTCATCAACTTCAGCATTTCCGGCGGAGGTGAAAAATCCCAATGGACTTCCTGAAGAAGGTGTCAATTCAGGAGATGGTGGAACGGGAGGTGATCCAAAAGGAACCAAGGCTGATGAGTTGCTACATGAAGCAACACAACTGCTGAAGTCACTGCGAGTTCAGCCCAAGGTCAATGTCATGCAACTGGCAGGACTGGAACAGGCGGAGAATGATTGGGTGCTGATTGACTCAGGCGCCACACATGCTCTACGTCCTGCACATGATCTACAAGAATGGACCAATGCAGAAAGAACTGTAGTGCAACTTGCCAATGGTGAGACGGAGGCTTTTCGTCTCAAGAAGGGCACCAAGGTGTTGCTGGGACACCCTACACAAACGACTTCAAGAATCGTGCCCATGGGTGGTCTCACAGCACTGGACTTCACACTGCAGTGGTCTGGGGATCAATGTCAGCTGCGTGATGATGAGGGCAGGGAGTTTGAAGTTCGAGTTGTTCAAGGCTGCCCTATGGTGTCTCTTGCAGATGGCCAGAGAATTTTGGAGTGGCTTGAGTGGTATCAGGCGCATCAACAACGGAAGTTGGCGATGGTGAGAACTCTGCTGGCTGATGACACCCAAGTGGATCGACAGCGTTTGGACCTGGAGCTGGCTTTGACCTACAAGTTGCGGCAGCTTTTTCCACATCTTCCTGATGAAGTCATGATGCGAATAGCACCGCATCTGGAAATGGTCAAGACAGAGAACTTTGAGTCCAACTTGCCATGGAA
>Ga0126342_10009729_pt1 | contig 17225 bp, 17 predicted proteins | sample Cyp1metagenome_FD_92528 | JGI IMG/M metagenome (GOLD analysis project Ga0126342, IMG submission 92528) | Coral microbial communities from Lord Howe Island, Old Settlement Bay, Australia - Cyphastrea 1 metagenome | ecosystem: Host-associated > Invertebrates > Cnidaria > Coral ... | reverse complement strand
GTAATATATGTATGTATGTATGTATGTAATGTAATGTAATGTAATGTAATGTAATGTAATGTAATGTAATGTAATGTAATGTATGTAATGTAATGTAATGTAATGTAATGTAAGTATGTATGTATGTATGTATGTATGTATATATGTAATGTAATGTAATGTAATGTAATGTAATGTATGTATGTATGTATGTATGTATATACAGGTGTGTATTTTTACCGAATAAAAATGGACAAAATATAGAAAATACAGAGAAGCAAACCAGCAAAATCCAAGCCAGATGCCCCGGTTCTCAGGGGATCGACAGCTTGGACGAGCGACACCTGGCTGCGCAGAATTCGACCGAGAATGGCTTAGATTTTTTTGGTTCCTTTAAAAAAGAACACGACCTATGGGTCAATGGATCTAATGGGATTCAATGGGATCTAATGGATCATTTTTTCATGGATCTAATGGGATTTTCGGGTCAAAAGTGATCCAGCGCTTGGGTGGCAAGCTCACAAATCATGCTTCGGCGTTTTTTTTTGACTTTCGCAAGTCCTTCCCAGCCATCTCAATCTGTATGTACTTTAAGGGAAAATAACAAGACCCGAAAGAAGGTATATGAAACCCATAGTTCCGTGAAGGCTTTCCCATACATGTTATTTATAGTGTCGGTTTTCTTGCATCGAAATCCCAAATCTTGTTCACGAACTCTTCAATTTCATCATAAGGACATCAACTTTACAGTAGCAAAAATCTGGGACTCAAATTTGGATGGATACAATACCGCTGTTGCGTTTGATTGTCTCCAGTTTGGATTTTTGAATCCCTCATTTTTGACCATGTCCAAGCTTTGAAGCCAGAAAACTTCATGAAACCCCGTCAAACATAGTGCATTTTTTTTGGCAAAAAACCCAGGTGCAGTGAAGGGCTTTTGCCATGTGGATTTGTCCAAAAATGGGGTTTGGTCCACACATGGTGTGCCCAGTTGGCCCCGTATTGTTGATGTTCACAACCACCACCATGTTGCTTTCTCAAACCGCCAATCTTAGGAGTTAATTTAGAACTGCGTATAACTGATGTTTTGAGTTGAAGCACTATTGAACGACTATTTGATTGGCACTTTCCCACGTAACCACGAAATCCACGGTCTTCCCTAACAACGGCGTCCGTGTCCCGCGGTCGTTTGAGGTACCCGGCTGCTGCTGTTGTCGGAGCTGGATGCTGTCACGGAGCACGACTATGCGGCGACGCCGGGGGAATTGAGCACGACCTGGTGGGATGAAGACGAGGCTGGGGACCATACATCATGACGGGCTTGTCGATGTGCGACAAGTCCGTCTGAACGTAGTTTGTCTCATGGGTATGTCGTTGGATTGGTTTCAAGAAAAATGTACAGGAAACCTCTCCAAGTAGAGCCCGGGCAAGCCGGGTGACGGAAGTTTCGAGAGAGGGAAGAACCTATAAAGACAAGGGAGAGGCTATAGAAACGGCCCCTGACCGCCTGGCTGGCACGGCCGTCCACTGCGTGATCTCTTGGAAGTCTTTGTCCTTGACATTTCTTGCTCTCGGCATCTTTGCCTGATGCTGCCACTTTCTCTTGATCCGGCTTGCTCCTGACATGTCTGAATCTTGACAGCCCTTCTTGTCGACAGCTTTGAAGGCAGAGGCTTGGCACACTCTTCTCTCCTGACAAGCTTTTTCTCATGTCATCGCTGTCTCTTGAAACCGATGTTGTTTCAGCCGCTTTCCGTTGACGCCTCTTTCTCTTGCCATCCTTGTCTTTGGGCATCTCTTTTTCTTGAGACCTTCTTCTGTTGACATTCTCTTCTCTCCACATCTCATTCTCTTGACAGGGTTTTCGCTTGGCACCATTTTCTTGTTTCCTGTTGTTTCACACTATTATTTTGAGACCAAATTGTTTCCTTTGACACCTTATGTCTTGACATCTCCTTTGTCTTGAGTCCTTTTTTCATTCTCACATCTCTTTCTTTTGACATTTTCGTACCTTGCGAACACAATTTATCCTGTGGACTACAGGACTTGCACAAAGCCCTTCCTGTACCACAAAGCCTTCCCAAAGTATTTCCCAGTACTACTTCCTACTACAAAGCTTGCACGAAGTACTTCCCAGCACGACTTCGTACTACCAAGCTTGCACAAAGTACTCCCCAGTACTACTTCGTACTACAAAGCTTGCACAGTACTTCCCAGTACTACATCGTACTACAAAGCTTGCACAAAGTACTTCCCAGTACTACTTCATACTACAAAGCTTTCACAGAGTACTTCCCAGTACTACTTCTTATTACAAAGCTTGCACAAAGTACTTCCCAGTACTGCTTCGTACTGCAAAGCTTGCACAAAATACTTCCCAGTATATAATACTTCGTACTGCAAAGCTTGTACAAAGTACTTCCCAGTACTACTTCGTACTACAAAGCTTTTACACACAGAAGCTCTTACACAGCAAAGCTTTTACACACAGAAGCTTTTGCACACAGAAGCTTTACACACAGAAAAGCTTTTACGCAGCAAAGCTTTGACACACAGAAGGTTTTGACACACACACAAGCTTTTAGACCGAGTTGCTTTGTCACACAGAAGCTTTCACACAGAGAAGCTTTTAGACACAAAAGCTTTTGCACACGCAAGCTTTTACACAGAATAGCGTTTACACACAGAAGCTTTTACACAAAGAAGCTTTTGCACACCCGAGCTTTATACACAGAAAAGCTTTTACGCAGCAAAGCTTTTACACACAGAAGCTTTTGCACACAGAAGCTTTTGCAGAAAAAAGTGTTTGACACAAGAGCTTTTACACACAGAAACTTTTAGGCACCAAAGCTTTTACACACAAAAGCTTTGACATACAGACGCTTTTAACACGCAACAGCTTTTACACAGAGAAACTTTTACACACAGAAGCTTTTACCACACAGAAACTTTTACAAACAGAAGCTTTTACGCACAAAAGCTTTTACAAACAAGAACTTTTTCACACAGAAGCTTTTACCACACAGAAGCTTTTACAAACAGAAGCTTTTACACACAAAAGCTTTTACAAACAGAAACTGTTATATACACAGCAAAGCTTTTACACACAGAAGCTTTTAGACCGAGAAACTTTGTCACACAGAAGTTTTCACACAAAGAAGCTTTTAGACACAAAAACTTTTACTCACAGAAGCTTTTACACAGAAACGCATTTACACACATAAAATTTTACACACAGAAGCTTTCACACACAAAAGCTTTTACACAGAAAGAGTTTTACACACAAAAACTTGTACACACAGAAACTCCCGCACTGTCAGAGAAACTTTCACTCAGAGGGGCTTTTACACAGAAATTGCCGCTCCAAAACCGGATCTCAGCGCCAAAGGAAAAAAAAAATTTGAAACACTTTTCAAAAGGAATCTTCACAGGAAATCACCAGCCCCAAATTGAGAAAATCTGCTGACAAGTCACTATCGCAACCTTGACATCTCTAATCTCTCCACATTCCTACTCTCATCCACCTCTAATCTCTCACATCCCTACTCTCTCCACACCTCTACTTTTTCCACATTTTGCAAATTCGTACAGCGGAGTTTAGACTACTAAACTTCCTTTGATAAGGTGGGCAAAGCAATAATAAACCACCCATTTGGGAATGGTTTATACCGCCTATTTATGGTGATTTGGGGGATGGTTTAATATTGTTTGACCATTTTCGGGATGATTACTCTCTGGTAAACTAACAGTTTGCGAACAAGAAAATCACCATCTTTATATAATAGGTCGGTCAATCAACTATTTGTGGGCCATTTTCAATAGGTAGGTTAAATTACCAGAGGGTATAGAAATGGGGGGTTCCATAAATGCAGGTAGCTCCAAATGGATGGTTTATAATGGTATTTAAACGGATGATTTAGGGGTACCCCTATTTTAGGAAACCTCCAAATTGGGATAATTGGTTTTATATATAATTGCATATATGTATACTTGTATATACAATATATAGAATATGGCTATATAATAATATGGATATACCATGGTTTATTGCGGACAAACCAAGTAACCAACAAACCAACTAACCCTCATGAATATTGGATCCATGTGATTGGGTTTATCATTCGCTTTACATCAGTCTCATATGAAGAATGGAATGTATATGGATATTAAGTCAAAATATTTGTTAATCATGGTGGTTGAATGAATATTAATTAGGAACGAGGCAAAGACAATAATAACCCAATCATATCGATGATGGTGGGTTAATGACTAATGGGACATAATGGGACATAATGGGACATAATGGGACATAATGGGACATAATGGGACATAATGGGACATAATGGGATATATAGTCTATATAGTTGATAATATTTGTGGGATTTTTATGGGATAATGAATAAACTGGGAATATCATGGTTCACGGTAACTAAACAACCATAAAGTGACTGAGAATATGGGTTATTAAAGGTTGACAATGATAAGACGTTATAAGTTTAATATGATAATGGTGGTTCAATGGAAATCTGATGGCATATTATCGTTCATAGCTGACCAACTAACCACAATCAGCCCCTTGTTGAACAATGAGGCACACCCAACAATAAACCCACCAATCCTCACATCAGGGTTGGTGATTTGAGAGATCGCTTCAGTTTCAGCCCAAGTCAGGGAAACCGATTCCCATCACAAACTTGTCGGGTGAAGTGAGCTCTCCCCACCTTTGTTGGTTCCTCGATGCGCCAGGAGTTTCCTGGCGGACACTCACTGTGGAAGCATGGCTTTGCATCTCTCATCGAATATCTCAGCACCCGAAGCTGAGCATCAGACCATATCAGACCCCCCGCACTTTTTATGGGGTGATCCCTGGAAATGATGGGTAAACATGATGAAAAAAACATGTTTGATCAAAATGGTACAAGTGGTTTGGTGAACTTTGGTCAACCTGGTCAAGGGTAGTTGCAGAGAAACCGCTGGAAAAAAACGACCTTGGAAAAGTGGCACTAGCATCATGAGGAACTCAACCAAGTCAATAAATAGCTATGTAAGATGGGTCCCCGGAACGATAGACTTGGTTTACAACTAGGTGGATTCTATAGTTTGTGGTAGATATGATGAGCTAGTTCATGGGGGTCATTAACCAAAATTCGCGTCACTAGGGGGGCCCAGCTTGTATGCATTGGGGGGGACTGACCCGGGTTTGTTTTCATCTAAGTTGGCCGAAAAAGAAACATGGGAAAACACCTTGACTTGAGCCTCGAACCCAATTGGAAGTTTCCTAAAATGGGGATACCCCCAAATCATCCAAAATTCGACCATTTTTGTATTGAACCTATGGTTTTGGGGATCCCCCATCCTTAAGAAACACCCAATTGTGAAGCAACTTTGACCATCCGGGAACCCAAACAATATGCAGCTGAAGGTCTCAAAGCTGTCTATGGAATCCCCAGTGACTAGCGGGGTGCCTTTGAAAAAAATGGCCACCGCGACCCCCATGGGTAGCAGCTAACCTAATCGTCCCATGGTCAAATTGGACGATCAGGTCATGGAATCAATGTGATTTTGAATGCCCGGGTGGTGCGCATCTCACACTGCGAAACGAAGGTGTCGATTCAACTGGAGAATGGACATTGCCATGAAGCAGATCATTGCATTTGTACCTTGGTGACCTTATGATCTCGTTTTGTTCGGAGTAAACCATATAGGTTTTCCTGGCTTGTTTCTTAACTCATCTTCCACCAATATCATCAACGTTTTATTTCTTAATTAAGGGGCACGTAGGACCAGCCATATTTTGCACGTAGACTTGCTTCTTCGTGCATCACAAGGGTGGGGGGGTTGTGGGGGCAATACCGTTCCTCTTTTTCGGCCCTGAACTGTGTTCGTTCCAGATCCATGCCAGGGATTCTGTAAGCGCAAGGGCCCATATGACAATTTGATGTGGCAGACCCGCACACTGGCGATGCCCCAAGGGTTGCTGTTGTTGCCCAGAATGTTGCCCGCTTGCTCTGCTGCTGCTGCTGCTGTTGTTGTTGTTGCTGTTGTTGCTGGAGCTGCTCCACAAATATTCCACTGACGCCGCGCATGTGTGAAGAATGGTTTTTGCGACCCGTTTGCATGGAGGGAACAGCAAACTGAAATTGAAGAGGAGCGGCAAGAGTGCAAGAGCTCCACGCTAATGCTCAGCCGCTCAAAGTATCAACAACCTTGCAGCGCTGCAGAAGACGCGTGGAAGCATACCGATCTTGCCCAAGATGTGGAAGCATTGCAGCAACAGAAGCAGCACCATTTACACATGGCAGACAAGCAAGGCGTGCGGCAGCCCCTAAACCATGGCAGGGATCCAAAGGATCCAACCATGGTTGGCATGCCGTGGGGCCCTTGCCATGACCCAAACTTGTATGGCAACTACCCTGCACTGCTGGCAGCTTTGCAGCGCAGAATGCAAAGAACATTGCCATTTGGAAATGCCCCCTCGGCAGCTAGTCAAAGAGGCACAGACCAACCAAGCTGCGCAAGCTGGTGATGCCTGTGACTATCAAAACAAGCGGCTGCCCATCGGAGTGCACGAGGTGAAGCAATGGATAAAAGGGCAAAAAGCGCCAGAACATTCTTCCGGCCGCAGCCTCTTTTGTTAGCAAAATTTGTGGGCCGCAACCGCTTTGTAGCGGCCATTGCAAGTGATGTTGTGCATGTAAACCATCATCCTCTGGCATTCTTCATATGTCTTAGACACGGACCTATCCATATCCATTTGACTTGTGCCCCGCACTTTTTGATGGTCAAATCAGTTCATTTATTAAAATCATGTTAAACCATGTTAAATCCTCATTATTTAATGCTCATGGATTCCATTTTTTCTAGGTGAATCTTTACGTTTTTTGAAGGGATGGCTGGAAGATAGCAGAACCTAACTTATTCACTTAGTCCTGGTAGATCGGGAAACCCCGCACGAAAATTGTTTTTCGACTGAGGAATAAACTAGTTTTTGCCAGCTTGTTTTGGGCCATGTATTCTTAGAATTTTCGAAATCCCCCCCTGGGATATTTCTTTCTCCAAACCTTTGTTGTTCCTAATGCTGGTAATCTTTCTTGTTGCAGGGATTTTCAGCATAAAGTTCTTACATCTTATCGAAAAAACATTTTTTGTTTTTCCACCCCGCCCTCTGAAACAAGAAACTCTGAGCAAGAAAACCTCAAACTTCAAAGATCGAAACTTTGGGGCCGGCAAAACGTACAGTTCGCAACTGGCTTCTAGTTGAGGAAAAAAATTGGGATAGCTTGGGAATGCTTGGGAAAGCCTTACTTTTGAATGCCCTCAAGGGGAACAAACCAGGTACCATCCCATTGGGTGTGCTGAAGCGAGACCATCCCATTCTCTTTGACCCAGCGTTGCCCGAAAGCAAGCTGCGGTCCATCAGCAGACTGGGCGTTGGTACCATGGAGAAGGTGGCTTTGCGCTTTCAGGACATCTGGATGGGGTCGATGGTCGTCCCCAAGTATGTGAAAAACCAGGACTAAGAATCCACCAGTTTTAGTCACATCCCAAGAAAGGGTACCGTTTTGTTCATTGATGAGCAGGGCGCATGTATAAATAAATAAATAAGCAAATAAATAAATAAACGCATAAATCAATAAATACATAAACATATACATATATATATATATTATATATATATTATTTGTATTTATACGCATACATTTGCATATACATATAGTATTCACATACATTACATTACATTACATTACATTACATTACACTACATTACATTACATTACACTACAGTACACTACATTACATTACATTACATTACATTACATTACAATTATATATATATATATAGCAACATATTTATAGATACATACATACACCCATGATTATTTCCCATGTATGTTGGCCAGATACCCATGAGCATCCCACATTTCGTGAGAATCCCACTTTTTTTCCTCCTATGTCAGTGATATTTTCACAGATTTCTGCCAGGATTGCTTCTGGGAGCAAGGCTCACCACACTCACCACCCGAAGCGCTGCATTGCATTTATCGCAAACCCACCACTGAAGGCCGACGTCAAGCTGGAGCTATGGAGGTGTGACGACCGGTTTTTTGCTTGTTGGTACCCGAACACTGTGCCAGATGATTTCTGCCAGAATATATGTCAGAGTCAAAATATATGTCACATAGAATGTCACTTCTATAATATCAGATTATATGCCAGTTTTTTTTGGTCAGAATGTATGTCAGATATAATATCAGAATACATGTCACATAGAATGGCAGAATATACGTCAGATTGTCTGTTGGTGGGTCGAAGAGAGTAACTTGGATTTATCCACAGTTATTGTTGGCTACTCTGTTTTCAAATCATCATGTCATCCCCTGTTGTCAGTAGCCACCAAATTTGGTTCAGTGCCACACCAAAACGGAGTTTTTGCAGGTGAAATTACCATGCTCAACCCATTTGATGCCAACCTGAATGCTTTTCCATCTACGGAATCCTTGTGCCCATGAGCCACCTATCCTTAGGCAAATCACAGCCGCAAGAGCGAGACTTAGGTGCTTCATTTCTGTTAGTTATATCACCAGTTCTGCTGCTTGTCAAAGGCACGCTTTTCCCTAGTTCTTCACCAATCACCTTCCACATTTCTTGTTGTTGGGTTACATCTCTACTGTAGGATTATGATCCGCATATCCCGTCCCCTTTGTTTCTGAAATCATGCTGAACCCCGTGAAAAACCAGGCGCCCTACTTTGTGAGTCTGAAACCGGTCACCTCCTCCAACACTTTGGTGGCCTACTACGTCACGGATGGGGCACGAGAACTGGCCAGTTTGGAAGCAGCGGAACGGGTGAGGCACACCCTGCAGTTGCTGTGCACCATGTTTGGGCCGCTGGAACCCACATCCCTGGAAGAAAAGTTGCTGGAAACTCAGTTGAGTGGATAAGAAAAACGCCTTGGGTGATAGGGTGTGGGTGTACTATATAAGTGTATGTAAACAAATTATGCAATTTATAAGTGAACTAAGCCCCTTTTACTAACCACCTACTCCACCAAGTGGGGCACTTCGGTATATCGACAGGATGCATGTTATGGACGCCGGTGTACCTTCTTGAACACCCAGCAGGATGGGGGCCGGTGATCGCAAAAAAAAATCAGAAGATGATTTCGACCCAGACCCATCTTGTTACCCTCTGGTTAGTTGATTTACCTATTAAACATGGTGATTTTCCATAGTTATGTTAGTTTACCAGAAGGTATACATTTTCTTTAAGATATTGTTGTCGGGGGTATTCCCCCATCCTTTGATTGCCTGAAACAATCACTTAAGTGAGTCATTCTGCGGAACCGAGGAAGCCAAATGCACGTCATGGACTCTGGATGAGCAGTCCCTGGGAGCTTATTCCTTCAATGCGACTGGCCATGAAGCTTCAAGTGGCTAGGGTTGAAACATCGCCCAAAAGGACCCACAAACTTGGTTCCGGCACCAATAGCGGCCCATGCTTTTTAAAGGTTCTATTTCTTGGATTTTTCATGGATATGCTCAAAACTGTGGTGGCATCGTGAATTCAATGATTTCCATTTTTTCCTTTGAATTGGAGTTGTCATTTTGTCTCACGTTACGATAGAAAACTACAGAAAACTATCAATTCATTGAGTTCTATGGGTTCAAACATTCTTCAAACCTGGATTTCAAACATGTGTTTTGCAATATGCCTTTCGCGCCCTTTTTTCCAGCCTCATCGTTTGCGTCGGTTTGGCCAGACTTTGCTTCAAGTCTTTCTTGTGGTTGTACCGCCAGGCAAAAGACCATACACATGTTTGAATCCTTTCGCGGTCTCGTTTTGTTTTCTTGTCTTTGGTCTAGAGAGAAAGAGGAACGTAGCGTTTCACTTGACGCCACCTGGTCAAGGGTTTGGGTTCCACTCGATTTTAGTGAATTTCATCTGTAGTGGATCACATTGTAGAAGCATCACCATGCACGTAAGATCTCATCAGCGTAGCCCCTTCCCGCACCCCCCATCCTGCCCCACCCAGATCCCCACCCAGTTCCCCACAACAATCACATGGTTCCCTCCTGGTAATTCCCCCCTGGTAATTCGTGCACGACTTGTAGCCAACGCGCACAACTTCTAACTAACGTGCACAAACTTCGAACCAAGGCGCACAACTTCCAAGTAAGGTGCACAACTCAAACTAACGTGCTGCATGAGCAAGAAACAGCGAAAACTGGGGGTCCGTTTATAGCGCCGGTAACACAAACTTGGCCTAACGATAGCTAAGTTGGTATCTAACTTGGTTCATTGGGGTTCATGTGGGATATACATGGATATACTGTAACTGTAGTCAACGGTTTTTTTAAGCAAACAAACGTAAGTGGGGGGGTGTTGAATTCAAACATCAATCTTTGACGTCAAGGATTTTGGAGCCCCAAATGGTTATGACATGGAAGCTCAGGACCTTAGATCTCGTGATGGCGTAACTTGTTCCTTCAACCATGGATAAAACTATCCATTGTACCCTCTGGTAATTTAACATAGCTATTGAAAATGGCAATTTTTCATGGGAAAATCCACTACAAATGGCCATTTTCAATAGCTATGTTAAATTACCAGAGGGTAAGTAAGTGGGCTCCTTACTGCACTTTTCAAAAATCATGGCTGGTACTTGGGGGTGCATTTCCCGGCTAGTAAAGTGGATACACCGCAGTACTTGACAAAGTTATCCCAATTTATAGGGCCGAAATCACAATGCTTATACTGTGGGATTGGAACCATGGTAAGTGATCAATTTCGAAGTGGGAAGATCCTGAGTTGTAGATTCCAGAAGTCACATATAAATCATATAAATCATATAAATCCCACTATTCTTCTTGCTTAAATAATCTTAAATCCAGTTTTTTTGGTGAACTCCGATGAAGTCATCACCATTTTTGCTGCCAAACTCCCCTGACCGCCTGGCCGCATTTCGTGTTTTTTGTTCAGGCCGTTGGTAGCTCCTCCCGTGACCGCCTGACGTTGGCTTCACCGCTGGGAGCCTTGCACTTTGCCGGCGAAGGCACCAGCGAGACATTTCCGTCAACAGTGCATGGGGCACTGCTGTCCGGCCGCCGAGCCGCCTCGGAAGTGGTCGAAAAAAAACATCGGCAGCTGGCGAGCGGATGGCGTGGGCGGATTTTCGTTGCCGGTGGCATCAAACATGGCTCGAAAATCTTCTTAAACCATCGAAAATCATCTTTAACTTGACATTTTCAAGTGCCATGTCTGATTATCGGAGGGTATATGAGATTTATGATAGATGAGGCATTTGTGGTTCATGATAGGTTCAAAGTACTATGCCAACGGCTGAGAGATGTTGCTTTTTGGGGGCCAGGAAATGGGGGAACACAAATACTGGATTAAGGGGTTCCATTAACTAAACATCCCATCCATCGTAGACATAGAGGAATTATTAATGGATTCAATATAGATATAGAAGGAATATTGAGGGAATGTTAATTCTATGGGAATTTCAGGGCCCTAAGTATAAGGACCGTAAATTAAGGCTTCATATCCTCTAATAAATCGCTGAAATTGCCAGCGATTCATTTGGGTATATGATAGTGACCTCACGTCGTGACTGAACCCTGGAGTCATGGTGAGTAAGGGGAATCATCCCCGGCCCAACATTTCAGGTTAGTGATATATTCTCATTTGGGCAGATTAATGGACTTCTTCCAAGTAGATATAGAGATTCAGGATGGTGCCCATTCATAAGTTGGTTTATAACCCCCATGAATACCATAGTTACCATTACATTATCTATTTGGCTTGATATCTGGTTTTATGATTACAATTTCTATAAGTTATACTTAAGTTAGTTTAATATCTACCATAAACCATATATTAACTAGTTCGTTATATCTACCATAAACATCCATAAACCCTAGTTGGGTTATAAGTATATCCAGTAATCCAGTTATATCTAACATAAACCATATATATATATATATATATATTTCCCGGATCCCCATATTTTCATATATTTTCCTGACTAAATTCCCTATTAAGTTCCTATAATCATCAACCAAATGATTGTTAGTATAATCTATATCGAGCAATATCTACCATCAAACCATAGTTAAGCCACTAATAGTAGGGTAAACCTCCAATATTTAACATAGTACCTTAGATTGGGATTATATAAACCAATTTATAATCTCCACCATAAACCTCTCTACTATGTAATATAGATATAATAACAATAGGTAACATTTGGATATTAACAATATTGGATATTGGGACATTAGGTAATACTAAACTAACTATAGCTAACACTATACTGGTTGGTGGTTTCAAACATGGCTTTTATTTTCCATAATATATGGGATAATGCTTCCCATCGACGAACTCATATTTTCAAGATGGTTAAGTCACCACCAACCAGTATAGTTAATCCATCATAAATGTCATAACTTTGGTATATGGAATGAATATCCATAAATATCCATAATAAGCAGATACATATCCATCAGAAATGGGGGAACAGTATCATCTCCAGTTCTTTTGTTTCATGGTCAACAGCAACACTATCATAACCATGGTAATACTAAACTAAGTTTAGCTAACACTATATCCAATTTATGAACTAACTATAGCTAACACTAACTAATTATAGTAACTATATACACCTTAGGCACCATAATCACCAGATAAATATCCATCATATCCAGAAAAATATCCATTATTATAGACTCTTAGTGTTACCATGGACATAGCTAACACTCTAGTTAACATCCATTAATATCAACTAACATCCATTGATATCCATTAATATCCATTAATATTTATCATAACCATGGTAATACTAAACTAACTATAGCTAAATAACCATCAATATCCATAAAAAACCACAAATTTCCATACATAACCAAACAATTTCCATATATAGCTAACAAAATATCCATAAATACCCAGTATTATAGACTCTCAGTGTTACCATGGATATAGCTAACACTATAGTTAACATCCATTAATATCAATTAACTATAGCAAACTATAGCTAACACTATAGCTAACTATAGCTAACACTATAGCTAATAACCATAATTTTCCATATATAGCCAGCAAAGTATCCATAAATATCCAGTATTATAGACTCTCAGTGTTACCATGGATATAGCTAACACTATAGTTAACATCCATTAATATCAATTAACTATAGCTAACTATAGCTAACACTATAGCTAACACTATAGCTAACACTATAGCTAGTAACCATAATTTTCCATATATAGCCAACAAAATATCCGTAAATATCCAGTATTATAGACTCTCAGTGTTACCATGGATATAGCTAACACTATAGTTAACATCCATTAATATCAATTAACCAAAAAATACTCATATATAGCTAACAAAATGTCCATATATAGCTAACTAAATATCCTTAATAGACCTTAGGTTAGAAATTTCGAAATTTCGAAGGTGCCCGAGCTCCGCGCGGAGCTTCGGGCCCTGGGCTTGGACGACCAGGGCGTGCGACGGAGCCTGGTGGAACGTGCCGCGGCGGATGGCTAGAAGATGGGGAATTTTACGGCGATGGATGGGGGAAAATATGGGGAAAACCATGGAACAAATGAGAAAAACATGGGAAAAACCATGAGAAAAGATATGAAAACTATGATATAACCATGAAGTTTATAGACAATGATGATTATAGATGATTATACATTGGACATATATGGGCTTTGTCTGAACGGGGAAGATAGGAAAACAGCCTATAAATCCAGTTAGATTTTCCAGCTGCCCATGTTTGATTTTCCACCGTCGGGTCTACTGCGAATATGTGAAGAATCTTTGGGGCATATTAAAAATGAAGGAATAGCAACTGAAGATTTAATTCCTAAGGTTTTTTTTGGTCACATGGGTCCGTTTTTGAACTATGAACCATCAAACATATTATCATAATGACGACGACGACGACGAGGATGATGATGATGATGATGGTGATGATGCTGATGATGATGATGAAGAAGAAGATGATGATGATGATGGTGATGATGATGATGATGATGATGATGGGTGCAAAATACGGGGTGGGATTTCATCATCACTAACTCACCATCATATCACTCAACATGATGACATGACAAGGAAAATTATGATGAACAAAGTGGGGAGAGAGCGGTTGATCCTGTGTGATTCACTCACCTGGTTTATTGGAGGTTGTAGATTATAGCGCCCTCCAAAACGGCAGAAACATTGGACACTTGGAAATTCAGGGGAAAACATCATCTATACCATCCTGACGTATTTTACAAAGGGGGTTATATCCCATGGGAACACCAAACAAAATATCAAGGATCGCAGATCCATTTGTGGCCGGGATGATGATCGTCATTGAGTTGCAATCTTTGACGACTTCTTAAGGATGCAGAAGCTGCTGACAAAACAACCAAAAGATGACCCAACACCTTTGTCGATGCCGTTGTCTGGCCAAATCTCAAAGTCTTCAAGCAGGAAGTAGGTCGAGATTTTATCAAAGTTGACGGGTGTGTCTTCAACATGTGAAGACGAAACATGCTTAATGTTCCCCCCAAAATGGATGGTAATAATCTGAACATGTTTAATGTTTCCACTATGTTCCATCAGCCATGTGGTGGTTCCAGCCCATCATCATCGGTATGAGGTACCCCAAAATGCTTCAACAGATTTTGACATCTAATTTTCCATCATTTTGTATCTCCTAAATCAATAACGAAAATCATAAGACCTAAGAACTGGTTGGCGGTTTGGAACATTAATTTTATTTTTCCATTCAGTTGGGAACAATCATCCCAACTGACTTTCACTCCATCATTTTTCAGAGGGGTAGGGCTCAACCACCAACCCGATGATGATTAACCATCATTAACCATTAATAACCATCATCATTAGCCATATACTTACCTTTAAGCACCAAGTTTTTTCCGCCTTTTTCATCATCAGCCGTGCCGCCTTTTTCCAAGGTTTACTTGCTGCAGTTGCGGGTGCATCCAAGGCCGCCAGGGAAAATCCAGTTGAAGGCTCCAAATTCCGAGACGATATCAGAGCTTTCAATGGGAAAATCTATAGGAACAAATGGGACAATCCACGATAAAACATAGTGATTTATAGTGATTTAATGGGATTTAATTGGATTTTATAGTGATTTAATGGGATTTAATGGGATTTTATAGTGTTTTAATGGGATTTAATGGGATTTTATAGTGTTTTAATGGGATTTAATGGGATTTTATAGTGATTTAATGGGATTTCATGGGATTTTATAGTGATTTAATGGGATTTCATGGGATTTTATAGTGATTTAATGGGATTTCATGGGATTTTATAGTGATTTAATGGGATATTTTCACGGGATATACCCTCTAAACATCGAAAAAGCTGTTGAAAATGGCCCATTGAGTCCGTTAATTTACACATGTTCATAGCATGGTGATTTTCCAGTTCACCATGTAAACGTTTACCAGAGGGTATAAAACCTTGTCCTTGATGGAAGTCCAAGCTGGCATGGCATCTCTTGGCGCCATCATTGCTGTGGTACCTACCCGATATTTAGGGATGGCTTGATCATTGGGGAGCACGGTGAAGTCATATAAACTAAACATGGAAATATGGAGGTTTTAATGGGAAAATCATCGAACTATTTTTTTTTGATCTTGCAGCAAGCCATGTTTGATGACGCCAGAGGGTAATCATCCCTATGAATGCCACAGGAATGGGTATCCAGCCGTAGAGTTCATGGGGTTCTTGATGTTTCGGAACATATTCACAATATCAAACAATAGAAACAACACAGCTTTTTGGATGTCTTCGGGAGACCTATGGCAAACTTAGTGAGAGATAGTAGGACAACTCCACACATCAAACCGTAGACATGGGAACTAACGTTAATGTTCTAGAACAGGGGGATTATATAGATATTATATAGATAATTTCCAACTACAGTAACTGCTATGAACACATGAAGTGGATATTTCAAGAGTGTTTTCTGCATTTTTTTCAGCCACAGTGATTTTTCGATTTCACAGGGGCTGTGAGCCACTAGCCTTCAGACCGACCCATCCCTGATGTACGTTTTAACTGATGAGAGAATGACCGGCCAGTTAGCTTCCCCAGTTTTTTGTGTTTTAGATGGGATAACGTTACCCCAGGATTACATAATAACATACAATAACCCCACAGTCTCTAGTGGCAAAAAATATCACTCTTTGCTGTCGATTTGACCGACCGTTGCGGGAAAAATCTGCCTTCAAACGAAGGTAATCTAAGGTAGATATTCAAACAATGATGGTTTCCCAAGAAAACATATTTATATACATTTCTGATGGGTTGTCCGTATATGTTAATGTACTGGAGAGTGTTTAGACACACCAATTTCACATTGTTGGTTGTATGTATGTATGTATATATATATACATTATATCGCGATTATATCATATTATATCCCATTATACTGTATCCTCATTGCATACAGTACTCAGTACCATTTGTTCATATCAGTTCTAACTTGGTTTTGTTGTAAGTTAGAAGTACCGGTATATCCTTTTTTTTTTTTCCGTTATGTTATCTCCCTATATCCCAATATATAAGATATCCAAGTATACAAGTATATTATGTTCCATTTGTTGCAATATCATATGCTGCTTGGTGGTTCACCCCAGGAGTCTTACGGAGGGTTGGGACACCCCAGTCATAACTGGACATTGCCCCTACAGCTTCCGATTCCTGGGTAACTTGGATGTGTGCCCACGAATCGGATCCGTGGTTTATAAGTCATGTATAACCCATAGTTCATCCTATATACTAGCTGGGGGTTATTCCATGAATCTAACTGGGCCACCCCAAGAACTAACTGGAGGCAACGGACCCCGCTACGGTCGGCGGCGATGGCGGCGATGGGGCGGCGATGGTGGCGTTTGTGGTGAATGCGAGCGTCGGGCATATGGCAGGAGGGCCCAAGGGGCCAGGAGTCATCTCTGGGTTGGGATTTTTATGAGCAGTGTCAAAAACTCATTGGTATATTGCTCATATGGATTTGAATAAGGCATAAACATCCCGCCGGACCGGAAACCGTTCCCATAAAACGCACATTTTAAAAAAAAATGTGATTTTACCACAGTGCCGTGCTAATTTGATGATTGGAAATCCTGGAAAAACTTGGGGCGCGTTTTTTCGTTTTTCAGCGTCATCGCTGCAACGCATGCGTAGTAAACAGCTGGCAGTCAGC
>Ga0126342_10009728_pt1 | contig 17225 bp, 15 predicted proteins | sample Cyp1metagenome_FD_92528 | JGI IMG/M metagenome (GOLD analysis project Ga0126342, IMG submission 92528) | Coral microbial communities from Lord Howe Island, Old Settlement Bay, Australia - Cyphastrea 1 metagenome | ecosystem: Host-associated > Invertebrates > Cnidaria > Coral ... | reverse complement strand
CTGTCTCTGTCTGTCCCTGTCTGTCTCTGTCTGTCTCTGTCTGTCTCTGTCTGTCTCTGTCTGTCTCTGTCTGTCTCTGTCTGTCTCTGTCTGTCTCTGTCTGTCTGTCTGTCTGTCTGTCTGTGTGTATGTGTGTGTGTATGTGTGTGTATGTGCGTGTGAGTATGTGCGTGTGTGTATGTGTGTGTATGTGCGTGTGTGTATGTGTGTGTGTATGTGTGTGTATGTGTGTGTATGTTTGCATGTATGTATGTTATGTTGTGTTGTTTTGTGTTATGTTATGTTATGCTTGTATGTTATGTATGTATCTTATGTATAAAAGTTATGTATGTAAGTTATGCATGTAAGTTATGCATGTAAGTTATGTATGTAAGTTATGATTGTATGTAAGGTTTGAATATATGTAGGATTTGTATGTAAGTTATGTATGTAAGTTATGTATGTAAGTTGTGTATGTAAGTTATGTATGTAAGTTATGTGTGTGTAAGTTATGTGTGTAAGTTATGTATGTAATGTAATGTAATGTAATGCAATGCAATGCAATGCAATGCAATGCAATGCAATGCAATGCATGGATGTACGTACGTACGTACGTACGTACGTACGTACGTATGTATGTATGTATGTAATTATATATATATATGTGAGTGTGTACATATGTATATATAATTGTATGTGTACGTGTATATGTATATAACATGCATCTCTATATATAATTATATATATACACATGTATTTGTATATAACATGTCGGTGTGTCTGAGCATGTGGTATATCTATACTGGATTTCGGGCTTTTCCCACAATTTTTCAGACCCAAAATCGTTGCCAACGGCTTTTTATTCCACTCAAATTTAACCGGCCAGGCTCTTGTACACGGGCATCGCGAACGAGGCGAAAGGCTTTGGGTCATCCGAATGTGACACTTCTATGCGTCCATCTGTGGCGATCTCAGTGACGATGATCCACCAATCGGGCGATGGGGATGGCAGTGGATTTACCCAAGGTTTTTTCATGATAGAACCGGGTGTATTTTATGGTACAACTACCAAGTATATTCAAAAATATGGGTGTCTGAAAAGAGGGCCAGATGGGCTACCCAGAAGCATCAACCAACAAAATGGCATTTTGGGTGGGTTGAGCATCCTGACCAAGGATGCGAGTAAGGACTGATCATGGATGAACGGGTAACTTGTCTGAAAATAGGCTAGCCCTAAATCTGCTGCTTCATTATTGTAAAAGTGGCATAGTTATATAAGTCATGTGAAAAATCATGTTAAATCCACCATTTTCAGACACACCTGATAGGAAATACCTTCATGTTGATTATGTGCATATATATATAATTATATATAATTATATATAATTATATATATCATATGTATCCCCCAACGTATGCTTGTTATCTTATCTTATCTTATATCCAATGAACTCCCCATTTCCCATGGTCTTTTCAACTCCTGCAGCCCAGGTGCAACGGCATGCGATCTCCTCACGGCATTGCGATCTCCAACGGTGGATGTCGAGGATTGGAAAACAGACTGGGATCGGATGAGTTCAACCTATTGGAACTGGCTAAAAAATGCTGAAAGTATTGAGGAATCAGTACCCTCTGGTAAACGTTTACATAACTATGGAAAATCACCATTTTCAATGGGAAAATCCACTATTTCTATGGTCATTTTCAATAGCTATTTTGACATAACCAGAGGGTACTTGGGAACTGGCTCATTGTGAATTTATCTAAAATGTCCTGGGCTTTTTGAAGATTTTTCGAGAATACTCCGGTTTTTTAGATCTACTAAAAACATCTAAACGACCCATTCCAACGTCTCTTCCGAAATGTCACATGCCGAGTGTCCTGATATAACTCTTCGCCTGACCACGATGTCCCATGCCACACCGAACAGGAAAGAAGTGGATAAATAAAGAATGACCTACCCCCAAAAAGATAGAAAAAACGGTAGCGAATCAATGAATTTACCACTTTACCACTACAGAATTGGATGTTACTTTTCTCAACGCTTGGGGCTTGCTTTTTTCACACCTCAGCGGGAAAGCTTAGCGCCCAGATGAGGATATACCAACCTCAGGTCGCAAAGGGGCTCCCCTTTTTTGGGCAGCTCGTTGTTGGGAAACTCGCATGGAAAAGCCAATCCAAAACCATGGGGGGTACTGACTATCAGTACCCTTCTTTTCGGAAAACTCACATGGAAACTGAGAGGAAAACTCACATGAACCATGGGGGGTACTGATAGGAAAACTCACAAAACGTTGACAAAGCTGGCAGAAAATCCTCGATCCAGGCGCCGTACATCGCATTGGTGCCAGGCCGGATATGCAATGAACCTGGCGCTGATTTCAGCCATAGCATCTGCCATGTCAAAACAGAAGGGACACAAAAGGGGCCAACAAAAGTCGCGAAACTTATGGATCTTATGGAGCCACTGTGACACTCAAACGAAGTATCTTGAAGTCTTCAAATGAAGAAGTTTGCCAGTCCCTTGACTTTTTCTGCCCCGGAAAACTACTACAAATTGACTCACAGCATGCAGCAGCACATCACCGCTGCACATCTGTGCCTTCTCATTAGGTTTCCCAAAAATCGACGTAAAGGCTGCCCCTCTCACAAGAGAGGCTTGAGAAAGAAATGGCACGAATGGAAGGGCGCTGATTTATGAACCGCGGCTGCCAATCTTTTAAAGGAGGTATGTTGCAAGTGGCCCATTCTTCGTGAAAGCAATGCGCAATTCCTGCACTAAACGATACATACCTGCACCCAGTGCTTTTCCCGCCACAATTGCTGCTTCTGCTCAAAAATGTCTGAGCTTCCCGTGCCATGACTACTACTGCAACCTGCGTGCAGAATGCAATCTCTGTTTGCATGCTGCATGAAGATGATTATGTGCACACAAATCATGACGTACTTACTGTAGATGTTTGGCCATGGCCATGTCCCTCATCGGAAATATGTTAGTCCTATTTTGGTCCTAACTTCCATGACCAAACTTGCAGCTACTCACAGTAGTTCATCCAGGTGCCCAAGCCGGGCTCCACCCATCGGCGCCTCGGCGTAAGTTCGGGTGACTTCGGCTGACTTCGGCTTGAGCCGAGATGGATCACCGAAATCATCATGTAGGACATGGCTTCCACATCGAACTTTCCAACTGGGCCATGGCTTCTACATCATGTTGACCAAAGGGCTCCCTCCAGGGCACACCTTCAAAAGTACAGCTCGTTTCTGACCTGTTTTTTTAAAACATTTTCAGGCAGCAAGAAGCTTCTGTACACTGTACATCTGACGACAGCATCGCTTGTCCTTGGGCTTCTACCCGCCCATTCCCCCGACAAATCTCATGTCAGCAGTGTTCAAAACCTCCAGTCGTCCTTTTATACTGGTTCGCATGGATTGTGGTTATTGTTATTTCCCCAATCCTATTAGATAGTAAAACCATGTATAACCATGTATAACCCATATCAACCAAGCGGCTTTGGAAGAAACTGCTCAGTTTTGGGCCACTGTTCTAGTCCCAACAAACATCGGCCGCGCTCATCCAGACCTTCCAAGGCCTCTTGTGGCAGTTCGCCCTTTCGGATGACCCTGGGTAAGACTCGAGTGCAGCTGAACGTGTCGCGTTCGTCGTAGTTGATGCTCCAGCCCGCCTCCTCCGGCAAGCTTTTCAGACTTAGGAAGGAAAACTGTCGAAGGAGAGGCAATTCATAATATCTTAATGTTGGTTTATAACATTTTATAACTAGGTTTACCTGGGGTTTACAATGGATAGCTCTATATAATATCTGGATATATCATGATGTATCTATAGCTACAGTAGATGGGTGTACAATTAAACCCAACAAACGTAACTTGGGGGTCCCTGCAGTAGATTTTGGTGGAACCTATGGGGAAATTGACACACATCACTCAGGTTTTGATCTAAGTCCTTGGCTGGGAACATGCGGATGTACTGGCTCAAGCGCATCTTGTTGCTATGGTTATGGCTGGAGCCATGTAGTTGTGCGCATGACCAAATCACCATCTCCCCTTGTCGCAAGGGTACAGGTTGCATATATCGCAGCAAAGGATCCTCCTGTGAGGCGCGAAAGGATTTCATGGTCTTGGAAACCTTCTCCAACTTGCGCTCCAGGCTCCACTGCTTCAAGAAATGCGTGCAGCCTGGTAAGGTGAGATGACAACCAGTCTCCAAATCCTGGTCCCTCAATGCCACCATTCCCTGGTAGCCTGGATGGCCTGGAATGCCTGGGTTGCCACTCTCAAAGTCTCGGAGGCACTGCCAGGGATTCAGGTCCCAGTGGGGTCTCAATCCGATCCTCCACCGGGCTTTCCCCTTGGCTCCTCGAGCTACTCCCCACTTGTCCACTGAAACATGCAGCCGGGACTCTTGGAAGATGCCGCAGAATGCTTCGTAGATCTTCTTGGAGCAGCGATTTGCAAAGGCTTGGGGATGCAAGGCCACATAATCCACCAGGAACTTACAATTGGAAGGCCAGTTCTTGTCCTCCCAAGTGGAGTGATCTTCCACATTGATCAGGGGACCCTCCAAGCCCTTCTGGATGCGGAGGTGATTGATCTCTTCAAACATGGCTTGCACGCTCTGTTCGCATTCATCTTTGGTCAGGACTTTCACCACGCAAAAGCCATACTTCTGCAAAGCTGCTCTCATACCCTCAGAGTCACTGGAGTCAAAGCAGTGCATGAAACCATTCTCCAAGGTGGGATAGCGGGGAAACAAGCTCTGCCACTCCTCTTCAGATCGAATCTTCTGTGGTGGCCCCTCGACCCTCAATAAATCCACATGAGCATAGCGTACGAAGGACTGAAGCGATTGAGTGGTGTCAATGGAAATGGAACTTTCGATTTCCTGCTGACAGTGCCGGAACACCTCCTCTGGGACAGGCTCACCTGGATGCTTTTGCATCCATTCGCGCAGTATCCTTTGTGCCAGTTTCTGTGCTTCGTTCCACTGGGCTCTGCGCTCCATCTTCCCAGTGACGTCCGCGCCAGCTCGGTCCCTTCGGTCCGTTCCGAACAGCGTGAGCTTGGACACCAGGCATTGCAAACCCGAGAAGCAGGGCAGTGGCATGACAACCGAACGGACCTACCGGATGGCAAGCTTGATTGGGACTTGCGGGCCATGAACACATCTGGAGTGATTCTATTTACTACATTGTTGAGCACCAGAAGCACCGAACATATCCGAAAATCCTAGTGGTTCATGACTCGGATCCAAATTTAAGGGCAGAATGGATGGCTACTCGGCTACTCTACTCTTCTCACCACAGCTGACATGCCTTTCCCAGCGCTCTTTTCTCTGCTAGGTGCAGGTCTGAAAAAAAACCACTAGCCTGGCCGCCTGATCAGTCTATTGGTTAGCCTCAGAAAAACGCCCCGCAAGTGTGCAACTCGAACCCTGACAAGGGGTAACTGTTCAGGGCTGGGCATAGAGACAATGTAGCCACCATGGTTACTTGAAATAGAGTCTGACTTGGGAAACAGCAAGAATTACTGCCCTGAAGATCTGTCTTGTTGATGGGATTGGTCATGTTCCTTGACCAAAGCAATAACACCTGAAACAGGCCTTGACATTTGGACCTGTTCTACTGCGAACACCTGCATGCTTCAAGCAAGCTGCAACCCCCCCCAAAATATGTCGCGAAGCCCTCCATGATTTTCTCTGCCCATTCCACTCATCTCCCAGTAGTCTTCATCTTTGAATAAATTTGCGGATTTTGCTGCAAAGTGACTTCAGTTCATCGCTCAGTTCAACCACTTGTTCTCCACCAACTTCCTAGCCTCGACACAGGGAAAATGGTCCCTTCCGCCAAGATGCACCAAAAATGCAAACACCACCACAAAGGCCCAAAAAAAACAGGTGAAGTTGAAGAAGTTGTGTTTTTTGGGGGGGCTGAGATCCCTATCTGTAAGAGGCTTCAGAATACAGTAATCCTGCCCGTTCATCAGGGGAATGGATCACTGGTGGATGACCTTCATTGCCCTGAGCGGGGTTACCCAAGAAACCAGGGTGCCATTGGTGCCAAAGGTCATTGGATTGATTGAACATGATTCACTGATGAAACAAAGAAATGTAACCACAACGAAATGGTCACATCATGGTGTAAAACAGGGCTTTTCCCATATGTTTTACATATATATATATATATATCAATGGATTGGGTTAGGGGAAATCTACAGGAAAACCCCATTAGATACTAATGGATTCTAAACCCATGGCCTGGCTCACGACCAGGCCAAAGAGGAAGACCGCAAAGGTGAGGCAAATGGCCGTGGCATTCAACACCTCCGAAGTTGTGGAAAGTCCTCTATGGAATTTCCATGGTTTCACCTTCTCCCAGAACACTGTGAATGTTCGTATGTATGTCTATATATATATATAGATTTAGCATCATACATCACGCCCACAATTGATTTATAAGGGAAAATCTACCGGAAGACCTGGTTTGAAAACATCATTCTTGGGGGTTGTCCGACGTAAATGTTCCCGAAAAAAATCCAGGATTTTCGGACTATCATCATCGCAGATATCGAATGGAATCACAAGTCCTGAAAAATAGGAATGTTCTATAATGTCAACCCCGGATTAATAAACCATGGTTTATGAAAATTAGGGGGGTACTCCTCCAATAGTCATGATTTGATACTTTTCTATGGTACCCTCCCAATTAAACAGCCGTTTGGGGTTTATTAATCCGGGGTTGACAGTATCAACATTAGAACATGTAGACTTATTAATAGTGAACATGAAGAACAGGCTGAAATTTGCTACTCTCCGTATGGGTTTGGAGAATAACTCACTTACACATTGGTTTCCTAAAAAAATACGTCATCGAATCAAGGATTCCACAGTCCATCTGTCCCAACAAAACTCCAGTGCCTTGCGGTTGTAGTACTCTGTGGAGTCCTTATGGCCGGCTATCCAGAACCGAAAAATCCCTTGGTTTTCACGTCACGTCGGGAAGGTCATAGGTTTTTGACCCATCCCCAACTCATGATGGACACGGTGGCTTCAAGGCACTCTTTTCGATTTTTTGCAACTCGTTCAACGGAAGACAATGAAGATTCAGATCAACCAAACAAACAAACACATGATCATGATAGTAGCAAGAATAACCCATGGAACATAGCAATCATGGTAATGATAATAACAGTAATAGATAGTAATAGTCATTAATAAATATTGATGATGATAAACACTAATCATTACCAATCATTACTATGATATGTATGGGTAAGGGTCACAACTTCGTAGCCCAATAATTGGATGCTTAATACTAAACATAGACTAAAATCTGTGGTTTTTTCAGGTCTTTACTTTTGACCCATGGATAAGCCTTCTGGGACCTTTCTGGGACCTTTCTGGGACCTTTCTGGGACCTTTCTGGGACCTTTCTGGGACCTTTCTGGGACCTTTCTGGGACCTTTCTGGGACCTTTCTGGGACCTTTCTGGGACCTTTCTGGGAGCTTTCTGGGAGCTTTCTGGGAGCTTTCTGGGAGCTTTCTGGGAGCTTTCTGGGACCTTTCTGGGACCTTTCTGGGAGCTTTCTGGGACCTTTCTGGGACCTTTCTGGGACCTTTCTGGGAGCTTTCTGAAGGCCCTTCCGGTGGCTATTTTCAAAGGAAAGGAGCATGAAAGACAGCATTATCCAGCTTTTCTAAGCCAAAACTTTACCACTCGTTTACGGTAACCCCCTTGGGGTTTAGGGTATTATAATATGGTATTAAAACGTGTAACATATTAGCGCTGTCAGTGCATGCACCAACAGTGTGCATAGAGTGCGTTGAGCACGAAGCCAACTCTTCGTGCTCTTCTGTTTTTGGGTTCGTAACGCACCTGATGAACCTTCGGTGCCGGGTGCCAAGCGCACCGTAGCGCGCGTGATGTGATGGCACTCCAAGTTTTCTATTTTGGAAACAAATCTCGTCAGCCAAGTTGCAAGTTGGCCGACATCCCAAAATGCAAAAAACACTGGCCCTGCGAAAAATCAAAACGCACTTCCCTGGGCAGCACACCCGTCCTGGCCGCAATTATATGTCCATCAAAAATATAAATTTGAGTTGGCATGATTATATATCCATCAATTATATATCCATCAATTATACCATCTGGTTATTTAACATAGCCATGGATAATCACAATTTTTAATAGGTAAACCCAGGTAAACCATCTATAAATGGGCCATCTATACCATGGCTATGTGAAATTACCAGAGGGTATATTAGCCATGGAAAATAAAAAATGGAAAATGGCTAAATCATGGCAATATGAAAGTCAATGGGAAGGATTATCCCATATATGAAATGGAAAATAAAATTCATGTTTGAAACCACCAACCAGTATATATATTATGCTAGTGATATAATGGTAATAAAAAAGGTAATGAACCATTTGAAATGGATCAATTATATCCATCAATTATATATATTATACATCTTCAAAAGTGAGTTGCCATGATTTTTTTCCCCCAAGAAAAACCAAGTCAGAGCTGGGCCCGCTGGGCCCCCAGGATGCCAGGCAGGGTCGATGTTCTGGCCGGGCTCGGAGCCCTCCCCCCATGTGGCGAAGGCCGGCAGGGCTCCTGTGCTGCAAAACCCATGAGACCCTGGGATTTTGGTGGGTAAATGGAGATTTTTTGATGGGGATTAATGTATTTATGGGGATAAATGGATTAATGGATTAATGGATTATGGATATTTTTTGATGGGGATGAATGGATTGATACTAGTTAGCTGGTTGGTGGTTTTAACATGTTTTAACCCCTCTGAAAAATATGAGTCAGATTGGATGATTATTCCAAATATATGGAAAAATAAAAAATGGTCCAAACCACCAACCAGATAGTGAATTTATCCAACTAATAATCCATTAATCCATTAATAGATATGGGTGTTCATAATCCTAATAAACTTATCCAACATTATCCAACTATTAAACCCTGGCCACCCCCAAAATAGATACAAAAGTTGAAAAGCTGTGAATTATGGCGTACAGTAAATACATGTAAATACTGTGAATCATCCATGCATCTCCAGGACTCCATAGCATATTTCTACACCATCCATAGCAAATTTGGAAGAATGAAACATCTTTTTATGGGGATTCCCTACAAAATATGCATTTTCCTGGGCAAAAAAGGGAAAATGAAATCTCCAGAGTGGGATTTTCTATTGGGATTTCGCTCAAAATAAAGATTTACCCTCCAGGAAATTGACAGAAAGATATTGAAATCCAGTCGTTCAACTTTGGAAAAACCATGTTGTCTTGCTGGAGGGCATACCATTGAATGAATTCGGCAGCAAATTATAGGCGGCATATCCCCGGAATTGAAATTGGCAACTAAGTAGTGTTGTTTATCCTTGTCTTTCGGTGACCAGCAAATAGCCTACACAAATTCTACGCGGAGCCTTTAAGCCATTGTCTGAGGTAGCCTACGCAGGGTAAGTTCTTTGAGGGGTGCCTACGCAACCCTGCGCGGTGTAGACTTTGCCTATGTGGCCATAATATCTTTTTGTTTTCTTACTTGTGTGGCATGGTGTTTTGCTAAACGAATGATTTCTAGCTGTTGTAAGCGAGTGTCTACGCAAAGCCCATGCGGTGTAACGTAGGCTAAAACGAGCCAACGCCAACACCTAGGCAACATACGCCGTCTGCATAGCCCAATACCAGGGGCTCACATCCAAATACAATATCTTATCATGCGTGGTTGAAGTCACCCATGTTTTAGAACATCATGTTCCGCATTATTTTTTGTGGCCACAAAATGAGAGTAGATTCCCTGCATGTTGCAAATGCATACCACTATTGGCAAAATACAGTATGACCCTGTCCCTATTTGCAGTCACTGCGTATATCACCAGACTTTCATGATTTTTGCCGCGGACACGATTGAACACCATGTGAATATACACACACGGGTAATGTGAATAGTGTTATAATCATAAATGTAATGAATCAATATGAATCATATATTATGGTAGTTCATCTAATTTTTCTTCAACTGGAAACCGCCATTCTTCGCGAACTCCATCTTGATCTTTGCGAAGTCCGTGGTGATGCTGAAATCCACTGGTAGCTGGATAAGTCAGCTTTCACCCGGTCGCCGTGATCGCGGTGATCGCCGTGGGACGTGTACGCTCACGTATTAATTTAACATAACTATGGAAAATCACCATGTTTAATGGGAAAACTCACTATAAATGGCCATTTTCAATAGCTATGTTAAATTACCAGAGGGTAATATCCATCGCATTTGATCAGAAGAAGTATGTGAACACGAGAAAATTATAAATTGGATTCAACAATGGGACTGATGCAGATGCGAATATTCCCATTCCATATCCAAAATAGTTCAATAGTTGGATGGTTTCTCTTTCCAGCAAGGTAAAAACATCGCACATATCCCATGATTGCTGAAATGTATCCACTAATTCCCCATTTTCCACTAGCTTGCCATACCCTATACCTGTTTCATGTATTGGTTGTGAATCTCTATACGTCCAAAATTGCTTTGGTTGAATCTCCGTTTCTCTTTGGGTCGCCGTACAATACCCACTTTGCACATCCTCTTCTTGGTGACACCACCGTTGTACTGGGTGAAATGCCAATTTCTGAAGGTTTTTTCCATTCCGAAGTCATGCGGGTACCCCAAAAATCATCCAAGTCATTTGACCATGACTTACCCTCTGGTATATTAAGATAGACCCTGGCAGTCATCGGGGTTGGAAGACTAGTTTCCATTAAACATGGGTGATTTTCAGGGTCTATGTTAATTTACCATGACTTAGTAAACCCATGGTGACTTGGGGATCCCATTTTAGGAAACCACCAAACCACTCCTGCCATGGAGAGACCAGTGGACAGAGTGGCCGTCTCTAATGCTCGCAGCTGCTGAGTCTGCGATGGGGTGCAATGGTGGCTACATGACCCAAGAATCGTACCATCTGGCTATTTAACCATCAATATTTACCATCAATTATTGTATAATGGTGGAATTATTGGATATATTTAGTTGGTGGTTATCTAATCTAACATAAGTATGGAACATGGCCCATTTATAGATGATAAAAATTATTTTTCATGGAAAAAACATCGAACTAAATAGGAGATTTTCCAGCAAGCCATGTCTGATTCTTGACTAAGAGCAACTGAATACACCCAAATCACTCAACCAGGTTTTTTTTTATCAGTGCTTGGATTAGCCAGTGCCATGACCAACATGGGATTGGAGCCAGGGGCCAAGAATCCTTGCCTCGTTTGGACATGTTTGGATCTGTGCACCAGTATTGACAGCGCTGATGAATACGCTGTAAGTGTAGTGTGTTGCAATAGTATGTGCTTGTGATGTGGCTTGTGACGTGATAAACATCATAAACAATATATATATAAACATCATAAAATATACTGGAATATCATCCATGTTTAGTCCACAATGGATGTGGCCAAAATATACTGGAATATACTCATCATGGATGATATTCCAGTATATTCCAATCATCCATTGACTAGAGGGTCTGGCCAAAGGTGGCCAAACTCTTCCCACGTGGCAGCCTCCAGAGTGCGCGCAGGGGCCTGACCATGGGCCATGCAGATCCCTAAATAGTTTAAAATAGGTCATAAGTCACTGAGTATAACTGGTTGGTGCTTTCAACCCCTCTGAAAAATATTAGTCAGCTGGGATGATTATTCCAAATATATGGAAAAATCAAAAATGTTCCAAACCACCAACCAGATAAAGTAACTATCAGTGTTATGTAGTTTTAAGATGTTGACTTTGTAGATTTTTTCCCGTAGTTTTACTTGTTTGGTGTCACGAAAAAAATGAACCAAGGCACCCGCCTGCACGAAGCAGGTGGATCGCAGCAAAGTCACCACGGCAACGCACCAAAGCGCCTGGGCAAGGTGTAGCACTTCGACTCACAGCAACGTACCGTCTTTGCCAGTTTTGCACGCAAGGCTCAGAAACTGGGAAGGCACTAAACTTACGAAACGGACCGTTGTGTACGTAAGCACCTTCTTTTTCGCTGGTTGAATGCCATCACCTGCGAAAATCGACCTCTTTCCTCATGCTTGGATTCTTTCTTTCAATGTAGCGACGAATCCTGAAACGCAGACCATTGAATGTGTGCATGCGAGGTAGCTTCTGTCGACTGACAAAAGACTTCATCGCTTCAAATATCTCTTCGTGGGAGTACTCAGAGGGACCTTTTTGAGGAAGCATGTCTGCCCTCTCCAGGGTTTGCAACACCTTCTGGGAAAGAGCAGTTTCATTCCTGCACCACTTTCCTGGAGATGCAGTGGAGAGAAATGCCGAACGTAGTTTCCTCTCGACGTCAAGGCTCTTGTCCTCAGGATCAGGCAACATGCCCAGTCTCCTCAATGTGTTTTTGTTGTCAGAGAGATTTGCAAACACAAGCATGGCTTCAGCAAGGTTGCCATTTAAACCATCGTCCAAGAAACCTAGCCGTCTAAGTGCTTCAGCAGTCAGGTTTGGAGAATCTGGCAACATGAAAGGCCCACCACCCCTGAAAATTGCCCTGCTTTGGATGTTGCCATAGGTCTCCAAATCCAGCCACCTTCCCCGACCTGCTGTAGATGTTGTAGGCAAGAAAAATGCCAACCGGTCCCCATTGTGTTCCCATGACCTTCTGCCGCCCTGGGTGACATGGTCATGCACTGCCAAAACTGAAGCCTTATTAGTGGGTAGACCGTGAGAGAGCCCAATTCATTTGTGAACCAAAACTTCGTACATTGGTGGCCAAGATAGCCATCTTGGCACCTGTATCCCAAATCCTTCATGAGCTTCACCACTGTGTGCTCCTGCGCAGTGAAATCATCGAAGGAAGGAAGCCGAAATTCTGCACTGAGCTTCACTGAACCGCTCCCATTCGGATGAAGGACGGCTCTAACTTTCGAAGCTCTGTCGGACGCCAATTGAAGTCGAACCACCTCCACACCTGCACATTCATAAGTTGAAATGGTTCCAAATCTGTTTTCTTCAACTAGCACCGTGATGCTGTTCCCTAAGTCCTAAGTCGCTCAACAATTGTCCCAAGAAAACCAGTATCCCCTGTCAACAGAGCCAAAGCAGGAGCATCAATAAACTTTGCCCAGGTCTGGTTACGAAGCCTCTTCGGTGGGATGAAGAGAGTGGTGCGAACCGCGAACCTCCCACCTGCCATGGCCCTGCCATCCTGTTCCAAAGTGCCAATGGCTGACCTGCTGACCTGATCACTGCTGGATGCTGCCGGAATCTGCATCCACCAAAAATTCAATCCTGGAGGAACCAAGCACCCCTATGCGCCCCTGACATACTGTCAGGAATTCCACATTTATGCAGATGCCGCCCTGTCGTGTTCCTGGACTCAAGCTGCATTGCAGCTTGGAGAACCTGTCAGCAAAGGCCTCGCATGTGTCCTCTTTGAAAGTGCTCCAGCAGCATGTGACCAGATTGGGTGGCTTGGGGGAAACCGGCTCCAAGGAGGCCCTTCATATATGCCATAGCTACTGGTTGAGCCAGAAAGCTTTCCAGGAAAAGCATGAGTGCCAATCTTCAGGACAACTAGAAATGAAGCGGGGTCAATGGATCAATAGCAGTTGTGTGTGCTTGGAAAGGATTGATGTGGGCTTCTGATTTGATATGCCCAACGTTCAAACCCGGTTAGATTTCTCTTGAGCCCACCTCAAGGGGCAACCCAATGCTCCATGTTTTGTTCCAAGAGGGCAACTGAATGGATTTCTCCAAAATTGGGTATGTACCAATTATCTTTTCCTCATCCAAATTGCAATGTTGGGTGAGTTGGGATGAGTTGGGTGTAGGTCCCGCCCGCATTTCGTTCCATTTCGGACAACCCCCAAATGCACAGAAAACCCCCAAGGGCAATGTCTGCTGGGAATCCCGGACAGCGGGGAGGAGGCTGGAGCGAGCCATGTTTGAAGCAATCCTGGACGACGATAACAGATCTCCAAAGCTTCTTGAAATCCCAGAGTGAAATTTGTCGCGACTTTGAATGTCACACACCCAGACTATGACTGGGCTGGCTGTGACTTTGAAAAAACACTTTGAGGTGATGAGTCAAATTCCCCACAGCATTTTCTTCTACACAGCAGAAACAGCAAGTGTTTGGTCAGCGAAGAACAGGGCCACTATGCCACTATGCCCAAGAATGTGACTTTTGCATACATTCACCGAGCATTTTCACATGTTGTGACAGAATTTATGCAACATTGAGCAGTTGTATCAGGTCGGGCCACCTTGAGCTACTGTTTCAGCACTCGGTTTCAGGCTATGGCGGCTGAACCAAAACGTCAACGGGATACAACAGCCATTCGCCATGACTCGTCACAGAGGACTCTCCCCACCGGTCACCCATGTCATGTGACAAGTCTTTTGCAAAGTGAACCATGTCTTTTGCAATGCAGATGACAGCTCGTGCCTCTGCAAAACCTGCCGAAATGATTCAACGTCTATGTGTTTGTCTGTGACTGTGCATCTGCATATGGTTGCAAAACGTTGAAAAATCAACTGCAGATCCAGTTGAATCATATTGGCACAGCTCTATGGCACGTAACACCAGTATGCCAAGCCACAAGAGAAATGCTGGAAGATTCATAAAGATCCCAGCCGATCGCTGGAGACTCCGCAGCTTCTAACATGGTCCAGCATACGAAGCCGCGATCCGATCTCCACCAGCAATCGATATCTCTGACATCCAAAAAAACAACAACATGGTCCGGTTGTCCTTGACCATTCCAAATGGGCGGCACGTTCACGGCACGCCCATGGAAGAGGCACTGTCGCCACAAGGTCTGGGCTGCAAGTTGCTTCGATGCATACCCCAAATGTCACTGGTTGAATCCGTTGTCGTTCCGCAACATCCCATCCTGGGTGCCCCATGTTTGCCGGTTGTATCTTACCACTATAGCCTTTATATATCTTTATATATCTTTATCATATTCACAAAAAAAACCGATGACATTCCAATCATCGCTGGTTATTTCATTTTCCCCAGATTTGTTGGGAATAGAACCCAATACATCCTCAAGATCTCCGGATTGTTAATATATCCCCAGTATATGGCCATTGCCCAATAATCATCCCCAATATATACCAAGGATGTTCATCTTTTAAGCCTCACTATGTCATCGGTTCTGTTGGTTAGAATCTCCATCTCTTCATTTCCTTACATCCTCAGCATATCACCATGATATCACCATGATATCCACATACCAAATCCTCACTCTATCCCGATGGTGGTTGAATACATCCCCACTACATACCCAATATCATTGGTTCCAATTCCCATTACATCCTTTCCCCATTCTGCTCGGCGGATGTTGTTGACATCCCCATGATATCTGCGAAAGTCAAGAATGATATCCTTACATTCCTGCTATAGGAAGTGATATCCACATGGTGTCCTCTGAAAACAGCACAAAGTTGGTTATATAAATCCCTGTTTTGTTTGCAATATCCCCATGTTTTCTGGTTATAGTCCCAAAAATCACTCATGATACTTGCCGATTTCCAGATTTGATGGGAATAGAACCCAATACATCCCCAACAATCACCAGATTGTGAAAACATCCCCATGATATCCCCATTTTCATGGATCCAACACTCATATCCAATTTTTCACTAACATCATCACATTTACATCCATGGGATTTTCATGATAGCCACATCAATTTTCATAGTGAACTCCCCATGAATTTCCTGCCCTCGAAACACGAACTCCAAGCATTTTCCCCGCCTTATGCCAGCACCGTGTGCATCAGATCCGCCCGCGTCCAGCGGCGTCGGAAGGGTTTCTTCCGCGGGCGCTTGGCGCTGTCGTCCTCCCCGCGCGAGGCCATGGCACGCTCCACGTCGTGGATCAACTTCCACCTCTCCCCGCAACGCGAGGATAACATCATCATCAACATCATCATCATCATCATCATCGTCATCATCATCATCATCATCATAACCGTTGTTGCGATGATTTAACCTTATGTCCACCTCTATAGTTTATTCTAATGTTTTTTAAACTTGAAAAAAAAACAAAAAAAAATGAAAACGCATGGAAAATCAAAAAGCAAAACTTCAAAACCGAAAAACACAGGAAACAAAATAAATGGGAAAAAACAGGAACGTCAAAAAGGGTGAAAAATGGGAAAAAAAATGGATTTGTCCATTTGCATTTTTGTTGGTTTTTTTTTTGCTTTTTCGATTTGTTTTTGTTTTGCTTTTGTTTTGCTTTTATTTTTTTTCCAGGCAAAAAGCAAAAAAAAACAAAATAAAAGCAAAACAAAAGCAAAAAAAAACAAATCGAAAAAGCAAAAAAAACAACAACAAAAATGCAAATGGACAAGTCCATTGTTTCCCATTTTTTCACCTTTTTGTCTTTCCTTTTTGTTTCCCTTTTCTCTTTTATTTTGCTTTTGTGTTTTTTGAATTTTGCTGATTTGCTTTTTGGTTTTTCCATTTGTGTTTGCATTTTTCGCGTTTTTTTTCAAGTTTTAAAAAAATAAGAATAAGCTATGGTTTGGTGAACATAAATTTAACCATTATTATGGTAAATAAACAAAAAGGCGTTTCATAGTTAATATTATTGTTGTCATTATCATTGTTGTTATCATGTTCATTTTCATTATCATTATCATTACAGTATTACTCCTTACTAGAAGGAAAAGGACCTACATTACTACTAGTGTGATTATTTTGTTTTTGCAGTATTATGATGATTATTATCATCACTATTGTACATATATATATATATGCAATATGGTTTGTATGCATATCTATTGTGTGCATGTTAATCGCTGTTTGACAAATTCAGAAGGGCTTATTCCTCCTGTAAAAGATCAGCAGAATATCACCACAACTTTGCTCTCACCTGAAGTCCCTACAAACGCAACAAAAATGTATGCCCGACATGTGTATATTGTGTATGTACAGGTAACTTCATGTATAGCATTCCAAAAAAGGATAGAACCGTTGGAGACCTACTTGGTGGCTCATCCCACTTAGTAAATGGGTTATAACCCCAGTTATAAGTGGATTAACCCTACTTATCCCCTTTATAACTGGGGTTATAACCCACTTACTAAGTGAAACACGATCATCTACAGCCTGTGTAGAATGCGAGGCACTGGTTCACGCGCTCCAGCTCCGTCAGAATGCTATACAACGCCTCTAAGTCCTGGAAGTGG
>Ga0126342_10009727_pt1 | contig 17225 bp, 18 predicted proteins | sample Cyp1metagenome_FD_92528 | JGI IMG/M metagenome (GOLD analysis project Ga0126342, IMG submission 92528) | Coral microbial communities from Lord Howe Island, Old Settlement Bay, Australia - Cyphastrea 1 metagenome | ecosystem: Host-associated > Invertebrates > Cnidaria > Coral ... | reverse complement strand
TCACTGACAACGTGTTAGCTTCAACTGCACTGTCAACGATTCTTTTGCACTTGATCCTTGCTGTTCGCGCTTGCGCGATTTACTGTATTATACGGATACAGGTGGTTAAATCATATTTATACTTTAGATAGATAGATAGATAATGATTAGATAGATTAGATAGATAAGGTAGATAAGAAAGATAAGATAGGACATATAGATAAGATAGATGGATAGATAGATAGATAGATAGAGATAGATAGAGATAGATAGATAGATCAATAGAAAGGTAGATAGATAGATAGATGGATAGATAGCCAGATAGAAAGTCAGATAGATAGACAAGATAGACAAGATAGACAATATGGATAGATAGATAGATAGATAGATAGAGATAGATAGATAGATAGATAGATCAATAGATAGGTAGATAGATAGATAGATAGATAGATAGTCAGATAGATAGTCAGATAGATAGACAAGATAGACAAGATAGACAAGATAGACAATATGGATAGATAGATAGATAGATATATAAATAAGATAGATAGATAGATAGATCTATAGATAGATAGATAGATAGACAGGTAGATAGCATAAGATAGATAGATAGATAGGATAAGATAGATAGGATAAGATGGATAGGGTGAGAAAGATAGGATTAGATAGATAGGATAAGAAAGAAAGACAAGAAAGACAAGAAAGACAAGAAAGACAGAAAGAAAGAAAGAAAGAAAGGAAGGAAGAAAGAAAGAAAGAAAGAAAGAACGAAAGAAAGAAAGAAAGAAAGAAATAAAGAACGAAAGAACGATAGATCCATAGTTTAGATAGATTGATTTGATAAATAGACTAGATAAATAGATGAGATAGATTCTTTAGATACATAGATTAGATAGATAGGTTATATAGATAGACTAGATAGATAGATTAGATAGATAGATTAGATTAGATAGATTAGATAGATTGGATAGATGAGATAGATTAGATAGATTAGATAGATGAGATAGATAGATTAGATAGATATATTAGATAGATAGATTAGATAGATAGATTGGATAGAGAGATTAGATGGATTAGATAGATAGATTGGATAGAGAGATTAGATGGATTAGATAGATTAGATTAGATTAGATTAGATTAGATTAGATTAGATAGAAAGATCGATCGATAGATAGATAGATAGATAGATAGTTTAGATTAGTAATCAGATTAGATTAGATTAGATTAGATAGATAGATAGATTCGCTAGATTCGCTAGATTAGCCAGATTTGCTAGATTAGATAGATTAGATAGAATAGATAGATTTGATAGATTAGATAGATCAATGGGAATTCCAGGATCCTAAGTTGGAGGTACTGTACCATATAAGGCCATATTTTGTGGGGATATTTCCTTACATAAGCCTTATATAGGCCTTATATATGGTAGGTACCTCCAATTTAGGATCCTGGAATGGCCATTCAATAGATAACATAGATAAAGTAGATAGGATAGATAGTATAGATAGGATAGATAGGATAGATAGGATAGATAGGATAGATAGGATAAGATAGGATAAGATAGGATAAATAGGATAAGATAGGATAAGATAGGATAAGATAGGATAAGATAGGATAAGATTAGATAAGATTAGATAAGATTAGATAAGATTAGATAGATAGATCGATAGATCGATAGATCGATAGATAGATAGATTCAGATAGATAGGATAGATAGATAGGGTAGATAGATAGGATAGATAGATAGGACAGATAGGAAGGATAGCTAGGATAGATAGGATAGCTAGGATAGATAGGATAGATAGGATAGCTAGGATAGATAGGATAGATAGGATAGATATGATAGATAGGATAGATAGGATAGATAGGATAGATAGGATAGATAGATAGATAGATAGATAGATAGATAGGATAGGATAGGATAGGATAGGATAGATAGGATAGATAGGATAGATAAGATAGATAGGATAGGACAGATAGGATAGATAGAGAGATAGATAGATAGAGAGAGAGATATAGAATGATATAGATATAGATATGCGCGTATGTGTATGTATGCACGGCAGGAATTGGAAGCTCCCTTGAAGATCTGCGGTGACGTCCACGGCCAATACCATGACCTGCTCCGCCTTTTTGAGCCGCCTGGCATGGACATCAGAGGATAGATTGGATGTGACCGAAGGATGCTGAAGGACTGAAATGACTGAAGGTTGAAAATTTTCCGAAGGGAGAGACGTACACTGGCAGTTTAGATATCTTTGGCGTGCCTTGTGAAGATTAGAGAGGCTTTGGCGTGCCTTGCTCAGGTATGGCGGCTTTCCACCAGAAAGCAACTACCTCTTCTTGGGTGACTACGTCGACCGTTCCACGGCACAGCCGTGATCATCCAATGACTTTTTTCACACCTTGTGTGACAAAGTGTGGGACAAAGTGTGTGACAAAGATGGCAAACACACTCTTTGGTGCTTGGAATACGAGGTGGAAAGCAAAGCCTGGAGACAATCATCCTCCTGTTCGCTTACAAGGCCTCAAACGTGCACCGATGTGCGCACATTCTTCAAAGATCTAGTCGAGAGTAGTCTTTGTCATTGGGTCTAGCAAGATCCAGCAAAGCTATAGCATTTATAAAGTGAATCAGGCTGACTCGCAGAAATGAGACAACCAGTGCCATCACTTCCCCTTTGTGAGGTCAAGTTCCCTGAGAACTTCTTCCTGCTTCGCGGAAACCATGAGTTCCTTGCCTGGAATGGGATGTGGTGCGCCAGCAGCGCAACGGCATTCGCAAACCAAGGTGTGCATCCATCACCCGTATCTATGGCTTCTACGATGCAACACGGCAGATTTGGTCCGACACACTGGTTGGCCAGAAAGAGCCATCCGATATCGTTAGTCCTTGGTGCGCCCGCGACATTGTGCCACCAATGGGCTGAGATGGGCTGAGTAAATCAAGGAGGTGGTCAGTGGGTAGCTAGCAGACTCAGTCTGGGCTGAGGAATGCAAGCGGCGGTACAACATCAAATTGTGGAAGCAATTCTGTGATGTGTTCAACTGCATGTCCGTGTGTGTGACTTGGCTGCGCACTAAAAATGACCTGGAGAGTGAAGATCCAGTTCTCATGGCTGCAGTGCGACCCCGATATAACCGATTTGGAATGAGGCCATCATTGATGAGAAGATTGTGTGCATGCATGGTGCCCTGCTTGCAAGATGCCGACATTCAAGATGTAGTCTCAACCTGTTGCAATGAGTGTGTTCAGTGTTCGCTCTTTTTCTTCTGTTTCTCTTCTTTTTTCTTTTTTTCACTATGTACTCCGATTGCAACCAATAGCTTGTTTTGTTATGTTTTGTTGGGATCAGTAGTGAGTGCAAGAAAAGGCATTGTGCGAAAAGGCTCGCAGGTCTTGTCACCAGAACTCATCACTTCCCAGGCGGCCTTTCCCCCGAGATCAACAGCTTCGATCAGGTCTCGGGATAATGCCATGTGAGTATATGTGGTGGCTGTGGTCGCTGTGGTCGCTGTGGTCCATTTCATCATTTCACCTTCTGTGTGACACAGTGCAGGTCAAACGCATCACTCGCCCCACTGACGTGCCGGACACGGGCCTCATTTGCGATCTCTTGTGGGCAGATCCGGACAAGGTTCGGTTTCGACTCGGCAGAATCGTAGGGGTCTAAGCCCAATGCCCTCGACAGTGACAGGTTGATCTTGTGTCTAAGGACCTTTTTTTTTTTGGAAAGAGACTCCGAGAGGTGCCAAAAATACCACAACAGGCATAATGCCCTCTTCTCCATGATGCGACTCCATGCCATGCCGCACAAAACTTGTGAAGACAAACAAAATGTCAGACGCATGATGTTGTTTCCGATGGAACAGCTGGCCTGCCTTCACAGCTCATGCATATGCACACGCATGTTATCATGTGGACGGAGGCTCGCGTGAGCACTTGTCATGCACATTAAATATGCACACCTCCAACCACAAAAGTTATGCTTGCAAAACCTGGTCGTCATTATATAATCCCAGCAAATCTCAAAGATAGGGTCAGAGTCGCTCAGAGCCAATCATTGTTTGAGAGGACATTTCGGGCTGGGCAGAGAACGACCGTGGCGTATCCTTCATCTTCGGCCCTGACATCGTTGCAAACTTTTTGCAGAAACAAGCTTCTTGGATCTTCTTGGTCCTTCTTGGTTTTGGAAAGAGACTGCTGTTTCTTCCCTTTAATATTCCTCATTCAGCCAGACTGGGGGTGCTTGCCAGCGGCAGCTTCAATCATCTTCGATCTTTTTTTGCCGGCACTACTTCGGTGCATCATCCCATCATTTGACTTTTGATTTCACATTATCACATGATTTGCCCTGAGGATATGGACCTGGTGTGCCGGGCCCACCAAGTGGTCGAGGATGGCTATGAGTTCTTTGCAAAGCGCCAGCTGATCACGCTCTTTAGTGCTCCAAACTATTGCACCTGACCTGCAACAATCAATTAGGTATTAGCTTGTAATTTGATGGCTGGTAGTGCCAGTGGATGCTGGTGGCTCACTGCCACACTCCTGAAAACACAGACGTCCTTTGCTTGGTCATCAGCGGCTCAGGTGGTGAATTCGACAACGCAGGTGCCATGATGTCTATCGATGACACCTTGATGTGCAGCTTCAAGGTGCTGAAGCCTGTGAAGAAGAAGTGAGAATAGTATTGCAAGGTCGCAGACAGACTTGCCGGTGAAAGACCTGACCTGATGTTTCTATAAGCTCTTGCCTTCTGCGCCCAGACATGCACAAGCATACATGTGGCACATGCATGCAAAGGAAGCAAGTACAAGTGGAAAGGGTTGGGCCTTTTCAATATTTGTGATTATTTATCAAATTTGCTGTTTTGGCGTCGTATATGGAGGTATTTCATATCTCTCTAGGTCAGAGGCGGTTTCTTCCTATAGTCAAGCCTTGACACGGATTGATCTTACTCCAAAACTCCCAACACATTTGTATTTAGCTTTTGCCTCCCTTCGTCCCTGATGACTTCGTCTTCATTGTGCTCAGTTGAGCACTCTCATCAGACCAAAACCTCGCAGTTCACATGGAGAGTTTGGAAAGTGTTCAGGGCAGGCAGATTGGTCGGATGGCCACACGAATGATTTTTACCCGGATTCGGCTCAATGACAGATATTAGTTGAGCAGGGCTGCACAACCTTGGCCAGGAAGTGCATGCAACACCATCCAAGAATCTAGAATCTAGACCACCAGTGTCCGTGATCAGGTTTAAGACAGACAACACAGGATAAACATGAAGTCTGACTCTCAATCACGAAAAAAGGTATGTAGTGGTGCATCAGACAACTAGCGATTATTCTAAGTTTGTTCAAATCTCAGAAGCATCACATGGTGACAGCAGCCCGAGCTGGATCAAAAGTGAGCTGCCATAAAGCCTGCTTGGTGGTTGCCACTCATCGATGAGAGGCGGATCCATTTACAAGTAGCAAGTCTAATTTCTAGTTCCACAAGATGTGTGATTTTCCCCTACATTCAGTCTCAAATGCAAGGTGCCCACACTCCGGACAGGTGTTTCAAGTCCTTCAGGACTGCTAAGAAGGGAATGCAACGACTGAGACTATGAAGCTTAGTTGAGACTACCAAGTGACCAGGTGCCTTAGGTACGACAGAATTATGATATGTAGTGCTCATGATAAGATCCATAACATATGTAGCATCCACCCGCAGGCTTGGGACCTTTCACATCACGGGGGCTGCGCCGCTTTCCTTTGAAAGAGCTTGGCTATGGACATCATGATCATGTTTTGCTTCTTGAGATAGTCATAACTACTTCATAGCAGGAGAAGACATCCATGGAGCCAGAAAGTGGAATTGTATCATTCTCAAGATTGCCATTCCCCAATCTGGTAGATCAGAATTTGACAATTTGTTTGTTTACTTTGCATTCCATGCCCATGGGCCAACATGAATGCTAGAGGGTTGTTTTTGTTCGACTTCGTCTATGTTTGTTTGCATGCCTCGCTCTTTGGTTCAGATTCTCACGGCATTGGAATTTATATTGCAGGACTTCCCAGAATCAAGTTAGAATTGTTGGTGCCCAAAATCCAAGCAATGCCGAATCGGCGCGCTGAGCGACGAGGCAAAATGTCCTAGCGACGGAAGCCTCGTGGGCGAAGGTGGCTCTAGCCCCTGTCACCTTTTACCTCAGCAACAACCAAATCTGCTCTTCAAATTTGACCAATGCAAGTGTAAGAGAATTATTTCCAAGAAGATATGCACGAATTCGTAATCTCGCTGGATTCGTAGACATTTTCTGTCGGTGGTACTGGCAGTTGCGAGGTTGCAAGGATTCAGATGCGGTGACTCTCATACCATGTCGTCAGACGATATGTCCGTCGGTCTCGCCGTGTTGCGGTGGTCGCCTGTTTCAGCGGTCGCAGCACCCCGGTGAGCGACAGGGTCATTGAACCATCGCGGTCCCCACTGCCTGCCATGGATTGATTGTTGTCAATTGAAACAGATTGAGACACAGAGTCATACATAGTCCTTCCACTTCAAATGGCTGGGCATTGGATTGCCCCAGGCTCGGATTCCCAATGCTGAGAGCGATCAGATTCGCAGCACCAACACTGCAGTATACACAGCAACTTTCAACAGCCACACTACCCCCAGAGACTTAGCTATTTCCTCCACAATTTAGCATGTCAGCATATGTCAGCAATTTAATTGATTGATCAAAAACAGCTTTCTGTTCCTATTGTATCTATTGTTGCGACCATGCGCTATCACACTGGCTCTGAACTGCCACAATTCGCTTCTGACAGTGTTTGTCAAATTGATACAGCCACCAACATTTCTGGTGAGCACAGTTCGAATCTGGTCCTCGTTCACATCCGCGTCACGTGCATCGCGCGATATGCCAAGAGCAGCGAAAACTTGGTGATTTCATGTGATTTCCTTACCAATTTTATGTCATATATCATACATCACAGTATGTATACATATATATACTATGTACATATGTATATATGGCTACCCACATGATTATATATATATGTATATGTGTATATATGTATATATGTATATATGTATATATGTATTTATGTATATATGTATATATGTATATATGTATATATGTATATATGTATATATGTATATATGTATATATGTATATATGTATATATGTATATATGTATATGCAGTATGTATAGATGTATATGTATATGTATATGCCACACACATATATATATATATTGTATTCTCTCAACGGTCTGTCAAAGGGGTATTGGTACAAAACCGAGGTCCATATATTTTTTGAGAAAAGGCAGTCCCTGCACAGACCATTGAACATTGACGGAGCGTCCTCCAGCGGGAGCGAGCAGAGCAGTTTGTTCCTGCAGACAGTGGCCCAAGCACTAGAAAAGTGGAAAGGTAGTCAGTAGTGCTCTGACTGCCCACCCCAGAGGCACAAACCAACATGCCCTTCTTGGTTTAGGAAGAATATGCTTTGAATGCACAGTTTCAATCGGCGAATTTGAGAGGGTTGGGCTTCAAATGATTCGAGAGAAATGCTTTCTCTTGCAACAGGCATCTCTTCTCCTTCAACAAGGGAATGAAGAAAACAGTTGCCTGGAACCAACAGACAGCTAAATGAGTGTGAAATTCAACATTGCTCTGCCCCTTTGTTAGGGCAAACTCAAGTTTGCTCGGGGAGGAAATTATTGAAGCAAGCATGCATCTCATTTCTGAGATCATTGTGCTAGATATTCTGACTGCGGAGTAATTATTTTTTGTTGCATGCTGGTTGTCCCCAGTTGCAAGTTAAATTAGTATACGTTAGTCACAGAAGATTTGAGTCTTTCAGGAAGACTTGGCCAATGATGAGATCATCGAGAAGTGCTTGGAAGCCAAAGGAGGACAGATTTCTACCGATGGAACCAGTTGGCCTCAAACAGACACACCCTCGAAGAACTTGTATCCTCAAGACTGGCTCTTGAATCTACCCTGATTTTATATCATGTATATAATTTCACATATATATATATATATATCACACACACATATATAGATATATATAACACGCACTCACACACACACATATATATATATATACATTTATTGAACCTCTTGAATCTCTTGAAATGCTGGCCTTTTTGAGCATCGATTTCATTCTGACCTGTGAATCTGTAGGAAAGCCGGGAAAGTTGGTGCAGATTCCCGAGGGCCAGGTGAAGAGCCTTTGCACTGCCGCAAGGGCTCCCAAAGTGCTGCTGTCAAGGGCACCGTGTCAAACTTGGATCATTCAGGGCTTCTTGAGATCTGAGGTCTCCTGGGCACAGCCAGTTTTGAAATATGTCCTTTGCATTTCTAGGCTTACATGTAATCCGAGCTTTCTACAAGCGACAATGAACTGGGCAAAGCGGAAATTGGATGAGCCGCCCTGCTACAGGGACAAAGCGTCGCTTATGCGTCGCTTTTTTGCCATGACCGCTGTTTTTCAACCTTATTTGGCAAAAAAACTGACAATCTTATTTATTGCCGCTACATTACATTGCGAGTATATGCGAGTATCGTATATTTCTTTCTGCGCAATTCCACAGTAAGATAATTTTTTTTTCCCTTGCAGTCAGGCGCGGACGATCTTCCTGGACCAGTGCCCCCTCTTGGAGCTGGAGGCCAAGTCCAACCCCTCAGATGCCAGAGAAAATTTCGATTGCCGAAATCGAGCCCAATGGAAGACAGAATAAGAAGAATAAGAGAATAAGACGCATGCAGCATATTCCCGATTTTCATCGATTTCCATCCGTTTTCATTCTTTTTCATCATTATCATTCACCTGTCAATAGGCATAACCAGAAGAAAGCTGCTGGGGATGCCTCCCTGTCCCAAAGCAACGCCTGACCCGAAGTGTGCCGTAGCAGTAGGCGCCCCTGAAGATTTGCGGCGATGTGCACGGGCAGTACCACGACTTGTTGCGCCTTTTTGTCGCTTGGGCGTGCAATTGATGAACAACTTGGTGACAGCTTTCAGATGATTTCAGAGGGTGTACTTTGCTTCAAAGCTTTTTGCTGGATTATCCTCATTCCATCCAGCATTTTTTGTTGGGAGCAACCTTGGTATCGACTTGAAAAAATACCAGCAAAGGAGTATGGCGGCTTTCCTCCTGAGAGCAACTACCTCTTCCTAGGCGCGTAGATTGGGCACATCGCTCTCTCCGAGACACAGAGATGGAGAAAGGAAATTGCCAAGAATATATCCAGAAAGACTACAAGTAGAATGCGAGGGACTACAAGTAGAATGATGCGATTCTGCATCTATGATATCTATATGTCTATAAGTCTACTCAAGGAATTATCTCACACGTTGATCATTGGGTCAAAGCCAGCATGCGGTCAGCCAAACCCTGCAGGGGACTATGTGGACCGTGGCAAGCAGAGCCTGGAGACGATCACGCTGCTTTTTGCCTACAAGGCAGGGTAGGTTTGGGTCAGGGTCACAAAGATTGATCGATGAATATCATAGGCCCTGGCAGTCTACATGGGCTGAACGTTTTTGTTTTTCCAGTTGGTCAAGGTGGGCCGAGGTTGGGCCTTAGTGTTTTGCCCCAGGTGAAGTTTCCCGAGAATTTCTTCTTGCTACGCGGAAATCATGCGGCTTTGATGCAATTTGCCATGGCACCGCCCCACCCACAGAAAACCAGTGGCTGTCATCGCCTGGACTAATCTGCCCGCTAAAACCTTGCTATATCTTGCGAGTGGCCCCAGATGTTCGGGATTCTTGTGTAGTACAGCATGTATATACAGCAACAAAGCATTTCACGCAATTTGAAGCTGAGGAATGTGCCTCTATTACGAGGATCTACGGCTTCTATGATGAGTGCAAACGTCGCTACAACATCAAATTATGGAAACAATTTTGTGCCTTCGCCTGAAGCATGGCCTCAAAAGAATCTCACAATACTGAAGCCACGTGAAGCCGCCATGTCCTCAATCTGATCACTGGCAAACCCAAAAAATCTCAATTGGGCATTACGGAAGACACAAAGTGTGAATAGATTCGCTGAGCCCCAGAGTCTCCGCACAAGCGGACTTGCTGGTTGGTGAGGCGATGTTTTCAATTGCATGCCAGTGTGTGCCATCATTGATGATCCTCGTCGTGTGGTGCAGGGGCGATGTGATAAGCTTACTTGGTCCAAATCCTGCAAGATGGATGCCATTTAAACTCTGTTCCTGCCTGAACATTCAAAAATACCATGGGGTCTCATCGTCATGTGAATCAATTCTTAACGATGAGGCTACGTTTCGCAATCTTTGGTCGTAGCCGTGATGTGCATATAATTGCATGGTTTGCTACGCTATATCCCCAAAATATTGAATATGTGAAACAGATATGTCAACACATAGGTGTGAGATATCCAAATGCACAGGCGACCTGGCACACACACACACATGTGTGTATATATATATATTGTCACATATTTCTGTAGGAAACAAACCAACTAACTAACTAGCTAACTAACTAGCCAACTAACTAGCTAACTAACTAACTAACTAACCAACTAACTAACAGACAAACTAAGTAACGAACTAACTAACCAACAAACTAACTAACCAACAAACGAACCAACCAGCTAACTAACCAACCAACTAACTAACTAGCTAACTAACTAATTAACAAACAAACAAACAAACTAACCAACTGACTAACCAACTAACTACCAAACAGACTAACTAATCAACAAACAAACTAGTTAACAAACAAACTTAGTTAGCTAAGTAACTAATTAACTATCTCACGAACCACATTAAATAAATAACGATTCAAATGAATGAATGGAATGAATGAAAGAATGAATGCATGAAATGAACTGAACTGAAATGAGATGAGATGAAATGACATGAAATGACATGACATGACATAACATGAAATGAAATGAATGAATGAATGACTGACTGAATGAATGAATGAATGAATGAATGAGTGTGAATGAATGAGTGAATGAATGAATGAATAAATGAATGAATGAATGAATGAGCAAATAGTTAGATAGTTAGATAGTTAGATAGATACATAGATAGTTAGATAGTTAGATAGTTAGATAGTTAGATAGTTAGATAGATAGATCGAAGTGTCCGCGTAAGTGAGAATTCATCTTTCCGCCGCATTCCTTCTCTCTCACTCTGAGGAGAAGATCGTTTGTATGCATGGAGGTTGGCAACAAAGTTTTTGAATGCACATAGTTCTGCCGTTTCGCCGCTGCTCAGATCTGGTGGACATGATGATGTTTTTTTTTTTTTAAAAAAATATATATATATACATAATTTCAATGCCGGTTTGAATGGTTGCTTTATAGGCTTCATGAGCATGCGGCAAGAAGGAGTCTCAACGCCTCAGCAGGTCTCTCCCCGGAGATCACTACATTCGAGCAGGTCTGGTTTTGTCGGTTGCAACCATGTCCTGAGATCCAATGTACAATCTACACCTCCTCATGATCACTGTCAACATGTGTCAATTGTACTAGTCTGGCTGAAAATTACATAGTGGTAGTAGAATCGTAGAGGCAATTCGAGTGGTTCACCTTTCTTTGATGTTTGTGCCTCGTCCTGTTCTGCTTGCCCGATGCCACTGCACTGTGCTGAGCAATTAATTTGCCACGACCTGGTGGAGAATCAAGACTCGTCAGGTCAAGCGCATCGTGCGCCCAACAGACGTCCCAGACACCGGATTGATTTGCGATTTCCTCTGGGCTGATCCGGATAAGGACAGATATCACACCGATTGCGTAGCTTGCCATATCTTGCCATAATGGTGACCACCAAGATCACTCCAAAGCCAGCAGGCAAAAAGTATGCACTTTTTTTTTCCGGCATTTTCCCTGATTTGTCTGGATTATTCTGGATTTCTGATCCATCCGAGTTTGACCCGCTGATGTGCAGGAGATCACTGGTTGGGCCGAGAACGATCGTGGAGTGTTTCTTGTACGAAAGGATTGAAAGGACAGAGCAGCCTCCAACTAGTAAGCCCTGCATTCTAGCTGCCCAGCTGGCGCTCTGGGCCATGATCCAAGGGCCATGAAATGAGGTCCTTCATCTTTGGCCCCGATGTTGTGAGCACTTTCCTGCAGAAGCATGTGGCTTGCCTGTCCTGGCTACCACAAAGCTGCAGCAAAGGGGTGAGTATCCCGTTGCTTGAGTTGACTGCGATTGACTGGGTGGTAGGTGGTAGTATAGGCTGAAGTTTTCCTTTGAGGCGTTCAATGGCACGCATGGGGAAGAGTGTTGCCTAGTGACCTAGTGGCTCAGGACATGGACCTGGTGTGCCGGGCACACCAAGTGGTGGAAGACGGCTACGAGTTCTTCGCGAAGCGTCAGCTGATCACCCTCTTCAGTGCTCCCAACTACTGTTTCTTGCCTTATCTTTCTTGGCTCTCGTAGTCAATGACCCATGATCCTCGATTGTCGGTGAAAGTCAATGACTGTCCACTCACAGCACGCTCGCACACAAAGATAACTAGCCATAACATGGCCAGTCCTGGACAGTCAGAATCTAAGAAACAAATAGAAACAATAACTCGAGCAGAGTTACTGTATATCATGTTATATCCTAGGCGCATTTTAGGGGAGACTGCTTGATTCCTCGAGACAGAGGAATGAGACTGGCCAGCAAGTCAACGGCACAGGTGGCGAGTTTGACAATGCCGGCGCCATGATGTCTATCGATGACACCTTGATGTGCAGCTTCAAAGTGCTGAAGCCGGTGAAGAAGAAGTAAGGATAGCACAGGTGCAGTTGGGGGGTCACAACTTGCAGTGTCAACTTTTACAGATTGCTTAGGATAGTCCCAAAAGTTCAGATGTGCAAGCCAGCTGGCCTTAACGTGCTGTTTGTCAGGTATGACGATCAATTGGAATATGAGAGCTTTGCAGCATAGACTGGCCGGCGGATGCCACGTGTTCCCCAAGCAGCTGTATTTCGTAAAACTACAACCGCATTCCCAACATCCCAAGATTTTATTTTTTTGTTCGGGGCTTGCTCGTTTCAAATGATGCGAAGGGGGGGACCGCATATCAAGCTGAGCTGGGCACGCTACCGTAGGCCAGATTGGTGTGAACGTCCAGTTGCTTGGGCATCAGGTTTGGCCCTTTTGGGCGCCCTGTCAGTGTCAATGGCCCGAGACGGGCGCTGCTGGCAGGCAGTTCACCACATCTCAGGGGCCAACTAATGCAGTCATAGGTCATGCTGGTTGTGCATCTTGGGTTGATATTGCACCCATCTGATAGTCTCCAATAAGACAGCACTGCTCAACTTATAAACAATGTCAAATTATGAAGTATTATAAGTAAGTATCTTAGTGTGATTTAGTGTGAACAGGTATCCTGAGATGTGAGTGCTCACAGGTTCCCAGAGTTGTCTCCCGATGTGTCCACATTCAGTGCTTATTCGGACCTTATGCTCAGCTGACATTGTCTGCAACAAGGGGCCCATCGCATAGCACTTTAGTGGCACTTCATGATGCTGTTTGCAATTACGGGGCTAAGTCTGAATGCATTTGTGGAGTGTGAGATACGCATGTTGCGAGAAGACATTGGTTGAGCCGACCATACATACAGCCATGAAGGAAGGCATGGCTACTGGGGTCCTGCAGAGGCAAACAGGTCGCACGGGAACTTGCAAAAAGCGGATCTCCGGGAAGTAAGTATACGATGTAGAATGATGTAAAGCCATGTAAAGCCAAATGCTCTGCTGTTGACCTGTATCACATTTCACAGGTAGGATTCCTTTCAAGCCTTCAGAGTGTTTGGTCAAGTCGAACAGCCGTGCAGCTGGCAAAGAGCCAGACATCGAAGACCTCTGCTGGATGCCCTGCTGTGCTTGCGAAGATTTGGCCCTCATCTTGCTTCATCGAATTGTACAAGGAGCCACATTTCGCAGAATGCCATGACGCAGGTCTTTATTATTTCGACACCATTCCCTCTCTTTGGCATATTATATATAAATAAATAAATCAATATATATATAGAGATATGTATGTAATATTGAACGTACACGCACAGTTCTGCACATACATACATACATACATACATACATACATACATACATACATACATACATACACACACATATATATATATATAAATATATATACATAGGTGTGCGCGCGCACACACACACATAATATATATATACACACATATAGTATGCATATTTTATGGCGATGGAGAGGGAGAGGGAGAGAGAGACAGAGAGAGAGAGAGAGAGATATGTATACAGAACACGCATGTCTGCACGCACTGATCTATTTACCTAATTTACCTATTTAGTTTTTGAAAAGCCTGTCTATCTACAGTATTTATCTATCTCTGTCTCTCCTTCTATCTAATAACATATCCTTCATCTACATTTGAATATATGTGCAAACACACACATATATATATATATATATATGTATGTATCTACATGTGCACCTTTATGTGCTGTAGCTATTATGTGCATTATGTATATGTACATCTTTGTGCTATGTGCATATTGTGTGCATGTATGCACGATGGGCATCAATCTCTGGGATTTGAATTGGTTTCGCCACCGAAGCTGTCAATCTATGCTGGAACCAGAATAATTACACATGAGGGTCGGAAATTTGCAGGCAGATTTGCTGGAAAGGATGCAAATTGCTGTGCCTTTGTCAGCCAGCCGAAACAGCCGCTCGTGAAAGCACGCAGCGGACGGCTGGGGAGTGAGCGGATCGCAGCTGCAGCAGTTGTTCTGTTGCGGGAAGTTGGCGCTTTGCTGCAGGCCATCCACAGTACTCCCTGAGTAGGACTGATGATACCAAGAAATGTTTTCGGTGATGGTGCCTGAAGGGAGGACTCGAAAGCATCCCCTCCAAGACTTTGATCCATTGCCTTCGACTCCTCTTAATGCCATCTCGGATCGTGCTTTTCAGGTTGCTTCCTTTGGGCACAGAAGCTGAGAGACATTTTGCAAGTAATTTCCTGATATTTGCTGGTGAAAAGGGCCGCGGCTCGTGCAGAAAGCCCTTTGACAAGGGAAATTGCACTGCATCCAAGCTCAGTGATAGGCATGTGGTGCAGTCAATTAAGTCTGACTCTGAGGATCTACCGAGGGTGAACCCCGAGGACGTGGAGGACTTGGAATGGATTTCCCAATCCCTCGGTGTCAGCCTAAGATTTGTGACGCAAACGGTGCTCGTCAAGATAAACGAACCCCGCCAACAGGTGGATTTGCCAGCAGCACATGCATCATCATGTCTCCCTCTTGATCTTCTCCCACTTGCTTTCCTCCGTTTCTTCCATTATCTGTGAACTCCATTTTCACACTCACCAATTTGCTTTTTGATGCTGTTTGCAAGATTCCCACTGTTGAGGTATCATCACCTCAACCCTGTGCGTTTCACAGATTCTGACACAGACCAATCTGACGTGGGGATTCCAAGGTCAAGAAAGCGTTAATCACCCCATTGGTGGCTAGAGTCTTCGTTGCTTTGGCAATCATGTATGTGCTACTTGTACCTGGGAGGATTCCAGTCCGTCTATATTGCTGCCGTTTCTTGCCACTGTTATGCCTTCTGGCATCCATTTATGTATGCTTTCCCAACAGGCTTGCGACATCTCGTTTGTTGCGCGGATTGATTTTTATTTGGAATTAATTCGTTGAGCTTGACACGGCACATATTTTTCCTGAAGACAGAGGTATCTGGTCAAAACTATCGCTAACGTAAGCTGCAACCGATGAAAGCTGCACTTTGGAAAGAACGTGTTCAGGCATCTCTGTCCATTTTGTCCACATGCGATCAGTCTACCACCTGCTTTTCTACTCCAGTGAATGTACCTGTAGAAAGATCCTTGAATCACTGAGGGATGATGTCCTCGAGCCACTGGAGATTTGGTGCTGCACAAAGAGGTTGATCATGAACAAAGTCCCAAACCGTCTTGTAAATCCATGTAAATCCTATGTTTGCTGGGAATTGGAGAGGTATTGACGAGACATGTCCAGAGACTGCATTATCTGCCATTTGATGCTCTTGTGGAGGATTCCAATGATTCCAATGGGGAACCAAAGGACCCACGTCACTCGAACTAGGCATTGGGCGCATTCGGGCGCATTTGGGCGCATTGGGCAATGTGTTTTGACTGAGGCCGTGGGACTCAGACACCTGGCAGCTATTTATGGATGGCATCGTCCCACCCTCAGACCTCAACAAGTCCGCTAGAGTCACTAGAGATATCTAGAGATCATTAGAGGTAGATTTGACGTTTTGACGTACCTGTTTTGTTACATGGACACTTCACCTCTATGTCTTGCTCCGAGTTTGTAGGCCACCCTGTATGGCCCATAGCAGGACGTTGCTTGTCTAGTTGTCTTCTAAAGTCGGGTGTGGTCAAGGAAAACGTGCTTCCGCTGTGGCCACTTACTCCTGCCCTGCTGGCGTTTCTGCCTCAGTGTTTAACAGTTCAATGATGGGTTTGTGGTAGCCGAACCGTCGTGATTTTGTTCAAATGCATCAACTCAAGATACTGGACTGCTTGCCGAGGACCTTGGTGGCTGGCCTGCTGGCAAGAAGAGGCACCCCTCTTATCAGGAGTAGCGTCAGTCTGAAGGGCCTGAAGGCATTGTGGCAGGAAACTGAAGCACCTGCCACAGTCATCCAGAGTCCAGCCATCCTCAGGTGTTGCGCAAAGACAAGGTCTGGACATCATCCAGATACCACTTCCGCTACTTGGGGGGAAGAGACGTGGATCGACCGTCAGGTGACGTTTGCTCAACCCAAGTCCCCAGAATAGCAGGGACTGGCCAAAGCAGATTCAGACATGTGGGATCACGTATGATCACATAAACATGCTTTTGATATTTCTTGATATATAAAAAAGTGCTTTCCTCAAGCTTTAGCCCCTTCCTAAGGTCTTCCAGCATTGGTCACCTAAGCAGCACTTTCTTCACCAAGAGTTCTGGGTTGGATAGCCCAGTGGCATGAGATTGCAGATGCAAGATGCGATGGGATTCTCGAGCGAAAGGAGCCTATCAAGAACTCCTCTGTTATCCAGTTTTTCCTTGTGCCCAAATCCGCAGTGTGATATAAGTGATGTAAGGTAAGGCAAGCTTATAAGATAACGTAAGGCTTACCAGTAGTACCGCACAAGGCGGTGGCGGAAGTTTCAAAAATAGGAAACCTATAGGAGAGGTTGGTTGTTGTGAATCACGGATGGCAGAGCGAAGCCACTGATGGACTGAAAGGTGCTTGA
>Ga0126342_10009726_pt1 | contig 17226 bp, 14 predicted proteins | sample Cyp1metagenome_FD_92528 | JGI IMG/M metagenome (GOLD analysis project Ga0126342, IMG submission 92528) | Coral microbial communities from Lord Howe Island, Old Settlement Bay, Australia - Cyphastrea 1 metagenome | ecosystem: Host-associated > Invertebrates > Cnidaria > Coral ... | reverse complement strand
GGATTTCTTATTGAAACTTCTTAGCTTGAAGAGCCCCCACGGGGGGAAACCACCCTTAGCCCCTCTCACGGACCGAAATAAACCTGCGGTGTGGGCGGCCACCCCACGCGAAGCGGGGTGAATCTGTTGGTATGGAGGTTTCCTGAAATAGGGGTACCCAAATAATCAATTTTAATTGTATGTTGCATTATAAAACATCCATTTGGGGATACAGTACCCCCATTTATGGAAACCCCCATATAAGTTCCCTGAAGTTCCCATGCCTCAGCACCCGCGCTGCCTGAGAGAAAAAACCCAGGCGCTTCTCCCAACGAAAATGGTGTATAAAACCAGCCAGTTACGCGATACATGGAAAAATCTGGGAATATTTTATGGGGCTATGGTGGTATAAAGTATTTAGACTGGGGATACAATGGGATTCACTCAACCTGTTGTTTTTGGGAATGCGGATATTCTACATTTGGGGAAAAAAACATGGGTATATCATCAGCGACACACCGTGGATGTGTCTGAAAGTGCGGTATATATGGTATATCCCATCTGGCGAAGGGTTTCTGAAGCCATGACATTCCCTTTTTTTGTCACCCCAAAATAGCTGCTAATTCTGAATGTTCATCCCAAGTAGACTATGAATCATAGGTATTGATGGTAATGATCCATCATATCTCCATCAAATTGTTGATGGTATACCCATAGGTTTTAAGATGTTTTAAGTCATACCATAGCATGTCATGCAATGTGGGTCCCATGAGTTATAGGTTGGTTTATAAGCCCCAGTAACTAGTTATAAGATGTTATAAGTACCATAAACCTGTTGGAGTTATCTGCACCAACTTAGCTATCATGAATCAGCTGGTTAAGTCACCATTTCCCATGGTTTTCCTATGGCGTGAATTCCAAAAGAATAATCGAGGCCTGTGTTCTGCGGCCCCGAAGACCCCGGGACAACGTACAAGGTCTCAGTAGAGCAGCAGACTGTGGATATTGGGACCGTCTGAAGCCCAAATTTTCATGATTTTCATGGAATTCATGGGAAATCCCAAGGGAATTCATGGGAAAATAGGATTTGGGGTCATGAAACATGAGATGTTGAGGCAAAAAAAGGGAAATCATGTCCCAACTTGATCGGAAAAATTGCCACTTTGTAATATCCACCATTTTGAGACAACCCCATTTGGCAAAACTCTTAGTACATCCTCAATAAAGATTTGGGGGGCACCTGGGTATGGCAGAAAGTGGCAGAAATGTGGCCAGAAAACTAACCATGCGGTACCCATGCGTCAAGAATCCTGTCCGAAAATTTGGTATATCTCAGCACCGAGGCTAGGAAAAAAAGTTTTCCATATCGTTTTCCCATGAAATCAGTGGGTATTTCCCATGATTCAATGGCCATGGAGGAATGCAATGGAATGCCCCAGTCTTAAAAATCTCGAAACCAACGACATGATGATGCAGGTCAACCATGATCAACCCCCTAAGGAGCAGACTGCCCCGAAGCCATAAGACAAAGCCTTGGAGAAGTGCAAATGGATTTGGAGACGAAATTGGGGTTTATCATGGTTTATCACTTTCACATTTGATGCAAAGCCAAACAAAGCTATCGATCGTCAAAACTGGCACGGGCCGGGGCCTCATTCTTTGGGTTCTACTATGTCTATGTTGAAAGGCAGTCTGTGACATTCGTTCTGATTCGGAAAAGCTGAACGCGAGCTGTTTTTTTCTCCATGTTTCGCACCACAGCAGCTTGCGGCTCACATAGTGTTTGCCTTGTGCTGTAGATACAGCAACTGGAAATATATACGTGGAACTCCATGACTTCCACATGCCTTTTTCATCAAAAAATCTAGGAAATAAATAACAACTCTAATAAATAAAATCGTCGAAATTCTATGAAATTCTTATCAATGTCAATGGTTTCACTGACTATCCCATGAATATTGCAACCACCATGTCAGAGGACAGAGGTGACCTGGGTAGAGGAAAATTAGGACCATGCAGGAGTAGTAGTTCTTCTATGCACTCATGGAGAGATAAATAGTTTACAATTTTTAGATGATACCTTGAGATACAATATTAGAATATGATTGAATATGAATAGCAATCCACTCATAGAATCTTCATGTTTATGTTTACTCGTTGTTTACGGTGTATCCATGTCCCAATACACGATCAAAAACACATGTGCATGCACTTAGGGTTTTTGGTCTGGGTAGGGAAAAAAAAAACAAACACACCACAGTTGCTATTGAAGTTCCAAGCTGGCAGAGCTTTCTCTGGACCTGCAGAGCCCTGTCATGCTTAAAGCAGGTTGGGTTGAAACATAGGTAGATCCAACCAGCCTGATGAAAAAAAACTGGCAGTCCAATCTGGTTGAGGCTGGCAGTCAAAACGATGGCGCCTCTGTCAAAACAGCAAACGTCTGCCTAACTATCCACACAAACCTCCGATCAAAAAGGGGTTCTCGCACGCATGTCCGTATATGCATAATGTGTGTATAATATATATATATACACATATATATATATATTATACACACATTATGATATACAGGTGATTACAGGTGTGTCTGAAAATTAGGTACCCTGAAATCGACTGGATAATCATGATACCTCCATGATCAGCTGCATGCCCCATGAGGCGTTGTGAAAATAGCTTGGTATGCTTCAAACATCTTCACACTGTCAAAAATCACGAAACATCATTCAAAATCGTCAAAAATAGAAAAGAACATCACCAAAATCTATCCTGTAGGTTTTTGACTCCCAGCAAACCGTAGGGATATTCTACTTTCTCCTCCTGCCGCCGCTGTTCGAGTCATTCTGTCCTCGACTTCTCAGAACCACCTGTTCGCATCGATAGCACAGGTCCTAGCAGGGCGACCCCTTGGCGCCAAGTCCTGATGGGAAACCAGACAGATTCACTCGGTGTTTCCATGACTTTTCCATCGTATCCTATAGGTCCTATACTAGTCGCTGAAAAAATCAAAGAACTTGCAGGGTATGTCCGAAATATTCCGAAATCCACTGGTGAATCATCAGAATCCCTACCCGTCTGAATGGTTAATTCGGAGAAAATCGAGAAGAAAAACTCTTTTCAGACATACCCAAATCATATTGCTGATTCTATATAGCCAACGAAAGGGTTGGTTTTATATCCTATTATTGTTGCCTCATTATATATGTTAATAGATTTTTCCCCATAAAGGGCCATAAAATTGTGAATACATTCTTCATTATGTATAACTATATATATAGTAGTTTACAGTATCTTTCAGTACCCTTATTTAAAACCTAGCTTTTTATTTATTACCCAAAAAAAAGGCAACATGGGCAAAACAATAATATACAATAATAATAAACCATCCCCGAAATCACCATTTTTATAGGTGGTGTGTTTAACCATTTCGAAAAAATGGGTGGTTTATGGCATTGCTTTACCCACATTAATATGGATTTTCTAGGTATGTACAGTAAATGCCCATGTTTGTTAAATCCAATCCCTCGGTGTCAAAATCCCGCCTGTATCGCTTCATAGAGTCGTTGGTCGTCGCCATTCACGATGTGTTCCCCGAACTTTTGCAGCTCGGCCTGGAAGAGCAACGGTCACCAAGACCAAAATGTGATGTATACAGGTGTATAGCCTGTGTAGCTGATAAATTTGCTGGTATCTCGTGATTTTAATGATTTAAATATGGTTGATTTATTGCTCACAATACGGTGATATCCCTTAAAATCTTGGTGTTCTAGATTGGTCGTAGCTAGAATTGTCCACAAACATGCGATAGAACTAAGCTAAAAACATCACGGAACAGATCTGGTTTTCTGCCAAATTCTGCCAAAGGTGCCTTGGAACCCACCGAAGGTGGCAGTCCGGCAAGACCTGCTTCCTGGGTTAGATCCAAATGCGGGAGACACATGACCGAGATCAAATCGTCCAGTGCTTTTTGGCGAATGGCAAAAAAGGGTGAAAAACAACTGGGTCCACAATTTTTGTCAGCTTCTTGTATTCAAGGGAAGATTAGCATATGATAGTATATGAAATCACAAACTGAATCTGTTTGCATTTTTTGACTTTGTGTAAGATGATCAGTTTGCATCCAATTGAGGAATAAATAACTTTGACCTGTAAACGCTCTAGCCCTGTGGGAAAAAAGCGGGACTTTCAGACCCAGCTTCCAACCACTGAGGAAATTCCTGCGCGAAGGCTAATCGAATGTGGTCCTCAGAGCTGCACCAAAACCATCCAAAAGCCGTGGAAAACGATGATAAACCACGGGGATGAAAAGGGACTTGGTCATTTTTCAGACCCAGCTGAGACATCTGCAGACGTGCTGAAAGATGCTGAAAGATGCTGAAAGATGCTGAAAGATGCTGAAAGCTTCACACCCAAGGCGCCAGGATGGAAGGGATGGACTCTTGCACATATTTCGTAGGAACTCCGGCAATGAGTCGGAAAATGGCTTGGACGAAGCTTGGCGCCACCTGAAGTTTCGGAATTCTGCAGGCGCCGCAGTGCTGGGAACCTGTGACATTGAACATGTATCAAATGTATCAACATGGAGGTACCCTACAGCAATGGGAAATCCATGGAAATCCTATCAAAGTGAAGCTGGGAAACTATCAATGACAATGATTTTAAGTTTGGGGTTTTGTTTGCCGGCGGATATACATAAAGTCAATTTCAGACTGCAAAGTGGTGCTCCATGTGTGGAAGAAGATGTCTGCTTTTTCGATAAGATCCTACGAAGTATGAAGGAACAGTGAATGATCTTTCAGTACAGTATAGCATTGCCTTCAAAGACCTTTTTTCAGGCATTTTTGCCCTGTAATCCAATGTTTGCATGTTGGTTGAATCAGCATCAGTTTCATGCCATTCGGCCCCATGGATTCGCACCAGTTCGTCTTACACCACCCATTTGGTTGAAACCTAAAAGCAAAATTCAGCAAACCATCAACGAGAGCTTGGAGGCTCACGAAAAAACTTGATGTTTTTTGGGTTCATCCCAGACTTAAGTCATCTTAAGTCATAAACATCTTCACAGTGGTGATCGTGTCAACATGGCACCTGTAAAGCGTGCGGCTGCAGCATTCGTCCAATATTCGCCTTGGACTCATCCTCAGCGGTGCTGCGCCAGCAACACCAAAAAAGGCTATGGGAAAGGAGCGAAAGAAAGCTTCCCGTATCGACCCCACATAGATTTCATGTGTTCATAGTTTTTTATAGTTGCTTCATAGTTTTCAATAGTTTTCAATAGTTTTCATCATATCAACCCATGTTTAAACATTGAAAAAGCTGTCGCTCTTCGGCATCGAGAGTTATCATCAAGGCTCGAAATAGCGATTGCCCAGCTTTCCAGCCTCTGAAATGTGCGACAGAACAGACTCAATGAAGGCGATGATAGCCTGGTCGCTGCAGGAAATGGCTATGGGGACCATGATTTAATGATGATTTCAGAGTTCAGATGAATATTTATTTGAATATGTTTTTGAATATGTAATTGAAAATGATGAGTTAAAATGAGTTTAGAATAGTTGAGATGATGTACCATCAGGTTTCGTGACATGTCCTTACTTTTTCTACAAACGAACATCATTGGAGGTCAAGCCTTGTTCAACCATCAAAAGCTTAACCCAAACCGGTGAAGCATTTCTGAACCATCAGAATATACCAGATGTATTGGCTGTCAGCATCGAGGGTGTTTTTGGTCCTCCTCATCAGCCCTCACAGCATGAAGGGTGCCAGAAATGATGAGTCTTAAAAATGCATGTGTACAGTGATATACAACAAATCATGAAATGGTGAAAGACAGTGAAAGACGGTGAAAGACGGTGAAAGACGGTGAAAGACGGTGAAAGACGGTGAAAGACGGTGAAATTCCCAAATCTTCTCAGGAAACTGTTCGATGCTTGACATACACGATTCCCCTCTTTCCAGATGCACCCAAGACAAGATTCTGCCCTCAGTGGTACGTATACGACGTACCCCATTTTCCACCCTGGATTGCAACAACCCCAGCCTCGACAGCCTCCTTTTGTTGAACAAAAATTGCAAGACTCCAGAGTTGCATCGTAGGAGGAAGAGTCGGAGACTCTAACCTCAGACCGCTAGGGCCGCTAGGGATTGAAATTGACCCCATACCCCCAACATCCCCCAACTTTCACGCCAAAATTGTTTTTTTGGGGCTGGACCTTCATCCCCTGGATATTGATCCACAGCCAAATATCTCCAACTTCTCCTGTAAAACAGTTAAAACTTGTGTCCATCCACCCTTGACAAGGCTGACAGAGATTTAAAACGTGTTTTTTCGGATGGTTTTGGTGGGAAAACTCGGGAACAAGAGAAAGCAAAAGAAAAAAAACAGTGCAGCTTGAAAACACAATCCTCGGAGCGAATCTCAAATATCGTTCGAACATTCCGAAAAAATCCTCGGATTTGATACATTTGTTGCGAGCCCAGGGATGAATGGGACAACAGGGGACCACCTGAGGCGATCAACGTGCCATGAAACTGGTGGACACCACCATCGACAGCATGTCCCCTCAACAAGAAGTCTTTTTGCCGGTTGAACCACGATTCAAAACATTAAACCAAGGAAGGTAATGTTTCAGAAATGACCCTTCTGCTTCGGCACGCCAGGCACGGCACTGTATTGTCGGAACAAGTTTTTCTCCGAGTCTCCTCCACTAATTCTGTGATTTCCTCCAGTTTGTCTTTGTATTGCATGAGGCACTGCAAGCCAATGCTGCTCAGCTGGTTGAACAGCTCCTTAAAGTGCGGGCCTCCCAAACCTTCCAGTCTTCTCACAGGGCACCAAGGACTCACAATTTCTTGATCATATCAATCATATAATTTGAAATCCATGATAAAACAATGGATTTTTTGGAGGGGTAGGGTCATTTCAACAGGCAGTGGGATCAAAACCAGTGGCTACAGACATTGGATGGTTTCATCAACACAAATGGCAACAGAATCACAAAAAGTTGCATCTAAACATATCTAAACCCACAATTTGTACTATATATAAATATGTACTATATATATATAGTATGTGGTTTGATATCTATCTATCTATCTATCCATCCATCCATCTATCCATCTATCTATCTATCTATCGATCTATCTATATCTATCTGATATACCCAGAATGAGGGGCCATCTGTGGTCCCTGTCCAACCGCAGTCGGTTTTTCACCATTCCAAGGCGCGGTGAGCACAGGGACAATTTCAGGATCTTTGGCGTAGGTATGCGCCAAGATTTCAGCAGAATAGAGATACCTTGGTGGACAGCTGATATCATCAGTCACTGGTTGATGGGTTCTATATGGTTAATGATGGTTAATAATGGTTACTATATGTTACTATATTATTATATGGTTAATGATGGTTAATAATCTGGTTGGTGGTAAAACAACCCCTCTGAAAAATATGAGTTCGTCAATGGGAAGGATGACATCCCATATATGAAATGGAAAATAAAAAATGTTTGAAACCACCAACCAGGTCATCATCTAAACTTCTACGCCCCCAACTTCAAATGGTTAGAATCTCAACGCTGGATATTTTGCGGTTTTTTGACACCCTGGCTGTTTGATTAAGGGTGGTACTCACATTTGTGCAGCAGATTTTTGATGATAGTGGCGGTTTCTACCCCAATCAACCAGAGTCCACTAATCCGTGGTCGATCCTAGAGGAAATGGTGAAGTTGAATGAGTCTTTACTACTGAGCCTTGGCAAGTGTTTAAGCTTAAGAATCAACATCTTTAAACCCCATGCGATTGCCAATAGGCTAATACATATTCTGTATATACACATGTACATAGAAAACACTGTGACAAGCGTGCTCTGACAAGAACAACTCTGATTTGCAAGATTTGATGATTGATCAACGTTGATCATCATTTGCCAGTTTACACATGTTTTTTTACCAGGAGACGAAGAGTGCTGGTGCTGTTGAAAGGCCGTCACCAATGTTCGCGCCACATCCGAAAGATTTGGCTTGAAGAGATCTGGCACACAGCGCATGGAATGCTTCAACAAACGACAGCTCTTCTCCACCTCGAGCGTTGCCGCATGCTGGCGCCGGGATGAAAAGCCTGTCAACTTCCACTACCAATGATTGCCAATGATGGATGTTAACTGGAATGTCATGGGAAATCATGGGAATATATGATACCTGTATGATATAATTCTCAACGGATCAATAAGATTCTCCGTTTACGGACAGAAGTTTGAAGGAGCAGGTAACAAGCAATGGAAATGTACGCATCCACGGACAGATTGGTCACCTAGCCAACAAAGGATAGGATGCTCTCTTCATTTAGAGGCACTGGAGGAAGCTGAAAATCACTTCCAAAAAAACATGAGAAAATCCTCCTTTTGACAAACCATGATCAAATCCATCTAAAATCAAGTTCTTCATGTCCGAAAGAAACCAGCATAGGATTTTGTCCACTGTTTTCCACCAGTTACATCCGAGCCACCAATTTGGAATCCCCTGGATGCTGGGCGAGGCATTGTCGGATCACCGGCCAAAAGGTGTTACTGATCAGAGCGCCGACGCTGGCTGCTTTCGCTGAGCCCTCGCGGATGTGGATCTGGCGGATGATGGTCGTGAGCCTGCAGCTGCTTTGCAGCAGCGGAGAATGTGACCCCTTGGGATTTCACGGAGAAAACCTCAAAGGCATCACCAGTAGAGGGTAAATCAACAGGAATGATGATATGACCATTCAGAATGGCTAGTAACTAAAGAACTGGTTTGGCGTTACCCCTTACATGCCGAGCCATCAACCTTCCAGAGTTCGCTGTTGGTAAGGGTCAAACATCATTCACCTATATTCGCCTCCTAAGTAAAGCCTTAAGAATTGCTTATATCAAGCTTCTCCTCATCTTTGCTGATAACGGCTCCCCCAACGTTTCCCCGAAAAATCCCCGGGTCTGCCGGATTGCCTATCAAGGATCTCACTGAGCACATTGGGCCGCTCCCTTTCCGAGTTGAGGCCTTGAACCTGACACCGAAGGCGGCCAAAGTGGCGCCGTTTATAACTAGGTGAATTCTATGGTTTATGGTAGATATGTCTGTAGTTAATGGGTCTATAAACCAACTTATAACGGTGCCTCACCTAGATGATTTGGAACTACAGTTCACGATGTTTATAATCCATAAATATATGGTTACAATCTATGAATCATAAAGTCAACTAGGCTTATAGTGATTAGAATTAATTATATATAATATATACAGGTAAAGGCAGATGTGTTTAACCAACTTATAACACCTTAGGGCACGACACCTTGTGCCATGATCACCATGGGATCGTGGTAGGGTTCTCCATCTCATAATGGGAATCCTGGAATGGGCATGTAAATCCCGATTGATGGCCATTCGCCATTGGCAAATTGCCCAAATGTTGAGCATGGCACATATATATATATATAACAAATATATAGATACATATCCTGATTGAACAAAACAGAACAAACCTCTATATTTGTGAATGTTGATGAGAAAGTTTAAGGAGATGTACAATTGATTATACCTCGAAACACCATTAAGAATGGCAAGTAGTAGCTAGTTCGAGAATGAAATAACTCAAGAAAGTTGAAAGTTTTAGACTAGAGTTCGCATGTGCGTTCCACCGTACTTCACTCAAGCCTATTGATTCTGCGTCAAAAAGATGGCAAAAAAAACTGCAGAATCTGTCTCCAGCACCCCCAGCATGCACAACTCACAACCACTCCCCAAACTGATGTTTCTTTTAACATAGTTTCCACAAACGCAGCATATCACTGGGGGTGCTAAGCAAAAGCCAAGTCGACCAGCGGTGACACCAATTGCTCCAGACCGGTCCGAAACTGCTCGTCGTGATGAATGCTGGCAACCTCGCGCGTCAACAGAGGTGACAGGTGCAAATCCACTGGAAATTCACCTAAAAAAAAGTGGACTTTTCATTGCCACGTAACGCGAAAGAATATGTGGGGAGGTTCGGTTTAAGGGGATATCTACAGAAACCATTGATTTTTACCACTCAAAAACCGGGTGTTTTAATTGCAGATTTTCCCTCAAAACAATCCATTGAATCAGTCCCAAATTTTGCCAACACTTCAACCTACTGTAGTATTCTTTAATCCGGCACAATGACCTGCACCAGAAATTCCCATCCACGTCACCGAGCTGCTACAGATCCAATGCCATCCACTATGAAGAGATGCATCCGGATGGGCAACGCAATGGTGGTCACGTAGAGTTGAGTCAGTTGCGGCACCAAATCCTGGTGAAAAAACGATCAATGCCAATATGAAACATCATCCAAGACCTGCAAACCATGTCCTTTATATCTTTGAGAAATATATCATAATACATCATGATATAAGATCTACTAATCCTCCATCTTCCAATCAACCCGAATGACACAACTTTGCTTGTCACAACCTGCACCGGAAAAAAAAATGCCAATCAGATTTTCGATCTCCTGCAGATGATGTTTGCCACCCACACAGATGTCTTTGAAGGCCATGGACGCCGCCTGTTGCACCTGCTTGGTGCGTTCCACGATGTTCGCGGGGCTGTTGGGAGGATCCGACGCCAGCAGCAACTGGGAGATCATCTCCAAAGACGATCGCAAGAAGTCCGGACGCGTCTTCACCTCGGAAAATACGGACAGATGCTGGGAACAAGGAATGTGAATATGAAAATAAAAATGTATCTGTATGTATGTCTGTATGTATGTCTGTATGTCTGTATGCATGTATGTATGTCTATGTATGTATGTCTGTATGTCTGTATGTCTGTATGTATGTCTGTATGTCTGTATGTCTGTATGTCTGTATGTCTGTATGTATGTCTGTATGTCTGTATGCATGTATGTACGTCTATGTATGTATGTCTGTATGTCTGTATGTCTGTATGTATGTCTGTATGTCTGTATGTCTGTATGTCTGTATGTATGTGTGTATGTCTGTATGTCTGTATGTCTGTATGTCTGTATGTCTGTATGTCTGTATGTCTGTATGTCTGTATGTCTGTATGTATGTATGTCTGTATGTCTGTATGTCTGTATGTCTGTATGTATGTCTGTATGCCTGTCTGTCTGTATGCATGTATGTCTGTATGTATGTATGTATGCATGTATGTCTGTATGTCTGTATGTATGTCTGTATCTATGCCTGTATGTCTGTATGTATGTATGCATGTATGTCTGTGTGTATGTCTGTATCTATGCCTGTATGTCTGTATGTCTGTATGCTTGTATGTCTGTATGTCTGTATGTATGTCTGCATGTCTGTATGTCTGTATGTATGTATGCATGTATGTCTGTATGTATGTCTGTATCTATGCCTGTATGTATCTATGCCTGTATGTCTGTATGTATGTATGTATGCATGTATGTCTGTATGTATGTCTGTATCTATGCCTGTATGTCTGTATGTATGTATGCATGTATGTCTGTATGTCTGTATGTATGTCTGTATGTCTGTATGTCTGTATGTCTGTATGTCTGTATGTCTGTATGTCTGTATGTCTGTATGCCTGTCTGTCTGTATGCATGTATGTCTGTATGTCTGTATGTATGTCTGTATGTTTGTATGTATGTATGTCTGTATGTCTGTATGTATGTCTGTTTCTATGCCTGTATGTCTGTATGTATGTATGCATGTATGTCTGTATGTCTGTATGTATGTCTGTATCTATGCCTGTATGTCTGTATGTATGTATGCATGTATGTATGTCTGTATGTATGTCTGTATCTATGCCTGTATGTCTGTATGTATGTATGTATGTATGCATGTATGTCTGTATGTATGTCTGTATCTATGCCTGTATGTCTGTATGTATGTATGCATGTATGTATGTCTGCATGTCTGTATCTATGCCTGTATGTCTGTATGTATGTATGCATGTATGTCTGTATGTATGTCTGTATGTATGGATGTATGTATGTCTGTATGTCTGTATGTATGTCTGTATGTATGTCTGTATGTCTGTATGTCTGTATGTATGTCTGTATGTATGTATGCATGTATGTCTGTATGTATGTCTGTATCTATGCCTGTATGTCTGTATGTATGTCTGTATGCCTGTATGTCTGTATGTATGTATGTATGCATGTATGTCTGTATGTATGTCTGTATGTATGTATGTATGTCTGTATGTCTGTATGTCTGTATGTATGTATGTCTGCATGTCTGTATGTATGTATGCATGTATGTCTGTATGTCTGTATGTCTGTATGTATGTATGTCTGTATGTCTGTATGTACGTCTGTATGTCTGTATCTATGCCTGTATGTCTCTATGTATGTATGCATGTATGTCTGTATGTCTGTATGTCTGTATGTATGCATGTCTGTATGTCTGTATGTCTGTATGTATGTCTGTATGTATGTCTGCATGTCTGTATGTCTGCATGTATGTCTGTATGTCTGTATGTCTGTATGTCTGTATGTATGTATGTATGTATGTCTGTATGTCTGTATGTATGTCTGCATGTCTGTATGTATGTCTGTATGTTTGTATGTATGTCTGTATGTATGTATGCATGTATGTCTGTATGTATGTCTGTATCTATGCCTGTATGTCTGTATGTATGTATGTATGCATGTATGTCTGTATGTATGTCTGTATCTATGTATGTATGTATGTATGTCTGTATGTATGTCTGCATGTCTGTATCTATGCCTGTATGTCTGTATGTATGTATGCATGTATGTCTGTATGTATGTCTGTATCTATGCCTGTATGTCTGTATGTTTGTATGTATGCATGTATGTCTGTATGTATGTCTGTATCTATGTCTGTTTGTCTGTATGTCTGTATGTCTGTATGTCTGTATGTAAGTATGTCTGTATGTATGTATGTCTGTATGTATGTCTGTATGTCTGTATGTCTGTATGTCTGTATCTATGCCTGTATGTCTGTATGTATGTATCTATGCATGTATGTCTGTATGTATGTCTGTATGTCTGTGTCTATGCCTGTATGTCTGTATGTATGTATGCATGTATGTCTGTATGTCTGTATGTCCGTATGCATGTATGTATGTCTGTATGTCTGTATGTATGTCTGTATATATGTCTGTATGTCTGTATGTCTGTATCTATGCCTGTATGTCTGTATGTATGTATGCATGTATGTCTGTGTGTATGTCTGTATCTATGCCTGTATGTCTGTATGTCTGTATGCATGTATGTCTGTATGTCTGTATGTATGTCTGCATGTCTGTATGTCTGTATGTATGTCTGTATGTCTGTATGTCTGTATGCATGTATGTATGTCTATGTATGTATGTCTGTATGTCTGTATGTATGTCTGTATGTCTGTATGCCTGTCTGTCTGTATGTATTTATGTATGTATGTCTGCATGTCTGGATGTTTGTATGTCTGTATGTCTGTATGTATGTCTGTATGTCTGTATGTCTGTATGTATGTCTGTATGTATGTCTGTATGTCTGTATGTATGTCTGTATGTCTCTATGCATGTCTGTATGTCTGTATGTATGTCTGTATGTCTGTATGTATGTCTGTATGTCTGTATGTATGTCTGTATGTATATCTGTATGTATATCTGTATGTATATCTGTATGTCTGTATGTATATCTGTATGTATATCTGTATGTCTGCATGCACACATGCACGCATGCACGTATGCATCTATCGATCAATCTACCTATCTACCTATCTATTTATCTATCTATCAAACTAACTATCTATCTATGTACTCTATGTATCTGTCTATGTATCTATGTATCTATGTATCTATGTGTCTACGTATCTATGTATCTATCTATCTATCTATCGATCTATCTATCTATCTATCCATCCATCCATCCGTCTATCTATCTATCTTTGTATCTATGTATCTATGTATGTATGTATGTGTGTATGTATGTATGTATGTATGTATGTATGTATGTATATATGTATGTATGTATCTATCTATCTATCTATCTATACGTATGTATGTCTGTATGTCTGCATGTATGAATTTATGCGTGCATGCCCGCATGAATGCAAGTTTGTATGTATATATGCATGTATGCATGTATGCATGTATGCATGCATGCATGCATGCTTGCATGTATGTGTGTATGTATGTATGCATGTATGTTATACATATATTATTATGTGCGTGTAGTATATTACATATTTGGATTATATATATATGTATATATCATATGTATTATACATATACGTATGTGTATATGTGTATGTTACAAAAATATATTCATCAAAAACGCTGCAACAAATACCAATAAACATCTGAAAAAGGTTGGTTTGGGGGTAGCTATGTAATGCTATAGGCTATATGTATATAATTTAATCATATATAATATATACCAATATTTTCCAACAATCACATATCTCCCAATATATACCAGGCATGTTGGTATTTTGATATGTGGGACAACTTTAGCAATATCAAGCAATCCAATAGACGTAGACCAATTTCAATGATAGTGATGACTGTGGTCATACCAATATCTATCAATCCCAACATAGTTGTGATACTCACCATTCCAATGATAATAGATTGTAAAAGTACTTTTAAAATCATATGTAATGATAGTATTCTAATGGTAATTGCTGTAAAACAGCAAGAGCAGCAGAAGGACTCCATAGCTGCAATGGCAACGTACCCTGCAGCTAGGTGGCCCATTGCCATAAGTTGCCTTGCAGGGTGCTTGCGAAAGGCAAGGAACAGCCGATGCCAGTAACTCTTTCGTCTAAACATGTCAGAGAACCTATAGGAGTTGATCAAAGGTTTCATTGAGGTGTCCATAATATGGTGGTACCCCAATAGCTGGATGGAAAATCCCAAACAACGATGGATGATAACTGGGGGGGTATCCCCATGACTCAGGAAACCTCCATGGTCTTCTCTATGCCAAGCTGCCCAACAGCTCAATGGCTGTCTTCTTGGTGAAATGCAGAATAGCACCCTCCGTGGTCTCTGAGGGTGCTGAGGAGGAAATCAATGGTGGCAGGGATTGAATCAGCTGCCACAGCCTCTGCTTCCCGAAGGCTCGACTCAAATGAACTTTGGCCGGTTTTTTGCGCCATTTAGGACTGGAGACATCGAAATGATCAAACACGACCCAAAAGGCCTTCGTTGTAAAAAATACCCATACAAATCAAATCCAGTTGACACGCTGCCATCTCGAACTTCTGCCCGCGATGCAACCATGGTCAGTACAAAAAAGTGAGCTTCTTGCACCTCAGTCAGCGATTTCGCAGACTCCTGACACGCAAGCCCTTTAAGGATATCGCTGTCAACAGCGCTACGATGAGATGGGCTGTGCAACTACACTGCCTCGGCGCTCTGATAATTCTGATAGATGTGCAAAGATGAGTATCAGACCACCATGCTTGGGTAGTTCCATCATGTTCCATGCCGTTTGTGTGGCCTCACATCTTCTCCACATCTGTCGGAACTTCCACCGAGGAACCACCACTCCTTGCTGCTGTCCACTGAGCAGGCTCTTTAAGACATGCTCCAGGGCGGTGTTCGGTGTCAACACCTCCAGACAATCTTCGACCAGTCCCAGGATCCGTTGTCGATAAGCGGCAATCTCATCATCCTGAGGCATGACTGTGACCTTCCTGTAACCATTCAAGAAAATGTCAATGTGGAAAAAAGCCATGTGTACATCATTTTCCTAGGGAACCAATTGGTTGGGCCAGAACTTTGAATCCCCAAATGCTTAACACTTAACACCTTTTAGAGTCGGCTGAAAAGTACTGAGAAGATATTTCGATCTAGAGCATGAACGAAATTGTCATCCTTCTCTTCACCATTCAACCGAGAAGAATGCGATGTTTGGATATGTTTGGTGGTTTGCCCACACATAATCTCAACGGTACAGACTCGTTCTGGCGCGCTGTGAGGAAAACAAACAACTTGGTGTTGCGTGCAGTGATGGTCACCCATTATGGACTAGCACCAGCATGCTTGAACAATTTCAGTTTGATGGACGCTCGAGGGTAATTGAAAACATTGCTTCGTGATGACCATCAGACTCCTCAACAATCGACCTGAACATTTCTGTGATGATATCCGATGATATAGCCAGATGGAAACCTTAAACGGGCCAGTACTCCTACAAGTCTGATTCGGCGACACTCGTGACGTTCTCCTTAAAACATCAGCCGGTCACTTAAATCAGCTCAGGATCTGCTTGGAAAGGATCTTGGCTGGTGCTTAGTGTACATCTGCGGATGCTGGCACTCAGCAGCTCCCGATACACACCTGACACCAAGTTCTCCCAGGTGACATCCCAATGGACCGAGCGACCGTTTGGACTGAGAAAACCTGACAAAAGTTCCATTCCTATCTTCATAGAATCTTCATGGAATCAATGAAGATAGGATTGCTGAATTTCCAATTGAATCTTGATAGAATCCTCATAGTGGTCCATTTCTATCCATTTCTCAAATTGCCCCAGGCAATTGAAGGATTGCTGACACGCAGACCCCGCTTCGGGAGAAGCACGGCCACAATCACATCAGACAACCCTGGGTACAAAAAGAAATCCTGAGAGAATCGCAAGTACAGGAGCAAAGTGCGTAAGCAGCACATTTTTAATCATTTTTATGTGTCTCGTTGACTCAATTGTTCTATCAGAGAACGTCAATGAAATGTGACAGAAATAAAGTGCATATAAGGAAAACTGATCGAGGCACACCTGATCTCAGGTTCAAAAGGTCATTGTGGAGGCATCGTCACATTCCACGGGAGGGATATGTGGGGAGGTTAATAGTGCGAAAGATCCGACTCACTCAGGCACACCAGAGTATGATTAATATGTGTAGTGTACCTGTATATATCTGTATGGGTTTTGATCAAAATTCCTTTATCCGGGAACGGCCATTCTTCGCGAATAAAAAATTTACTTTCGCGAAACTTTCGCGAACTCCATGTATATCTTTCGCGGGGCCCATGTTGGCCAACAACACCTCTTATGAAGATTCGTTCACCACCTGCCAAATTACGCCACAGAATCACGGATCACTTCTTGATAGCCTTTTAAACATGCAGCCTTCTCAGGGCAGATTGTTGCTGACTAGGTTTGTTTGGCAAGGTTTACTGGCCCACCCCCTTCAACATGCACTTTGACTCTCGCCCGCTCTTTCACATAACTTTCGCGGAACTTTCGCGAAAATATCCCTATTCACAGACCCCGGCCATCAGCAGGGGGTGCATTGAAGGAAAAGCGAACACCAGGGGCCTTGG
>Ga0126342_10009725_pt1 | contig 17226 bp, 13 predicted proteins | sample Cyp1metagenome_FD_92528 | JGI IMG/M metagenome (GOLD analysis project Ga0126342, IMG submission 92528) | Coral microbial communities from Lord Howe Island, Old Settlement Bay, Australia - Cyphastrea 1 metagenome | ecosystem: Host-associated > Invertebrates > Cnidaria > Coral ... | reverse complement strand
TATATCATCATATATCATCATATATCATCATATATCATCATATATCATCATATATCATCATATATCATCATATATCATCATATGTCATCATATGTCATCATATGTCATCATATGTCATCATATGTCATCATCATCAGCCAGTGTTCGTTCATGACTTCCCGGTGCTCAACCATCAACCCCACTGCAGCCGCACCTCCCATCATCTGCACATCAAAGTGTCGCAGGCCCAAGACTCGAGTGGATCCCTGCAGATTCTGAAAATGTCAGGGGTAGGCATCTTGCTCACTTTCCCAACTTCGCAACTTGATTGGTTCCCTGGTTCCTGCTTCATTGGTCGGATCCAGCCCCATAACCCCAATATCACCCAACTTCAACCCTAGTTTTTTGTGGTACTTTGATGTAGTTTGTAGCCCCTTTTCTCTTGGAACAATCAGTAGAATCAGTAGAAGCCCACTCAAACTGGCTTCCATTTTCCACCAAACATCAGCACCGCGCCTCGCGCACCAGCGCAAAGGCTTCGGGCAACAACTCCTCCAGAGCCGTGCCGCTCTGGGCTCGCTGTTGCAGATCTGCCGTCAGGGCACCTGAGCCCATCCCAGCCACCCATAGGCCTATAGGACAGTCGTCCAAAAACAGATCGTGATTTTTTTGCTGTTCATATGGCTATGGGTCAAAATTGCCCCAATTTTGAATGGTTCATATTCAAAATGCATAGCCATTCACAAATTTAACCAACATGTGGTCATAGGTCATTTCAGGAATGCATGCTGCTTAATGTTGGAAAATAAAAATCGCTGTAGTGGTGTGCAGTTCCAACCAACGCCAACAAATTGGGTTCGTGAAATCGGTAATAGAAAAAGGAAATTGAATGATATACTATATATTATCATGTTTGTTTTGTTTACAGTGGCAATTGTCCAGATTCAAATAGTAAAAACACATGTCAGTCAGTGATGTGTGGAGCTTATTCAATTAAGGGATTTACTGTACATGGTCATGATGATCATGATGTTTATAGTAATGTAGTAACCCCTTACGAATCCTTACGATTATTTACCAAAAGTGCAAGGATTATCCAAGCTTTCTCTGGAGCTGCAAGGCTGAAATTGCCCAGCCAAGCGGTCAAAATTTTCATCTGAAGATCTGTGGGATAATCTTGCGCGGGGCTTGTGCCCGCGCAAGAAGACTGGCGCTTTTTCGGTCGAAATAGAATGGATACTTCATCAGTTCCGCCTCCAAACAACTTGAATTTATGATTGGTTCAAATTCTTGGCTCACAGCAAGTGGATCGTGGCAAGCTGAAGCGTTCCAGCCGAGTAGCTTGGTGTTTCTAATCAACTCTGTACCCATGAGGATCCATTGAGTGGCCTCATCAATGGCATTAAATTTTATAAGTGCCTCGGCCAGAATGAAATACACTTTGCTTAGATACACATCATTTCTTGAAGATTTGACTGCCTCATCGAACCAAGGTCTTGCTTCGCTTCGCAATCCGGAGCATAAGAGGGCATCCATGTAGTCCACGAACACAACGTGAGACATCTGTTTCAACAGAGGCCTATGAGCAACCCGCGCAGCAAATGGAAGCAGGTCAAACAACATACTAGTCGCCACTTTGAGGTCACCAGCAGCAAGCTCTGAATCTGCGAGTTCGAGTAAAGCAGCAAATCTAACCTCTTCAGGCACGGTTGACCGATTGAAACTGGCCAAAGTCTTGAGGACATGAGGATCCCAAGACTGCTGACCGTGTGCTATTTCGGTCCATGTTTGCATGTTTTTGAACAAAGCCGCCCGGAGCGTAGCGCGAATGCACACTGATGTCTTTTTGATGCCAGCGCAGGCAATCTCTTCCGCCATAAGCGCGTAGCGCAAACACTCTGGGCTCAAGTCATCCCGGATGTCACATTCGATGAAGCATGCAACTGTTTTTGGCAACTGAGACTCAGATGAAGAGCAGAAACGATGAAAAAGCCTCTGTGCATTTTCATAATCATCCTGCATCCAATATAGATGTGCCAAGCAGACTATCGAAGCATCATCCTGGCTGGCATTTAGAATTTCCTTGCCTCTTGAAATGTCTTGGATGTTCAAGCGTAAATACGGACCATCACAAAAGGAACTGCTACTCTCCAATGGCACAAATTCTGGCACTGGATCTGAGTGCCAGCCAAGCTGCTCTGCCAGACCAAACCATATGTTGCACAAACCAAAAATGGCAGCTGCAAACATTGCCAGCATGGTCCTCGATGCCAAATGCCTCCGCTGCACCTGTCCAATTGGCTGCCCACTCCAGCGGTCCAGGTTTGACCGCCACTCCACATGTGTTCCACCCCTGCGGAGCTGCTTGGCAACCTCTTCTATGGTAATGTTGGGCTGCGTTCCGATGATATTAGCAAATTTTGTTCCAAATTGGTTAACGTCACATGCTTCCTCCTCTGGCAGAGCAAGGTACAAGTAGAAGTGTTCTCGGACAATGGGCTTGAAGAGCCGCGCTCTGCGTCGCAAAAAAACCCTGATAGACTCGTGGACGGGCATGATCAGGTCCATCCGTGGTTCCTTGATAGCTTGAGTGACATCAATTCTACAGCAGTTCAGAAAGCACACCAGGAGAGATCTGTCAGGAAGTTTCGCACACACATCATCCACACATATATCAGCCGAGTTTGTGTCAGAGTCAGGTGACTTCATATACGATTTTGATGACCGTGCATATCCATGACCAGCAAAGGTCAAAAGGTTGCTCCGACAAGATCGACTGTTGTCAATGAAAGTGTGGATAGCTTGGTCCAAACTAGCCGAAGTTGGATTCAGGACCAGTTGATGTTTGCCGGAGGTTGCTGCCTCGAGCGCTTCAAACACAATGCTTGCCTCCTGGACACAAAAGGCCAAACGATCTGCTCCAACACTGTAGTTGTCTATGCCGATGCACAAGACATTCCAGTCAGCCCACAGAGTCATGTTGAAAGCCCTACACCCAGAGGTACCACCTCAAACAGGTGCAGAGACTATCCGATCTTCGAGCCGCTCAGGTACCAAATTGGAAAATGACCAGCAGGGCGCATTGCTCTGTTACCTAGTGACGTATACAATATTCGGAAATATATAGGAAATATATAGGTTGATTCCTATGAACTGTCGTGATTCTCTCAGTGAAAAACGAAACGCATGTTGTTAGATGAACCGCTGAATGAGAAATGCTACCTTTAAACTCAGTAGCCCATCAAGCAAAGTCGACTTCCAGGCCAATTCTGTTCTCCATATCCAAGTACCCAATCCAGCTAACCTCGATGAACAATTATGAGCAGGACCGCTGAGGATTGGTTCCTTCCACTTGATGGATGACACTACTTCTCTCAAAATGTTCTCAAAATGGTTTGACGAATTGTATACTAGAACCTCCTAATATAACATATCTACAACCATCAATCAGGTCAAAACCTGTGGTCTTCCAAATTCCTCCAAGATGCTTGTTCAACATCAGATCTACTGGAAAACCATATTCTTCCTATCCAGTGATGATGTTTACAGCCAAGCCGTCAGGGATTGGTTGGTCCTTTTTCGTTTCGTTTTCCAGCTTCTGCCTACATGGATTTTTTGGAGGAATAATGATCCAAAGACAGATGGATTGACATGGGTATGGTCTAACTTCAGCACCACAAATGGAAATTGTGAGGTAAACCCCATTGAATCCATAGCCATGGTGGTTAAGAGATGGTGGATCAACATACCAACCCCATATCAATTGAATTAAACACCACTAGTACCGTATGTGGTTGGGCAGCTCTTGGTAGCTCCAACTGGCCCAAAAATTTCATAGGGAATATGAATACCCAAATCGCTCCTTAGCTCGCTCCTTAGGCTCCCTCCATTCACCACTGGATTTGTCAAAATCCCCCATTTTTTCCGGTGAAACGTCCCATTCTTCGTTGGATCCTCAGCGGCCACCACCCAACATCGCCCCGAACTTCTCGGCTCTCGGACGGAGGTCGTCGTCGGATTTCGCCTTCATGGTCTCCTCCAGCGCATTGATGGCCTGGCTCCCGAAAAATGCCCGAATTGGGTGACTCAACGACTCACTTAGTTCTTTTTTGGGGCATGACTATGTGATATACGTGCGTATTATGTATATATATATATATTATGTCTATATGTATGTATATATATATACATGAGATGTATGTAGGAGAAGATAAGAGAGAATTACAATAATAAACGGAAAGATATGCGCCATTGCTGCTGTTCCTCAAGATATTTTTTCAATTGGAATTTATCGCTTTCGGTGAATTATCTGGATTGCCCTAGTTGATACTCGGCTGATTTGAAAAACATGCCGCCCCAAGTGGAAGCCCACATGTTCACCTACCGGTAACTGTAGCCATGGTTCATATCCCAGAGGTTACCATGGTTCATATCCCTAAAAATCCATAGTCATATCCATTCAGATGGGATTTTTCAGGAGATTTCTAGGCTATGGTTGACTGCCACAAGGCAAAAAATGAGCTGCGTCAACGTCGGCCTGAACCTGCGGCTCGTAGCGCTTCTGAGTTTGCTTCTCTGGCGACTCATAGAACCTTCGGAAAGAACTTTTTGGGCAACCAGTGGGTCAGCAAGAATTAAGAAATAGCCCCAAACACCCAAACCTTGACTCTATTAGACTCTATCCCTCAAGTTGTTCTCCCATTCCAAATCACGGATTCAGGCATATCCGTATCCATCATCATCCCATGATATCCCCATAACAGTATCAACATGTATCAACCCCCTTGAAATAACGATCTAAAAACATACGACCATCCCACATACAGTAAGCATCGATCACCATCCCATGAATCCCCATGAATCCCATTTTCAGACAGACCATATTTCACAATAATAGAACATAATTTATATCCATCCCATATCCCACATTGCCATCAATAACTATCAATAACCATCATCCCATATATCCCATGATAACCAGCACCATCGCAGCACCATCCTATGGCCAAGGCACGGGTTCAGCTGTTCCATGTTGCCGAAGAGTTTCCGTGTGACCTTCGCCAAGCGCTGCTCGCGCTGCGAGCGCCGCCGCCAAGCGCGGTTCTTCGCAAGGCCACGCAGGCCGCAGGCCGCCACGGCGCCTCAGTATCGGTGAAAAAAGCCTTGGAACATGGGGAAAACAACAGAAGTCCTCTAAAAGTGGGGAAAATTCAGAAAAGTGGCACCTAGATATGTAGGTGTAGAATATACCAGCTAGAAAACAACACTGTTTTAAAAACAGAAAGAAAACTGTCATGGCACGAACAAGAACGATTCAACGTAAGTAAAACACTTAATGTCTGTGCAAATAGTCTGAGCAGTATTGTAAGGTTTAGCATAATCCTAGTGGAAAGGCAACAAACTGGCTATACTACACCTGAATGGCAACAACCTGTGATTAACAAGTGATTAACACCTTGGTGGAGTGGAGAACCTTGGTGGCCAGCTTTTTTCGTAGGAGATTTCTGGGTCTGAAAATGGGGCACCTACGGCACCTGAGGATTCTCATCATGTTTCACATGTCAATCTGGTTGATGGCTGACCTACCCCTCTGAAAAATATGAAAGTCAATGGGAAGGAGTATCCCGTATATGAAATGGAAAATAATCCAAATGTTGGAAACCACCAACCAGTAATTTTAGGCATACTCCATGTTTGATAAACCCATGCGACATCCCAAAGCACCACGGTCACAAAAAGTTTCTTTTTGAACCACTTCGCGCGTCGTGTGGGGCTCTGCAAAACTGGCACCACAGCTCTGTCCGGATCAAAGTTTCCCATCACATCTGTCCATGGCTTCGAATCTTTCTGGCGGCGACCCATGATTTCCCATTTTTTTTCGCCATCCATTGGGCCGCCAGATGGAAATCCAGCTCTAAGCGTATTTGGGATTCTCAGGCATGTCCATACTGTCTCCAAACTTCACCACCAGCACGATGGTCGTCAGAAAGGCCACGGCGCGCGCAATGGCCCGCTGGTTGGGAGTGAAGTACTCCTGGAACGGCCCATGGGTTTCACCCATAGTCACCATCAAGGCACCATTTTTTATGGCTGGGATTCCAACCCCCAAATGGTTGGTTTTTTGGAGGGGTTAAAAAAAATTGCACAGATCTACCGGGAATCTACCGTGATCTATTACGATCTATATTTATATGTGACCTACATCTGTGCACAAAAGTGACCTGCGGCTCGGAGGCTTCAGCCCGTTAGTGATGTAGAGAGCCAAGAGGGACATAGAAAAAAACATGGTCGTTGAAGTCCCAAGCATGGGATGTTGACCTACCAGCCCCTGTTGTGCCAAAAAAACCTCTGTTGAGAATGGGATTTTCAGAGATTTTGCCATCGGATGGAAAGCCACCACAAAACTGGTAGAGCCCCACAATCCTTACCCTCCCAGATCCTTGGGTGGCGGCATCATGTATCCTGGCAGCTGCATCTTGTATGGGATGGAGGGAACAATTCACCCCGGATGGCTTTCTCTGAGATCGCAAAACGGCTGACAGGGCTCCGGCAGAAGGGGACGACTGGCGAGGGACCTTTGAAAAACATGAGCTGATTGTCAGGAGGATGAAAATGTTGGTGAAATTTGACAGTATCCCAACCTAAATAGGCTAAGTCATGCTGGGAAGGAAATAGCCAACCAATCCTGACATGTTCCCAACCAACACGGAAGTGCCACAAACATCCTTCCAAATATCTGCGGATAGTTCTCCATATTCCAACCATCAGATGAGCTTGTGCTATATCTATAGTTCATTGGATCTTATATATATATTACATTATAATATGCATGTATGTACATATATAATATATTCTGTACATATATTATATATATATATATATATTATATATATTATATATTATGTACATATATATTATATATTATGTACATATATATTATATATTATGTACATATATATTATATATTATGTACATATATATTATGTACATATATATTATGTACATATATATTATGTACATAAATATATATATATAATAATATGTACATATATATATAATATGTACATATATATATAATATGTACATATGTATATATAATATATATTATGTAATTGTATATATAATATGAGTTTCTGATACATCTATAGGCTTATGGTACATCGCGCAGGAGAATTCTCAAACAACAACACAAAAACATCTGCCGTTAGCCTCAGCATCCAAGCAGCTCATTGACACCAGCTGAAGACGACCATCTCCTGACCCGTTGGATGCCAATGGGCAAAGATCTCCACAGCCATGTGTCAAAATAAGTATGATCTGATAATAGCAATAACTTTGATGAGAATAGTAACCGTCATATATCATATACAATGTTTATAGCTAACTATCAATATGTTGATGACAATAGTAACAGTCATATAACAATGGAAAAAAATGATAATGACACTAACATACAATAACCATAGCCATCATTGCAGTACTAAATCCGGGATTGCCATGTCGCCATGTTAACCACTATCTACCCGGTAATCTACCCAATTGATCCAAATTGGATGTGTACACTCAGTACTGGGAGAACTGGGACATCCCCACAATTTGCCAATGGGAGAAAAACGAGATGTATTTATGTATTTAAAAAACAAAAACAAAAACATGGAAGTTTGATGTTTTACCATGTTTTACCCATTCTTTTTGACCAGTCAGCTACTGGCAACACCCTGTAGCTGAGCTCTCAATATTCCCATCCTTTCGTGCCACTTACTTTTTAGGTCGCCTGTATCGCAGCGAAAGATCCCAGGAACGGTTGGCTGAACCATCCGAAGATCATCCGAATATCTGTGGAACCATTTCCTGTGACCTCAACAATGGTGTGTATATATATACACCACAATATATATATATACCACAATATCTAAACCACAATGGTGTTCAACCCGCATTTTTCTGGTTTACCGTGACCGAAACTTCAGCGCCTTCACTTCGGGTGGCAGTTTCGGGGACGGAGACAGAGACCTCTGCAGGGTAAAGTTCAGGACCCAAAAATCTATAGAGGGTCCTATGTAACATTTCGGGTGAAACTTCGGTGAAACAGCAAAAAAAAACATGCTGAGGTCGGACTTAAGTGCAAATTAAGCTATGGAAGAGGTCTATATAGCAACAATAGAAAAGCCGCAAATAAAGCCGTTAGAATCGGGAAAAAAATGTGTATAATTATATATATATAATTATATATATATGTATAATTATATATATATGTATACATAGGACTGTAGAACGAGAAGGACCTTGAAGTTCTAAACCTCCGGACTGAAATCGATGTCCGATCACAATCCAGCACACGGGAGGTCTGCTTGTGGCAAGAAATAGCCATAGAAAATCACCAAAAAGCCATAGAAGATCATAGAAAATCGCCTGGAAACATATCAAAAATAGTGATGTCCTTCAAAAAAAACCGAGCTGGCCAGCCGGAAATGCATCAAAACGCAAGTTGGGATGATCAACACCCATAATTTTGGCATTGATCCATAGCTTTCTGGTGAATTCAGGTGAATTCTTCCATCATATTGGATGGACAGCCTGTTGAAATCCCCCAAGCTTCGGCAGCACTCGCCTTGTAGCGATCAGCTACCGAAGTTGCAGCTTCAGGGGCCTGCGGAACCATTGGATCACCGGAATCACCAGCATAAGCAGCAAAGTATCAAAACCCAGCAACATCACCCTGTTTCTTTAACCAGTGATTCTGTTAAATTTTAGTTTATTTTACCCTTTAACTCTTCTGTTGATCAATGACCGCTGGTGGCTTCTCCTTGAAACCCGCCACGGCCACGAAACTGCGATCCATGGCAAACTCAGATGGCCCCTTCGCTGTTTGGAATCGAGCCAGAGCCAAAGTCTGAAAGGACGAAGTGACTTTGGAGTTCAGGACTCAAGCCCTGGAAGAGGACGGAAGATGACGGAAGATCTTTGGATCTTTAAGGACAGGTGAAAGATGGTGGGGAAAAATTCTTCTTGATTTGCTGGGAAGATCTACAACCCATGGTGAAAACACCATCAAAATATAGGGGCATTATGGGACTGCCTTCGCCGCGGTTAAGTGAAGCCAATGAAAAATCCTACAGAAGTGGCCGAGTTATGTGAAAACGGGTACAATTATGTGAAACTTGGAAAAAACAAACTAATCAATGTTGTAATTTCAGCGTCAAAAAATGGGTGACCTTCCCCTCAACCCTCCCAACCCTCCGAACCCCTGGCTCACTTTTGGCATCTTTTGGCATCTTTTTACAAGAATGTGCCTCTCTAATTGGGGCAACCGAGCACATGGCGAAAGCCATTGCAGCACAGTCGCGGGTCATCCCGCAACTGCCAACTGCCAAAGTATTTTTTTGGGGGGCGAAGACTTAAGCAACAGGGGAGTGGGCTACAGCGGCTACAATGCTACACACAAAACTGGTGGTGCCTAATTTGCGCAGAGATGTGACTCAGAAAATCTCCCCTGCCAGGCAGCCTTCAGGCCCTTCAGGCCTTTGGTTCATGTGCAGCATGTCGTTTCTGCACTCAGCAGGCCGACCAAACTTATAAAACCTCTTTCCAAAATCTCACGGATTTGTCGTGCGAGGCAGAAACCTTAGAGCATTGCATCCTGCCCCGAGCCAAGGAGGATCATGTGGACATGTTTCCAGATGTTTCAGAGATCAACTTCAAAAATTGTTGGTCAGCCACTTACTTCACCGTTTTTGTCCGGAATCATGGTTTTAACAGCTCCCCTGGGTGCCCTGGGTGCCCTGGGCGCCCGGACCAAGAGTGCCCCGTTACTCCTGGCGTCCGTGCCCCAGGCCACATCAAACACGCAGTCCGTGTGTCCGCCTCAGCGATTTTTACCTACCATGACGATGGTGGTTGGAATCCCAACCCACCTATGGTCATGACTTGGGGCAGATATCTAATATCTAATATCTATTTCTATATCTATATCTCTAATATCTAATATCTATATATCTAATATCTAATATCTATATCTAATATCTATATCTAATATCTATATCTAATATCTGTATACTATGTCGTTTATGGCGGGTTTAACACCATTGGTCCTATAATGGGTGGACCATCCCGAAAAACCATCGTTGAACCGTTGTCATGGCTTCGCCGGTGCACAACTAAGGCTCTTCCAGGACCAATGGAAAAAATGAGCGACACCCATCTCCAATTTTGGCATTGGCTCCATCGAGACTGAAACGAAACTGAGATCCGAGATCAGCACTTAGCTTTTGCCTCAAAGTTGGCTTGTCTTGAGATTTGAAGCCAGAATACAGCGCCACGCTCCTGCACCATTCTGCAAGAGACAAAGAGACACAGACCCCTTGAAATATCCTGAACCTGTGTCCCAGAGAAAGCCAGGATGCTGATAGCGTTGCCATTGGTGGACATGTCTGGACAGGATCTCCGCCCATCCTTTGGTAAAATGATGCGACTTCCAAAAAATTGGAAAGTATGGAGCTGGACCAATACTGACCATACCAATGAGATACTTGTACATTTAATTACATAGTATTAGTATGTATTAGTACATTATAATATCTGAAGAATATATATATATATAGAGATACCACAATATATCATTAATTATAGTGCTATATATATATAGTAGCAGATATTATACTAAAATACTTATACTATATTATAATACCACATTGATTGCAAGATTTGGGGCAAAAACATCCAGCCAACCAGCAACCAGCAACCAGCAATTCACTACGGCTCCCCGTAGAGCAAGCCGCTGCCAGCATGTCGCCATCGCGACCTCGCGACCATCGAAACCTGGGATCCTGAAAATGACCTGAAAATCATGGCGAAAGTCATCCTTTGAGCCACCGATGACTCGCTGGGTGTCCCAAACTGAAAGCCACTCGCTTCACCTTGGGTCGAGTCGGTCAAATGCCACATCAACGGATACTTTCATACAAAACTACCGAAACTAAATGTCACCACAGATCATCGGAACTCTCTTTCTGATAGATATAGATATAGACAGAGATATAGATATAAATATAGATATATAGATATTAGATATTAGATATAGATATTAGATATTAGATATTAGATATTAGATATTAGATATTAGATATTAGATATTAGATATTAGATATAGATATTAGATTTTAGATATTAGATATTAGATATTAGATATTAGATATTGGATATAGATATAGATATAGATATTAGATATAGATATTAGATATTAGTATTATTAGATATTAGATATTGGATATAGATATAGATATTAGATATAGATATTAGATATAGATATAGATATAGAAATTAGATATAGATATAGATATTAGATGTTAGATATAGATATTCGATATAGATATTAGATATAGATATAGATATTAGATATTTTATATTAGATATAGATATAGATATTTGATATAGATATTAGATATTAGATATATAGATATCGATATTAGATATAGATATAGATATTAGATATTAGATATTAGATATAAATATAGATATTAGATATAGATACAGATATTAGATATTAGATATAGATATAGATATTAGATATTAGATATTAGATATAGATATATATATATATTAGATATTAGATATATAGATATATAGATATCGATATTAGATATAGATATAAATATAGATATTAGATATTAGATATTAGATATAGATATTAGATATTGGATATAGATTTAGATATTAATACAGATATTAGATATTAGATATTAGATATTAGATATTAGATATTAGATATAGATATAGATATCCAGCTCTCAGACACTATCCCGAAAACAGAGAGGTCGCCACTTCAGGGTTCATCCCCAGTGATAACAAACCCCAAGTCTTCTGGCTTACAACAATTCCCTCACTGCTTCCCATCCAGTTCCCATCATTCCAGTGACGGAAAACCACCTGAGGTCATGATGATCAAATTCGGAAAAATGGATAGGGAACCCTATGGTTCCCTACTTAAAACTGCTACCAATCACTGTGTGTTTGAAGGTCCCCGAATGCCAACAATTCATCGGAGCCCCGCTCGAAGCCGACCTCTGTCTCTGAAGAGATGTCCAACTGGCGATGATGACAGGATCAAGGTCACCGCAGAGGTGATTCTACCCACGTTTTGGGTGAAAGCAGAAGTGAAAAGGATGGAGAACCAAGACCTGAAAATGTGTTGGATTTTCCCCTTAAAAAGCTGCGCAAAGAAGCTGCAAATTACATATCACATCATATCACTAAGAAACAATAGGATCATATCTTTGGTGCAGATAGCTTGTGCACATCACCCTCACCCAGCAGCTTCCGAGCCTTGCAATCAATTCGGTGAAGCAACTTCCATGTTTTGGTGTCATAGATCAAAATAAACCTCAGCACATCTGCCACTCTGGCCATATCTGGCCATATCTGGCCATATCTGGCCATATCTGGCCATACTGAAGGCCAGCAATAGCCTTTTACGGGGCAGAATTGCGTTCAGGGAACAGTTATAACAGTTATATCTCATCATGCTTGAACTGGAAATCATGTCCAACTTCCAATTTCACCAGTCTCCCGGTAACGGTTAAAACATGCTAAACCCATATTAAAACGTCATTAATAAACCCATCATGACATCAGCATTTAACCCACCAAGGATTCCCATCCGGGACTGAGGTCGCAACCCATCATCCGATCCCGTGGCCAGGAGCCTCGTTGGTTGATCGTTTTCCCAACCCGGCCTGGTAAACAGCCACATAACGAATGGGAAAATATGGGAAAGATCCACCATGTTTTTGATGGGAAAATCAACTATAACTCGACTGGGCCATTTTCCATATATCGCAAACTGTTAGTCATTACCAGAGGGTACATGGTTGTGATTTATAAGAAACCACAATAAGCCAGGTAATATCACGAAAAACCAGGATGTCATGAAAATGGTGGTTCTTCATCGCCCGAGAGAGACCTGTCCACATCACTTCCACTAAGACTGAGGAGCGTGTTGGTTCCACGCTTCAAATAGACATGCACACCGAGGGGAAAAAACATCTGTGGCTCACAAGTCGGGTTTAGAACAGGAATGGGGGTCTATACTTATAACTTATACACCCCTCACTTGTGTTGCCACTAACAAATCATGAGGAAAATTCATGGATACTTCTGGAAGACAAGTTTCTAAACCACTGAAAACGGAAATGAATTCCAAGTTTCCCAACATTTTTAGCTCACTATTTCGGGTGCAGCCTCCCGCGCCCAGTCCGCGGAATTCTGGGGCGTTCCACCCTTGAGCCGCGTAATCAATACCTGCAGTGGAAGTCATGGATACCGTCATGGCCAGTCGATGAAAACCCCTCAGGTCCCCTTACGAGTCATGGAGATTCCAACTTTGCCAAGTCCTTTGATGTTTCGTGAAACCAAGTCGTTGCCAGTTGTTCCGCAAGTTTTTCACCTTGGTCACTAAGTCGCAGACCAATGATGTCGTCTGCATGTCCATCCAAAGTAGTCACAATCTGGACACAAAATGGGCCAAAGACTTGGATACAACGAACGTTTGGCTCACCCAGCGCGAACCGGAGAACCGGTTCTCACCGAGCAGAGTGGAAGACATCCGAATCTACTGAGTTGCTCATTCTCCGGTGATGGTCATTTGTTTTGCAAATGGTTGACACTGAAAAATTGCAATGTTCCATGCGCTATTCAGTGATCAATATTGTATATTATATCATGTTATATCATGTTATATCATTGGTACATACAACAATCATCATATATATCACATATGCGAATACTAAAATGTATCCATCCAGCTTTCCCCAGTTCAACCGAAACCGCCTTCTTGTCTCGCATATCAAAAATGCGTGTCTTCCTGGCACCAAAAAAGAGGGCCGCAACTGGGTGGACATCTCTAGGACTGGGGCAGTGGATGCTGCAGCATCTGAAGTTGTGAAGAAACTCTTCAGAATCTTTTGGATATCATGAAAATCTCATTTAAGATCTTGGGAAAAAACTTCTTGTAGATCCATTTTCACGAAAAAATCGTCTGCTTCCAATCTGCCATGCTATGCCCTGCCGATGCCCTGCCGATGCCCTGCCGATGCCCTGCTAAGCTCGCGGCTGATCAAAGCAGCAAGTGGCCACCAGGTACTGCCTATCTGGGTCCTTGCCCAGGAAGGTAACGCCATAAACCGCCTTTCCAGGATGGGGCAGCCTCAGTGAGAATCATCAAAAAGACATGCCGACTGACATGGTCAAAAAACGTGGAAAACTCTCGGACTGTCCGACTTTTCTGGATTTTTTTTTGGAAACTGGAAAAATATCGATTGCCAGGAGATATGGATGGATGGGTATACATACTGCACATTGATCAGGATCTTTCGATTCCAAAGAAACCAGCTCACCAATAAATTCAAGGTGGGAGAACCAGGAGCCCGTCAACTCTCGATGAATTATTTGAGATGGGTTGCCGTCATCCCATCTAAGCCTATTCTGAATGGAATCGAGTCCACCATTTTCGACTTGAAATCTTGATGAATTCATCCCAAGTCATCCAGGTCATGAGATTCAAAAATTTGGAAAAAATGGGCTATGATATCCTACTCTGATATGCTACTCTGATATTGAAATGTCAATGAAAAACAAACCCACCAACCATCCACATTTCAAGGGTGATTTCCATGCCACTTTCTTGCTGGCTCTGCGGCGTTCGCAAGGGAATGCCCTCCGCAAAGTCCCAAACAATGGCCTCATTTCATCATGAGAAACGAACAACACGGCGTCGCGTGATGCAGATGCAGCATTTCCCTTAAGCATAGGAAATTCATCGAAATTCGCCAACTTTGATGGGGATGTGTGACAGCCAAAAACGATGAGGACAGCCATAGAAACATACCATGCCACCAAAAGTGTGGATTTAAGCCGCAAAAAGAACAGGAGTTTAGCCCAACATCAAGTCAACCAGAAATTGAGGAAAAAATCAGGACCACGAAAATCTGTGGATCATTTTCAGAAGTCATGGGCAAAAAAACTTCAACCATTCAGAATCATGATCTTCCTGGATCCAGAAATTTCACCAAAATTCCAATGGCCACGGCTTGTCAACAGCCACATTTTTCACCATGAGTAACCACTATTAATCATCATTAATCACCACTGCTTGATCTGCTTGGTGCTTTGGAACGGCGTGTGTCCTATTGATGGCTGACTCAACGGCTCGCCCAAGCGGCTGTGGTGTCATCGGACGCGGTCGCCATGACCTGGAGTTTGTGTCATCCATGATCTTCGACATGGCAGGAAAATCATCGAAGCAAATGGGCGAACTCACTGTGGGGCATTCAGTTGGGAAACTAAAAATTGCCATAAAAATGCCATTCAAATGCCATAAAAATGCCACAAAAATGCCACAAAAATGCCATAGTCACCATCCCCAAGTAGCATTTCTACGGGGATTCCAACCATGCCCAGTAGGATCAGGAGGCTGAAGAGATTGCCTGCTGTCCCGCATGAAAATCGATGCCGTTCACTTCGTCCTGCGACGACTTCATGGTGCCATGGAGGACATGGAGGACATGGATATGGCCCCCCAAATCATCAAATCCAATCAACTGGATATCAAATCCCCAGTTACAAAATATCTATTTCAAACTGTCAATCAACGGAAATTCTGAGCTGTTGGTTTACAAAAAAAAACTCACACCGTTTTCAGCGTGACCAGGTGGAACCGGTGGAACCGTCCTGGTGGCCCTTCTCCCCGCCGAGCTTCGAGATTTGCGTCCCTGCCAATGGCGAGCGGCATGGCGGCATGGCAAGTTGACGCCACCCGGGGCCACCGGCCAGTTGCGCCTGTTCTATGGTTCCAAAGATACACATGCCTCAGGTGAAACCAGGGAGACTCCCCACGGGGAAAAAATGATGTGCCAGAGGCCATGAAATTCATTAGTTATCAATCATCACAATCCATCGTAGCCAATCTCAGATACTATGCAATTCCTTTAGCGGCGTTGTATGTTATACTTGTGTATACATATACATATATATATATATATTTATACATATAATGTGTATATATATATATATATTTATATCATTTATATCCGTTTAGAGCCAAAGATTCGTCACTACCGAACTATCCGTGCAAGGTTGACCCAGATTCATCACTATATCGGGCACCAAAAAATGCCAAGAAGCCACCAGGGAACGAAAAAAACATGGGCATCTTTTCTGGGGGTTGCTATATTTTAGGATTGGATATATTCCCAAATTTTATCAACCAACTTTGTAAGACGGTGTAATCAAAGGTACCCTCTGGTAAACTAACGTAGCTATACAAAATGAAATGTTTTATGGGTAAATCAACTATAAATGGTAATTTTCCATAGCTTTTTGTATGTTTACCAGAGGGTAAATATTCGGTAAATCTATGAATTGTCTCTCAACAACTCTATCATTCCAGTGGGATTCAAACAAAAAACATCCGTAGCACGCAAGCGCGGACACGGATTGAGCACACTGAGCTGACCCAACTTGTCCACGGAGGTACAGCCTAGCACCTCTGGAGCCTCAAGGATGACGAGATGAAAATGGAGATGATTCCATTGACACATTTATTTTTGTTATACCATATATCAACTATATGATATACCATACCATGATCATATCTGTATGATTACATGTGTATATTTGTATATATATCAACTACATCATGTAAGATATAACATATATATATATATATATTATATAACCATTAAAAGAAACACATCCCTGTTTTTTTCATTTTTTCAAACGAATGTTTCAACTACATTCGTATCTCATTTGATAAAAAATGGTCGGTTTCCGCACCGTTTTGGCGAAGGCCACGGAGTAGAGGCCGCCCATCTGATCCTGTCTTTGAGCCTCGGACTCCGCACTCTTTGAGCGTCAAAATCAATGGATGGTTTTAACAAATGTTGATAGTTTCAAGATGGATTTTCATGGATTTTTATGGATTTAAAGATGGATTTTAATAGATGTTGATGGACGTTAATTAATGGAGTTTCATGGATTTTCATGGATTTTTATGGATTTTTATGGATGTTCATTGTTTTTTATGGATTTTCATTGATTTTTATGGATGTTCATTGATTTTTATGGATTTTCATGGATTTTTATGGATGTTCATTGATTTTCATGGATTTTCATTGATTTTCATGGATTTTTATAAATGTTCATTGATTTTTATGGATTTTCATGGATTTTTATGGATGTTCATTGATTTTCATG
>Ga0126342_10009724_pt1 | contig 17227 bp, 20 predicted proteins | sample Cyp1metagenome_FD_92528 | JGI IMG/M metagenome (GOLD analysis project Ga0126342, IMG submission 92528) | Coral microbial communities from Lord Howe Island, Old Settlement Bay, Australia - Cyphastrea 1 metagenome | ecosystem: Host-associated > Invertebrates > Cnidaria > Coral ... | reverse complement strand
TTCTATCTAGGGGGTCCGAATATATAGTTTAGTATTGGGTCAAAAAACCCTGGGTTTTTTCAAAAAAAAAAACGCCCCCTACGAAACTGGATTCTATCTACTCCAGGATTGTTATATATATAAAAGTGCATGTATTTATATATATATATATTGTAGGCTCTCTCATGTTCAAATAGATTCAAGCCGCTGTTGGGGGATTCAATCTTCAAGGACTTTTCAAAAACGCCATGAAATGGAGCCCGCTCTGGCGCACACGTCGGCTGTCTCCACTGGGTGACACCAAGACAGCCCGCGAGTCACCCACGTTGGCCACGTGCACTGACCGAACGCCCTGGCTGCAGGGTGACTTGGATAGCCTGATTTGATTGATTGTTAAATATAAATATTAATTATATAATATGTATCATTTCCTCAGAGGGTACACTTGGCCATGCGTTAAGAATAACTTGAACAATTCAAGAAAATAATTGTCACAACATGTCACAACGACGTCAGGGCCTGTGAATTTGGCGCAAAATCTGAATTCAAAGTGCGCAGATGTGCGCAGGAAACTACAGCCACATGGCGGTTTCTATGGACCCGCGCACTATGAGCTGCTAGCTTCCGTTCCGCGATCTCACACATAATCAAGCAAATTAAGCAAGTTCAAAACCCAACATGTGACAACTCACCATCACAAGACAAGTCATGAATGTCGTGATAAATCTACTCACACGTCCAGTGCCTGCTGGCCGCACTGATGTACCAAGACCACCGTGGCTGTGCAGCCGCTGTTCCAAGCCTCGCTAATATCAATGATTGGAGGATCTCCCGGGTCCCGTTGCCAGAAAAAAAACATCACTGGGAAATGAAGCTGATGTCTACATTGAGAGTCTATATACTATACATATGTCTACATACTACATACTACAGGTAGTCATAGATAGCCTACAGTTTGGAGCAGCAAGATATGCGCCTCTGCCCCTCCCAATACAAGTTTCCTATTCAGCAACATCAAATGGCATTCCAAACGGACCAAACCCATCATTATGTCGCTTTACAAAAACTGTACCAGAAATGATTTGCAGGAAAAAGGCCATGGGTGTGTCAAGTCATACCGTGCTGGATCGGGATTATGGGATTCCGATGGTTTCCGAAGTGCCCCAACAATGCCAAGCGACACCCATCATGGCAAGCTGGCCGTCCACTTTCTTGAACCTGAGATGTGCTACGCTGCTACAGTCACAAGATGTCACAAGTGGATCTTTGGATCTGGGATGATCTGGGCCATGGCCATGGGTCAAAATGGGAGGATTTCAGGCCTTACCGCCACTGAAACGCTGAGACTTCCAGTGTGACTCGCATCAAATGTTCGAGTCCCGACATCTTCACATTTTCACACATGTCACAGAATTGGGTTCAAGAGAAAAATGTGCAGGAAACCCTATATGACTGGTATGTGACTGGTAAATCAATGGTTTCCTGCAGTTTTTCTGTGTTTTTCCCTTGAACCAACCCATTGAACATGCTAGCTATAATTATCTATAAGTTCTGGAGCTGCTTCAGGCTTCCCCACGTCTGCACCAAAGCCTCTTGTGGTTTCCGAGATCTCAATTCCACCGTCAGGGTGGTGTGAAGCTTCTCCTGGAAATGTCTGAGGCATGGAACGGGACACAAAATCCCATGTTTCCAACCCCCGGGCACCATCCGCAACAGGCAATATGACGGTCTCAGTCAATGTCAACATCAATCACCAATGATGTCCTCAACCCTGGGCCATTCCCAAATTGGAACTAATGAGCCATTTGAGATCAGCCGGACTAAATTTGTGTGTGGTGAATTCGTTCTGCCTTGCACAGCTCTCTCTCTCTCTCTCTAAGTGTTGCGGAATTGGACGGTGAATTCTTGTCTCAATGGCCATATTAAGAGTTTGTTGTTTCGACTTGTTGTATCTTTTCGAAAGCCTACTTGACCCATTGTTCATGATGGCAGCGCCGTCTGCACCTCCACATAGTCCACTTCTGAACGTCCCCCGTGGCCATCGTAGACGCCGAAGAAATCCCAAATCTCCTGGTGAGGTAACCATGGATGAAAACGATTCCACAGAATTCCAGACCGAATGAAGTGTCAAGATGGGAGTCCGGTGCCAGAAGTGGTGGTGCAACCACTTGAGGAAAAAGGAGAAACAGAGTTTAGAATCAGAAATCATCACAGATGCAGGCAAAAAAAGTGGTTCACCTCTGGTGTAAAGAGTGCTGAGACCAAACAAATATTGTATATGGACAACCAATATGAAGCGAAGACAAGAAACTATCATCTTGAGACTCCATGTGATCTGGAAGGCGCAAATTATGGCCATTCACAAGATTCACAAGCAGTAGTCAAGGATTTTAATCAGATGACAAATCATGATAATGATTAACGTCTACCAAAACACACTCAGTACAAACCGCTGCATGGTGCCATTTGATTGTAGCCAGTTTCATCAAATGTTCCCAGGCAGTCGCAGGCCATCAGGTGCTTTCTACCAAACTTCATGGACTGTATTGGCCAAATTACGTGTGTGACGCAACAGCATCTCCCAAAAAGGCTCACGTCCGGTGGTCCTCCTTGTCCCGACCAGTTCGAAGCAACGGCTGAAGAACCTGTGTTGAGCCGAGCTCTTGAGCAACTCTGTATTGCCAAATAACGCCGTGTTGTTTGTCCCATGTTGTGCCTATACAATATGGTATTCCATAGACTTGGAAGTAGCAAAATGTGGTTTGGCCGTAAGGATTCTTGGAAGTCACATGATTAATCTCATAATCTCATAGACTCATAGGTTCACTGCTCTCTCGTCCTCCAATCGCTTTTACAGCCAAAGTGGTTTCTCCTTGTCCATGCTTGTGTGTCCGCAGTTCACTCCTTGACTCCTTGACATTTTGAACACAAGTGTTCCCGCTTGAACGTGCATTTGCGCTCATGCCCAGACCGGCACCTGCTGCCCATCTTCCATGTAGGGACGAAAAGCGGCATTCTCGTCAGAAGCCTAAGCACCATTCGTGCATTGGCATGGAATTCATTCGCCAAGGTGGACCAGGGACCACATGTATCCCTACCCACATATCTATTGTTATATATAATTATCTATATAAGTTATCAATCTCCCATCAACAAAAAATCCAGGACGGCATTGCTGGCATAAACAAATCAAACAGTCCACCATAGTCCACCAGTTTCCATTCACTTAGGACATGACAAGGCTGATGAAGGCTGTCTTGCCACTTGGAACTTTGCCCCAAGGGGATGGCACAGCCTCCCGTGGCGCGACGCGGCGCGTGGCCTGGTTTGACTCAACCTGTTTTTCAATCATGTTCACCTGGCACTTGACAAACCCGTGTCTTCGGCCTTCTCTGACGGAGAGGACCTCAGCGGTATGGAGATGAAAATTCACAGAGCTAGATATGTATATATATATAGTTTGTATATATATATATACATACATACAATAATCACAAAGTTTTTCTATGTTTTTCTAGTGTTATCTGGATCAAAACTGATCAATCGTACTACAGCAAGCTATGTGGAAAAGCCATGCAGTTGGATGGAACATGTCTTTGTATCATGGTTTCCAAACCATCCCGAATAGTATGACTTCATGTGACTTGATATGACTTGATCAATGCGACAGCCCCAGCCAATCATTTATGATGGCTGTTGGTTGAATAGTAATAGTACTGCATTTTTCAAATTTGCTGGGGGGACTGTGATGTACAATAATTTTTGCTCGCTGCTGTATTCATTTTGGACGACCCTGGCGAGCCTTTGTGTTAAAAGACTGTATGGAGGCTATGGACATGAAGAGCTTGCCTGGAGAATATAATTCCTCTGGGTAGTGGGCAACTGAGGTTCGCAGCATGAACGAATTCAGTGTTCCTCTTGTGGGTTGGTGGTTATGGCCTGCTGGGTGAAAACACTGTGGAGACTTGGAGAGTCTGACAGGAAAACTACCTGGCAGGTGTGTTCAACGTTCGATCTATATATAAGTTGTCCATCTCTGGGATGCTTAAGCCAAAGGAATCAACATGTCAAATTCACAATTCTTTATTTACAATATGCTAAATACGTGGTTGTATTTATAACACTATATATATATATATACACACTATATATCTATACATGATTATATGAAATATATTGAAATATAACTTTTATGTATGATATGTCCTACACAGATGAGTTCCATCAATAAAATGGTATCTGATGACATTGATTTATATAACAATGATTTACCTATGACCTGAGGAGCTGACAACGGTGGAGGCCTGGCCACGGTGCAACTTTAATCCCAAATAATAAGCCGATGAAAAAATACACAAACTCCAACTCCAACACGTGACACCTGCATGGTTCATTGGAAAAAACAGCTTGAAACTGCATATAACTTGTATAACTGACCCATTTTGGAATATCACATGCTCAATCTTCCATAATCTTCCCACGTGTTGAAAACGCAGTTGTCTCATCATTGACGGCTGTCGCATGCTTTCGCTGTGAGGCCCAATGGGGGACCACCTCTTCTCGGTTGGAGAGCTGGCTGGGCTGGCAGCCATTGCCTCATGGTCTCATGCATCCCCGCATCCCAGCTTGGTAACCATGGAGAATGGGATCTGACCTCCTTTAACACCATTACATGGGAATTATATGGGATATGTCTGCTCACCAGTTCTAACAATCCATTATATTCCTAGTCCATCGTCAGCTCCAAACCCGTGTGTTCAGTCATTAGCATATATTCATCGTGTGTCATGTGATGTAACCCATCGGGGAAAAATAGATGTCTTACAAATTTCCAAAAATCAGCTCCTTTCTACAGTAAACAATGTGTTCCATCAAACAATGGGTCTGGACAGGCCAATGGGGTCTGCTAAATCACTGCCTCCAGGCTAGAAAAGGGGGCATGGATTTCGGTAGTTTATGGCACTAAACATCCAGGGGGCTAAACAGGGGTCACAACTGGAACCACCAAGCGTCACTTGAACGAACCACCGAATTCCACTCCCTTGGAACCATCACTGGATGTCACACGGGCTACGTAGCCACCTTTAGGGCTTGTATTTTTAAGTCTGTCCGGTTCAGCGGTTCCAAAGGATCCAAATCAAGAGGTTCCAAACATCCCGTGGCAGCCACGAAGGAGTGCATAAAACGGGAACTGTGGCAAGATGGTCTGCCTGAATACTGACTGTTTTAAGCCTGACATCCGATGGCGCAGTATTTCAAATGTATTCCAGTTGTTGCGGAAGGTGTGGCGTCTTGATACAAATGATTCAAATGATACATGATCAAAAGAAAGATTGATTTTCGCGGGTGAACCGGCCAAGCCAGCTATGATCTATGATGATTCTCCACACCTCATAGGTTTCGAGTGTTATATCATAGTTCATCACAATTTATCATAGATCTCTATTTTTGGACTCAATTTACCAGGTTTCATCATATTTCAGAGTTCGTTATACGACCATCGGGTAACCACAGCGGCTCTGGGCCTCTGGAGCGGCATCGTCTCGATGTTGTGGTGTGACTGTCAACGGAAAGGGCGCTGTTCAACGGAGGTAGGAAGCAGCGGGTATGAGGGGGGGTCAAAATTATACATATGTATATATATATTATATATATATATATCTACATATATATATATGTACATGATGCCATTGATATTGTGATATTGATATGGGAAAGAACATGCATATATATATATATAGATATGCAGAAAACAACAAAAACTATATATATATAATTGGTGGAGCATGGGTCAAGTATGGGTCAAGTCGTTGGGTACCTTTGTGGAACCACAAAAATCACGAAATTGCTCCGTTGCTTGTTTCAGCAACAATAATTTTGACAAGCCCATCCCCTCATACAACGTAGATAACATATCCTTTCATATGTATTGATATACATATAACATATAACATATACAGTAACATATAACATATATATTAGTGTATACCAGGTAGATGATGATGGGGTTAACATGATGATGTGGTTGACATGATGGTGTGAATGCTAACCATGACCATGGTCCCTAACTCGGATGTGTTCTAACTAAGCTTCCTTTTTGATGATACTGTGATAAGTGATATTGTCATACCACAGCAGTGGTATCTGTAGCTGGAAGCCGTGAAACTGATCTGACCAAATTGTAGTGATGTGCTATCGGCTCAGCCTAAAGGCTACCAAAAGGTAGATATGATCTGGACAGGGATTCAAGGGTGAAGTGTCATCTCTGACAGGTTGATGAATTTGGTAAGACCGGGCCCAGTTGTTTACCAAACATGAACACAACTCGTTACCAGTACCTTGGTGTAGATGTTCTCCGGCCTACACGCCTCTATTTTGACCCATACTTAATCTATCTTAATCTTGCTTGCAATCACTGAGGCAGTTCTTGAATTGAAAACAAGAACCACGTCAACACGTTCATTCTTCAGCAAGAAAAAAACAGCTCTGCGAAACCATGGGCATTTCACCAGTATGCGTGTCATCTGATCACCAAAACGACCAAGGATTCATAGACTGGGACGATTTTATCCTCTGATTTTATCCTTGTGAATTGGCCGTATCACCATTCCATGAAAGTGGGGAACGGTGTCAATCAGTGTCAATCAGTGTCAATCAGTGTCAATCAGTGTCAATCAGTGTCAATCAGTGTCAATCAGTGTCAATCCTCCAAGATTCTTGACCGCAACATCCCCAGTTAATGGCAGGATGATGCCCGTTTGCAGAGCCACCTCGACCACCTTGTGGACTGCCTTGCGGGTGTCACATCAGCGATGCAAATGGTTTGGTAGAAACAAATACAATTTGTTCGTATCGTTTCTACAACCATGAAGTCATTAACAAGGAGATGATTAGATGGGTAAAACAGGTGTTGGTGTACATTTGGACAAGCATTAAATGTCAAACAATATTCAAGAACTTTCCAGCCTGACTATGCCCCAATCACAATGTCATAGTCACCAGAACATACACAGAAGCTCACAGAGAGTCAACAAATACAGCAAAGAAGTTCATCAAATAAATCACTACAGCAAATAAAATCAATCAAAAATGGCTTTGTCATGCTTTGTCTGAAAATTTTTCGGTACCTCCACATCCATTGGCTAATCCATGGATTTTCCTTGTTAAATGATGTTAAATGTACACGATTTGCAGGGTTAAATCCCCATATCCCCCATCTTCAGACAGACCCTATGACTTCATCAAAAGCACAGACCATGCCATGGCAGGCTATCACCATGCCTGACAAGCGCGGTGGTTTCCCGTCCCGCGGTCGTGAGGTGCCTCAGCAAATGCCGACAATTGCCATGCCATAAATGGACAAAAAATGTGTGTATAATACCGTCTTAGTGCATTACAAGTACCTGTAAATGAAGTTCACACTAAAAAATCAGGTGATTTGAGAAACATTGTTTCCCATTAACAATATCCAATCATTACTTCAGGTATAGGTGTTTAACGATGGTTTAGTCAAACAAGATCGACATCATGTCCCCAGTGGCCTCGTCCACGTGAAGGTGGTTCTGAGCTGGGAAGCAACGCAGCCTCAGCTAAGAGAAATCCCCGTGTTTGGCATCAAATAGATAGTAAGGTTTGTATAGGTTTGTAAGGATTAGTAAGGATTAATAATTGGTGTTTTGTGTTTTGATGGAGAATCTATCTCAGAGAATTGTGATTGGAGACGAAGAATCTACAGCAGCATGTTTCGACAAACAGATCATCAAACATATCAAAGACTGCTGAACATTGAACATCCAAATGGGCCCCCCTCCAATTTTGACCCATTATGCCATTGCAAATCAAATTCAGAGTCATATGGGGCCCTTGACGTTCACTCAACACGCCACAGCTCAATACTTTGGCTTCCCCACCTGGAGAACAGCTACGGGTGCCATGCTGCCACCGTAGCCTGAAACTTGCAGAAACTTGTTCGACCGTCCTCCCTCCTGAAAGATCTTGGAAGAACTGAGGTGGTCACCTTTTGCCGTTTGTTAGGGGACAATAATATAGCAGTCACCATTGCAAACCATCATATGGACACAGTTTACGCCTTTGGCCTCTGCAGGGATCACTAGTGACAGATGACTTGCACACATTAAATCTGGCTGACATCGGGGATATCCATGAAATTGGAATCCTCCTTATTGGTGTTGCTATATTTGAGGTATTTTAATGTGAATTCTCCGTATCCATCATATCACTGTCATATCACCATGAAAAACGGTGAAATCCCAGGCCGATACTCCGAAGTCGGAATCCCGAGTTCACCCGAGTATCTGACTTGCAGGGCGGCTGTCATGTAAGCTGGCAAGCAATTCCTCAAAAAAGGGGAGCTCTTAAAAGGCAATTCCTATGGTGGACGCAAAAAAAAACCGCAGGCTTGATTACAATATGATCATGCTTCACCAGTGGTTCACCATGCTTCACCAACAGGTTGGGGCTGTTTTCCATTGTTTTCCAGTAAAAAGCCAACCCTCCAACTTCCGCAACTTGGGGCCTTTTTTGTGGCAGCCAAGATTCATTGAGGCCATCATCAACGGCACCACCTAAAAAGCTCCACAAAGAGCGGAAACAGATTTTCTCGACATATTTCTATTGAAGATATTAGTGATGCAAAAAATACACAAACACTAACAGATTCTTAATACATATTATACACAATTATACACACATATATGAAATATAGATAATTGATGATAATTGCAAGACACATACATGATGATAATTAAATTATGTTGTTGCTATTAATACATTAATATACACTATCTTTCAAGGTCGTCTTGCCAAAGCTACTCTGCCATCCCCTCTCCCGTGAGCCAGACTACCAGACTCGGCCTCGAGGAGCCCCTTTGTTGTCGTTCGCCCTGTGGCGGTGACTTGACGGTCACTTTTCGGCCAAACGTTGCTGGTGAAAAATGGTGAAGCATGCTGAAACATCTCATGTTGAACATGGATGAACTATTGATGAACTTATATTGTGACCACACTCTTGCAGCTAAACTATCCCAAAAAAAAAAACAAGAACTCCTGACTGTCGTGACTCAGGCCAGGGATTTTCTAAATACTGTAGTTTCTTCTTCATCAGTTTCACATATAGTTTCACCATTTCACTGGCCATAAATTGGGATAAATCGAGGTATACCATGGTATACCGATGGGCAACGGCCGCAACGGCCGCGTTTGCGGCCTGTCGTTTTTGTGATCAGATAGGCGTCTCACAGCACCGGATGGCGAGGCACCTGGCGATGCACAAGTCTATAAAAAGTGGAGATTTCTGTAGACCTATAAAAATCATATATTATGAAAAGAAACCTAAAGACACCTAAAGAAACCTAAAGCTAGTTGTTGCATCTGAAATGTGTGAGCAAATATGCTGGAGGCATATTTTGTAGATATCATAATTAATAAGCTTTATGTATTTAATATATGCAAACTTAAAGATTCGAAGTTTGAAGTGCCTTCTTCTTCACTCATCTTCGAACCAATCACATCACTTGAAGTACAAGATCCGTGACCTGCTGAGCACCTGGCTTGCAGGGTGGCTATCGTGCAAGCTGGCGAGTAATTCCTTGGAGACCAACGAGGAAAACGATGCGGAAGAGTCCCACCCAACAGCCATGGTACAAGAATATACAAGAAGAATGGCAGTACAGAATCTGGCAGAGATACTGGCAATGCAATTACTGGCAGCGTAGCAAGTGTTTTTCAAAGATTTTCACTTCCTCAGTGACTCCAGTGATACATCTATCGGAATAGATTCATTGGCATTCCAAAACTGCAATCTGTTACCTGTTTCAGGTGACTTTCAGTGTGCCACGGAAATGCCTTTGTTGGGCCAAGACTCTGTGAGGCTGTCATCAATGCCCCCAGCACCTGCGTAGGTAAACACTGGCTATTATCGACTGCTGGTATTGTCAAGCCCGGCCAAGGTGGGCTGGGAGGATGTAGAGATCTTGACACCATTTTGGCGCCATCGTTTTTGAACGCTAACCTTCCTTTTAATCAGTCTTCTATCTGCAATTTGATGTTCATGACCAAAAAAACATTAAAAAAAACTTGTTTGCTTGAGTGCGCACCTATATGACATTCTCAAAAATCTGCGTAATCACCACAAATAATGACAATTTTGCTAGCGCATCATTTTAGGTGTACACACACATTCAGCAACCAGCCCGGACACCACAGCCCAGCGGCTACCTCCCTTACTCTCGCGTGATCCAGGAGCCCTGAAACGGGCGGAATGACTTGGTACAAAGCATGGTAAGTTTCCCTATGAATATTGTAATCGTGGGATGTAACTATTTTGGGGAACTAATATACTTGGGTATAACTATTATGGTAAAACATGATAAAACGGTAAAACTATTATGGTGTAAGTAGAAGTATACCCTCTAATCATGGGCAACTTGCTTATCCCTATTAAATCCAATACAAGGTCTTCAACATGTGCGATCTGGCTGTGTACTGGACAGCGCCGCTTGGTTGCATGCTCAACCCAAAGTTCAAGGTCGACACATCATGGTTTTATATTGTTTCATGAGGTCCCCATGTCTCTTCATCTCTCCGGCAACTGCACCATTGAAAAGATACAGATACGGCTGAATTTCATCTTCGTTCTCTGGGCAAATTCAATGTCTAAGAATTTTTGGTGGTAAAATCAGTTTTAACTCACCATGTGTTCACCATTTTTGATACTTGAAATACTTGAACCAGTTAAATCTCCATTTTTTCACCATATTTGATGAGTTTTCATGGCAACCCACAGCGGATCCCGTGGCCATCCGTGGCCATCCGTGGCCATCCGTGGCCTGTCGTTCCTGCTGTCCGACAGCCGTCCTTTCATGGCACTTTCGGGGGAGGCACCTGGCACGAGACCATGGAACCCATCACCTGCTTATATATAGTTATGTAATGTTATATAATAACATTTAACAATTCATAATATTATATATAATATATTTACATTATAATAGTCATGAATAATATATAATAAAAAATAGTAAAAATAACAATAATAATAACAATAATAATATTAATACTATTAATAATAATAATAATATTAATAATAATAACAATAATAATATTAATATAAATTATATATATCATTATATATCATGATATGCTGCTCGCCTTTGGGTGACATCATCTCATCCGGCCGCGCCATGGTTCGGCCAAGGGCCGCCAGGCCTGGGCGACAAATAAATCAGCGATGTTTGTGAACGATCCAACACGGCAACGGCAAAATCACCACAGGAAATCGGAGGGAAACTCACTTTACTATCATTTATATATAGACTATATAGATACATATTCTTGTTCTCTATACATACATACATTCGTTATCATTCGTTGGGAGCTTCAAGTATTGGAGTAGGGAAAACAAGTCACATGTCCGATGTCTTCAAAATTTGGGCGGCTTCGCCGACAGAGAAATCAGCGAGCCGCTTCAATCAACGAAGAAGATGGGATACTCAGCCAACTGGATAAGCTGGATAAGGAAAGCCGATTGAATCCTTTCAAGCTACCAATTACTGGCAGTCATCAGAGCATCAAGCGCTTAAATGTCGAAATGAAGCTGGTAGATTGAGTACACACATTGGCTATCCAAATAAACCTTTCACCAATGTTGCCGAGGCTAGGCTTAGGATGCAAGTCTTTGCCACAAACTACCAAAATCCAGACTCGTGATGGGCAAATTTGATCCTATACGAGTTTTATCGAGTTGTCATTGGCACACCAAAACTCATCAAATATATTCATTGGACACCTATAGACCTTTGTGTTGGTATTCGCTGGAGCGGAGACCACACATCTCTCAGCCTCTGACCCGGGCCACCTGACAGAACATAGACATGTCATGTCAAGCTGCCACAGCGGCTCCAGGATAATTGATACTGTCTTTGTCTAATTGGTGGCCTGAACTCTGAACCAATCCCCCAGAACAGAGAGTCCTTGGACATCATCCCATGAAATATGTGAAAGAACCAAACAATTGTGAATGCTGCACAGCATTGTAGCGGTTTATCAAAAAAGATATGGCCGCCATATGGCCAGGTATCACTCAAGAGGTCATGATTTTCATTCATCCAGCGGGACAAGGAGCTCAACGGCCGGATGGCTGCCTAAACATCAATCAGGTGTCCTTTGCATACCGCCATATAAAAAGCAACGAAAATGGGGCCTACCGGGCCTACCTCCACTTTATAGCCATATGTGCTGATCAACCCCAAGCCAAAGAGTTTATCATCATATGTCTAAATGTTCATGATTTTTCTCCATTCAAATGGTTACAATTTGGGGCACAGTATACCAGGTATACCTCCATTTTAAGGGACACACCCAAATCATCGTTCAACGACGTCCACTGGGGACCCTCACGTTGTCGCTGCCTTGGCGCATCCGAATAGGATGGGATGGGATGGGATATGGGGGTGTCCATAAAAGGGGGGGGTACTAGCAAATGGATGGTTTATAATGGAACATCATATTAAAATGGATTTGGTGGCACCCCCATTTTAGGAAACCTCCATAGATTACTTAATATTACTTTATCATAATTTGCATATATGCATATATAATCATATTCCGACATCGACACCATCTGAACTTGCCTGGCCAGTCGCAATTTCTCAAGTCTCACCACTAGACTATCATGTCCCAGTGGGACTGACCAACAAATCATTATCCACCACTGAAGTCATGACATATTCTTGGCCATCCACCAGTTTGCCTCATAGAACTCGCAGCCCTGAGCTCCCGTGCTCCATCATCTCTTTGATGTGCCTGGCTCAGCAACAGCCAGTGCAGAAACTGCGTCAAATTTGATTCCCGATTCTAAAGGCAGCGGGGCTGCCGACTCACGATGCTATTTTTTGCACATCCAGGGCTGGACATGTACCAGAGTATAGAGGTGACCTACCAATCAATGTGCCTGGATAAACAAAATCACGAAGGAGGTATTCACATTTTAAAAAATCAGGTGGCATGTTTGATATTGAATCGACACAGGATATTATATATAATTATAATATGATCAGTATGTTTAAAAATACATATAATAACTAGTATAGATATTATCATTATACAGAAGCATGTTTACACAATCATTTTTACACAATCATTATAATCATTACATATATATATATAGAGAGATGACATATACAAACATTACATGTATATGTATAAATGTACAATCATACATACGTTACGTTACATTACATTACATTACATTGCATTGCATTACATTGCATTGCATTACATTACATACGTACTGTATATGTATATGCATATGTGTATGTGTATATGTATATGAATATGTATATGTGTATGTGTATATCCATATGTATGTGTATATGTAAATCTATATGTATATGTACTGTATATGTATATCTACATATGTGTATATGTATATATGGCTTGACATTTTACAAAAGCTATCAAAAGCTCATCCACTCCAGGGCCAGACCTTGTCCCATGGCAGCCATGAGAGCAAGCCGCATGGGGGAGGCACAAAAGTGTATGCTCACAATCTGGTGGGTCTGGTGGCTATTACTGTTTCCTGCTGGGAATCACCAATGATCATCAGCGGTCCAAAAGATTGGATGGATCAATGGATCGTACCGCATAGCTGTCATCCAACATATCTATACATATCTAACAAGAGATCAAAAAGATGCTCAATCAGACTTTTATGATTGGGCATGACTGTGGCTATTGCCACTGGGCTTTTTATTGTTTGTGAAGAAATACTTTCTCGGTCCAGCCGTGATGAACCCAACAGCAGAAAGTACTGACTTCCTCAACAATACTACGGCTTGTCTTTTGGATCTGTTGTGATGAGAAAATGCTTGAAGGGCGTGGCGTTGTGGCGTGCTGCAAATTTTGCAACTGCAAAATATTTAGGGGTAAAGTCGGGCAAAATGTAACTATCCACAATTTTGGACCTGGGCTGAGAAGTGGAAGGCAAAGGATTGTCCAGGGACAACAACCCGTCTATGATGCATTCCAGCTATAAGCCCAGGGGTAGGAATCATATGCACCGCACCATCTCCGGGCATGGCCAAGCAGAAGTCGGCACTGGAATAAAGTTGCGAACGGTGGGCCTGGCATTGGTGGTTTGGAAGATCTGGACGACTTGGGCTGGTCGAATTCTCTTTGAATTTGCACAGGTTTAAGCGAGTCCCAGTCATTACACATTACAAACATGTACTGCATATCAATGTACAATTAGGTTAACAAGGTGAATAATATATATATACATATGTTCATATTCATAATACAGGCAACATGTCTGCCGCCCATTTCAACCACCCTACTTAACCAGTCCTTATACTCTCGAGCAAAGTTGGTGCGCTCCGCTGCTGTCGCCCCAAAGACCTCAAGATTCATCGAGTTTCGGCCTCGAAAGTCCACCAATCTTGAGGTGACACTTGCGTTTTCATGCATTTTCCATAATTATGGTGGTTTCCTGAAATAGGGGTACCCCCAAATCATCCATTTTAATGGGATTTTCCATTATAAACCTACCATTTTTTGATACCACCATTTATGGAAACCCCCATGTTTGTCGAAACATGATGATTCACAAGTGGATGGAATGGGATATCCTATTGTCAGACAAAGCCGCAAGAACAATGTATTTACGATTCACAATTCTTGATTACCCGAAGAATCCCCAAAAACTGTGGTCTATGTGTCTGGACAATACCTGGACATATTTAAAGATATTTAAAGGAGTTTTCCTGTTCTTCGGTCCGAGCACCTCAAACAGCACACGGCTGTCGTTTTTGAAGGCACGCTCCACTGCTCCGGCCACCAAAAGCCTGTGAGGTATCCGCCCTAAAGTGCTGTATTTGCCAGAGGCTTTACATGAAGTTGCCATGAGATGTTGACAATGTGACATAGTGTCTTTATTTGGCGATACATAATAGACTTGACATAAGCCTGACATATCTCTGCAATATCTCTGCACCGTGTCACAGTTGAGCTGACACACTCCTTCACTACTTCCAATGTGACGCTAGATCAACGGCATTAGATTTGGAGCTGCTGCAAAGGATGTTCATGACAAAAATAAAAGGGCTGCAAGGAAGTCGGTATTTGTATGTATTTGTAAGATACAGCAATCATTCAGACACAATATCAACATGCAGTTTTCCATTTGTTTACTCTCCGTATACCATATATTGCCACATCCAATATTTTACCCAATCATAAGAGCAGGTCCAAGCGGTCCATATTGGATTCCCAACTTATCAAATTGCGCAGTGTTCAAAGCCCTTTGTCATTCCAAATCTACGGGTTGGTTAAGAGGGGCTTTCCATCATAGATGATGATAGCATATATAATAGCCCCATATAGTGGATATTATAGCCCCTCCAATCATCAACCACCCATACCTTATTGACCATTTCCAATTTTTTTGAAGGTTCAAAACCCATTAAAACCCTAATCATGATGAAATCCCCATTCAATAACTAACCCACAGAGGTTTTTCATGCCCAGGTTCCACTTCCCGCCTTTCGCGGAACACAAAGTAAGGTGGCCGATCCTGGTCACCGAGACACTCTGAACGCCGCCATGGTAATAAATCTATATTAATTAAAACCATTATATATATATGTGTATAGTTCTATCAATCTGCAAAAAAATATATGGTAAAATATTGTGTATAATATATAGTTCATGAGACCCCAAAAAGGACATATCCAATCTTAAATCAATTAAATCAGTTGCTTTGTTTTAATTGGGAAAGGGAATGTCTGCAACAATTCCAAACACCCGTGCGGAGTCGCAGTAAGACTATTCGGTCCTCATCGTTGCCATGGATACACTCTCATACGGCCAGCAACCCTTTCCCTTGGAAATTGACAGACTACACTAATCAAGTTGGTCGTGCAAACGACTCTCAATCTCTCAGTGTGAGCTGGCTTGGAGGGATTCGGAAACATCTACTTGGAGGGACTTCTTGAGAATGGATCCGTTCAACAAACCCAAAACAATCGTGTACCAAAAGAGGGTTGCACAAATTTTGCGCCCCCTACCGTGAAGACATTTACCTGCAACAGGATGTCCATTTCAGCCAGTCAACGGCCCTAGTCATTCCTGGTAATGAGAACAACCTGGTCAAACTATGTCAAACTGTGATGCCTTGATCAGCACTGAACAGGGCAGAAAAGCGAGAAGACGCCTTGATGGAGCCTGCGAACGCCACCGCGACTTGACGTGGACGCTTCAGAAGGTCTTCCTGGCCAAGGTCAAAGATGCCTAAGTAGCCTGCAATCTTTGAAGGGTTGAAAATTAGAGGGGTATGATGATATGATCGAATGAAATTTAGCAGCCAAACTCCCGACAAATATTATGGACAAATGAGGCAGCAAAGGTGGGAAGAGACAGAGAAGAGAAAGGAAACAAAAAATCCGAGAAGAGAACGAGCCAGAAGAAAGAAGAGTAAAGTGCGCAAAGAAGTAGAAAAATCGCGAAATACTGTTTTTTCCCATGTTTTGTAGCTCCGGAGGGTCGAAAAGTAGGCTCGATAAAGCGGCAGGTACAGAGCCATCTGGTCGGATGAGAGATCAAAACTTGCAGTGGTGCGAAGCACATTTTGAAGCAACACCTCATGTTCGGAGCACTCTTGGACGTTGAGATGTTCAAAAAAGTGCACGCCGTTGTGGCACGAAGCACATTTCGAAGTCAAACTCGGTAAAAATCACCACATTCGGTCCACTTTCAGAAGTTAGGATTAAAAAAACACAACACTTTCTTCGGACCACATTTAAAAGAAGTTGAGATGTCAAAAAAAAGTTACACATACATAGATATATATATAGATAGATAGATAGATAGATACATAGATAGATAGAAAGATAGATAGATAGATAGATAGATAATTAGATAGATAGATAGATAGGTAGATAGATAGATAGATAGTTAAATAGTTAAATCGATAGATAGGTAGAGAGAGAGATAGAGAGATAGATAGATAGATAGGTTAGATAGATTAGATAGATTAGATAGATTAGATAGATTAGATAGATTAGATAGATTAGGTAGATTAGATAGATTAGATAGATTAGATAGATTAGAAAGATTAGATAGATTAGATAGATTAGATAGATTAGATAGATTAGATAGATTAGATAGATTAGATAGATTAGATAGATCAGATAGATCAGATAGATCAGATAGATCAGATAGATCAGATAGATCA
>Ga0126342_10009723_pt1 | contig 17230 bp, 7 predicted proteins | sample Cyp1metagenome_FD_92528 | JGI IMG/M metagenome (GOLD analysis project Ga0126342, IMG submission 92528) | Coral microbial communities from Lord Howe Island, Old Settlement Bay, Australia - Cyphastrea 1 metagenome | ecosystem: Host-associated > Invertebrates > Cnidaria > Coral ... | reverse complement strand
GTGAGGCCCCCCAGTTATAAGTTGGTTTATAAGCCCCAGTAACTATAGTTATAAGTACCATAAACCATAGTTATTGGAGTTATAAACCAACTTAGCTATCTTGGGGGCCTCACATTGTAGTAGTGTTCATGAGTTTTCCCAGATTGGTGACAGACCAAGACTGCAGATTGGGAGGGACAGCGATGTTTGACTTGATCATTACTTGATGGTTTGATGATTACATTCCCGTGTCCTGCTTATTGCTAATTCATCCCTTGGAGGAAGTAGTTCACTTGAACATCAAACTGGATGAACTTAGGATTCGACCATATGTCATCCCCTTTTCATTTAACCAGTATATTCATAGGTTTTTGATGGTGAAATGACGATTCAGGTTGGTTGAATATTTTGATTTTTGGTTTCACCTACTGTTTGCGGACCAATATTCCCTGTCGGAAATCGCCTGTTTCAAAACGCTGAGGACCAGTCGCTCCGCGCCTGGCTCTGTGGTGGCGACATCGTGAGGGCCAAGAGCAGTCGCATCGCACACATGTGGCGCACCGGTGATCGGCGAACGGCCCACTGGACGGCAACCAATGCTGTTTTTGGATGTTTTGGATTGCTGAGTCCACCACTGATTTTTTGGGGGATTGAAGATGTTCCTATATATCCTCTGGTAAACATACAAAAAATTATGGAAAATCACCATGCTTTTCATGGGTAAATCAACTATTTCTATGGCCATGTTCAATAGCAAACTGTTTGTTTACCAGGGGGTATTCTTTTGGGATTCCTTAAGCAAATACAAATGGTGGGATATTATGGTTTTTGATATCCAAATAAGCGTGAATTGTTTCCTATGATTTTCAATGGTTAATGAATGACTTCATGGGAGCCCGACCATCAGTTTCAGGGGTTTTAAGTTTTGACTTTTGACCATCAAAAAGTATAATGGAGTTCTATCATGGAACATTGAGATGTTTATTCGGCAAGGGTTTGGAAGATGTTTCCAACAAGACTTGTGATTTATGATCACTTTCCGGCTGCTAAGTTGGCACCTACAAGCAAGTGGACCTTTGATGAGTAGGTTTTACATGTATTGTATTATAGCCGATATTTTACTTTTAAATGGGGATATATACTAACAAACAAAGAAAATATGCTGGGTATTTACAGGGGATTATGCAATTCTTTAGGTTGCTGTTGGTTCATAAAGAATATTGCCTGGGTTTACGGTGGAGATGGATATAGTTTGGACTTGGTTTGCACCGGGAGTGGGGGGTTCACCAAGAAAAATGTAGTTCAGCGACAGAAACAAGATTGAATTGACAAATATGGTCTGGCTGGTGATTTGGAACTTTTATTTTTCCATATATTGGGAACAATAATCCCATTTGACTAATATTTTTCAGAGGGGTAGGTATACCACCAACCAGTGGTGATTCAACCTCTTCAACGAAGTGGCAATGTTCACCGGGACCAACTTGTGGATGACTTGGTGAAGGGATGGTGCTGTCAAGAGCGACCAGGTTGAGAGGCAAAGCACATGGAGGTTCTCTTCCCATTTGGGGATGGGAAAACTTCGGGGACCCTCTGGCAATCAAACATCAATGGTGTGCTGGGAATAAGATCTGTAAATGGCAGATTCTTGGTTGCCATGCTTCATGACCGGAAGCTACAGGATGGGCCCCATAGTTAGCTAAGTTGACATATAAGTGGTTTGACTATGGTTTATGGTAGATATAACTGATATACTCTCCCTAGATAGCGTTCAGTTGGTTTATAACTCCAATAACTATGGTTTATGGTACCTGTAACTATAGTTCATGGTGATTATAAACAAACTTCTAACTGGAGGGCACCATCCTGTGCCACATTCACCATTATGTTCCTATCAAAACTGACCAACCACTGGGATGAGAACTTACTGTTCCTGGCAAAAAAAAACGCGAAAATCTGGCTTACTGATCCATCATTTTCTGTTCTTTCCAGCTCCGCAGTCATGGCCCGAGTTATACCAGTTATAAGCACTAACAAAACCCCATTTATAAAATGTATAATCCCATAGAACTAACCAGTTATAACTAATAGCCATGGATATACATGGCCATAAGTGTGTGGATCTGGATCAGCATGACTCTAAGTTTAGAGGTCTTGAAAATAAGGCTTCGCCGATGTTCTTCCGAAGATTTCTAAATTATGGTTACTAACCATAATGTATTAGATATTGTGGATATATAGATGGTAATAATGGCTAATGAATATCTAATATAGATGGTAATATTAAATTAGATATTGTATGTATTAGCCATTATTACCATCTATAACTGGGTAAATTATAACGACCTCACTGTTCTCCCGAACCCTGGAATCATGGTTTATTTTAAGGAAATCATCCTCAAATGGCCCAAGATTTCAGGCAAGTGAAATATTATAATTTACTTAGATAGTTTCTGCAGCAGAAACAATAAGCTACCGGTGGCTTCTGAAAGCAGAACAGCGCAGTAAGGATGACATATTAGTATGTTTACTGTTTGGATTTGCAAAATACTAAGTATATATTGTTATTCTCAATAAATTTGAACCATAAAGCATGACATAGAGGATTTCCTCTGAAATGTCCCTTGAACCAATCTATCAATTTGCTGTTCTTCAAGTTTTGGTGCACTGCCGGAATGTTTTTTCTGGGGAAAAGCACACCATTCGGGCCCTGCCGGATGTGCATCCAGGTGAGTAGATCACTGGTAACAAGCAAGTGAAAATGTCACATATAGCGTTTTCCTTAATTAAAGGTACCCCAAGATGGATGGTTTATAAGGAAAAAACTTATTAAAATGGATGATTTAGTGGTACCCCTATTTTAGGAAACCCTCATATAGCAACCCCAAAACGATGCCGAAAAGTGTCCTATAGCAACCACAAAACGATGCCGAAAAGTGTTTCCAGGATGGTAGTTCGATGATATTTTCTCATGATTTCCAGGTTTCCAGTCCTTTCCTGCATCTTCTTGGGTTTACTCTATTGTAAATTGTCAGTAGCCATTATCATTGAAATTCATGGCTAACCACTATGATGAATATAATGGTTAACTTTCAGAAAATGTTTCATTATGGTCAACCATCAATACTGTGAGTACCATTCCCATGTTGAGGCTACACATTATCGCATCAAAGTCCGGACGCTCAACAGCATTTTTGTCGACCTGGTAAGAGGGCTGGTGTTTCTTCAGATGTTTTCACTTTTGAAGCACTGTTCAAAAGCCCTGTTGATGATGAAAAATGGGGTTATACTTTGTTATACTTTTATAGAAGAGGGATCATTTAATTATAAATCATCAACTATTGTTATACTGTATCCCAACTATACTACCCCAACTACCCAACAAAAACTGAGGATTATCACAATCCATGGATTTCGTAAAATCCCATTGAAAAACTCACCAGACTTCCCCCGTAGGCAATACATTGCTGGCCCAACTCAAACATGCTGAAACTTTGACAGAACTATTCCGGGGTATTCCTGGAGATTCCTGGTGAATTTACATTGGGATACATTGGAAATATCACCAATCAAATCGTGGTAATTTGCCATCTGCAGCAACTCATTGGAGGTATACAATACTTCACCAAGAATGGTCAAAGTTTGCGAATTTGCCCAACGTTTTTTTTCCCATTCAAGAATGGTCAAAATGACGAGAATTCATTTGAAAGTTTGCTCCAAAGACCAAAAAAAGGGTGGGAAGAAAACTGCAGGCAGAAATCCTCGCTTCCCCGGTTAAAGGGCCAACATTTACAATAGCTAGGAGCGACCCGTTCTTCTTCTAGCAGCCCCCATCTGGACTCAATGATCCAAGCCAGTAGGCTTTATGGTGGAGAATATCTCCAGCTCATGCGGGATTTTACCCGCCAATTTTGGTGAGAAGAATGGGGAGTTTTGCCAAATAATCGGGTGGGTATACTTCGTACAGGGTTGACATATGACCCATTCAGTGGTTTGTTAAGTGGGGAGTAATGATCAGTCATCACTAATCTAATTCCACAGACAGAATCCAGCAAGCGGTTGATACAGTTTTTCATGAATCTAACTGGGTAGCCCATCGAAAATTGGACTATAAGCTAGTGAAGAGCATAAATATATAAATGGAGATCAGAAACGAAACCTGTGATTTTTTCCCTGCTTATAGACAGTTATAAATGAGGGATATTCCGTAACCCCAACGATGTCATAGACCTTGAAACTCGGCCATGGCAACGGGAAAGTAGTCTTCCAAAGCCACCTTGTTGGCAGGCTCTATGTTTGTTGGAAGGATGGAAAGCATTACAAAATCATCGGACCCAGTTGCAAATGGGATAATGCCCAGTTATAACTGAGTGTAAACTATTGACCCTCCAGGACATTATAACGATTTAACAAAGTATCCAGATATTATACCTACAGGATGGTGCCCCCAATTGTTGGTTTATGAACCCCGTTAAGTATAGTTATATCTACCATAAACCACAGTTAGGTCAGGTTAAGTCACTTATAAGGCAACTTCGCTACGTTGGGGCCCCATCCTGTATACATGTACCCCATTTAAATGATCACGTAACTTGACCTCGGCACAAATAAATAGTATGAAACCAAACTCGGCGGCCTGCAGAGAACTTTCCAACTATGGCCAATAGAACCTTCTTTAATTTGCCCCCATTCACAAGCAGATTTTAAACCATCCTATCTTAACCTGGCGGGTTTGCTATATAGACATATGTTAACCCCCAAAAAGAAAGAAAAGTGATTTGCTATAGGATGGTTTTAATAGTTTAAATAGTTGCTATATAGACATATTTGCTATAGGATGGTTTCCTATATCTATAGGTAGACATATTTTAACCCCAAAAAATATTTGCCAGATTATTTTAGTAGGATTTGACGTTCCTATTTTTGGGGAGTTGCCAATCATAGGCTCGATCTACCAACAATCGCGGCCGAGTAGTGGCTGCGTGGTTCGGACCCTTCAAGGAAGTTGCGCGCAGCCCGGGGCCTCGGTGACGGTGGTTGGTCTAGTTTATAGTGGCAACCCTGGAAAAGATAGAAAAACTAAATCCCGCATCTTTTGAAGGAAAATACGGTTCTGTTGTTGTTTTTGTGGGATTGCTATAAGGAGGTTCAATTGCTTATATTGTTTACCATGAGTGTCATAGTGATCTGTGTGCTGGCAATCTATACAGAGAAATCTGGGGCTTTGGCCATGAAAAGTAGAAGGAGATGCCCGAAATGATGGAAGTATGAGGTGATTGTGGCAAAAATATGGAATATTCTCAATGGTTTGGTTTAAGGGGATTTTTTTTACAGGAAACCCCCTTGATCTTCATGGGAACATCTATGGTTGTCTGTAGATGTTCCCTTAAACCAATCCAATGAGAATATTTACAAATATTTGGGTATACCTCGATGAAGGGTACACTCAATGAAGTCTGAAAAACCGATGTTCTTTGCGTGCAATACATTGGGGTATATCATATCTGTAGCTACTATAGCCAGTATTGGTGAGATTCACTCAGCACATGTAAAGAGTTGACCCACCTAACTCTGTAGCTTTGGGAAAATGTGTTTGATTGATTGATGGGTGCACAAAAAAAAACTTGGGGAAAAAAACATATAACAGTTGGATATTTAAGGGACAAATAACATTCTATGGGTGCACAAGACGTTGGGAAAAACACGTTCAAATTTCATATCTGGTTGGTGGTTTGGAACATTTTTTATTTTTCAGAGGGATAGGTATACCACCAACCAGAAAATGTTTGAAAGTCCTCCATTGGCCCATTCACTTCAAAATCTCACAGGAAAGCTTGAGAACCGCAGGGAATTCCCTGCGGGATTTCTGATCAAAAAACGATGGAAATCGCAAGTTTTCATGGGAAAATTCACAATTTCTATGGTGATTTTCCATAGTTATGCTACCCTCTGGTAAACCAGCATAACTATGGAAGATCACCATTTTTAATGGGAAAATCCACTATAAATGTCCATTTTCCATGGCTATGTTAAATTACCAGAGGGTAAATTACCAAATGATGACCCAATGTCTATTTTGCTGGAGAACATGGTGATCTCTTGATCTGAGCCATCCATTTGAGACCATCTGTATCCAATGAGAAACTCTGGCTCTGAAAATAGGCCGCAACAAAAAACTGGATACCCAACAGAATTGTTCAATATGATGTTTTTTTTCCCGGATGCGAAACATTTTTCCAAGCTGCCGGTTTGTCTTCTGTGTTTTCCTGTGCCAAACGGTGGCACGTTGCGTTGCCACATTGGTTTGCCGCAGGGTCATCCCCTCTTCATATGTTTTTTCCCCCCAAGCCTATGAATTTGAGGCCCCCCAGTGATGTTAGTTGGTCTAGATTCGCCCCAGTAACTAGTTCGTTAAACTATAGTTATAAGTACCATAAACCATAGTGAAATTGGAGTTATGTTCGCCAACTGAACGCTATCTTGGGGGCCTCACATTGTATGAATTTGAGTATTGGATCTATTCATGACTTGGGGGTCGAAAAAAGGCTGATATTTTTTGACCATGATCAAAATTTGGGGATTTGGTTTGCTATTGATGTGGCTGTCGCTCAGCTTACGTTCCGATGTGTGGTTGAAACGCAGCTGGAAAATCCCCAAACTAAATGGAGGTTTCTAGCTGGTTAAATCATCTATAAATGGGGGATTTACCATTGCCATGTTTGATATTGTTTGATTACTGAAGCTTGACAGATAGACTGATAGACGGATCTTGAGAAGAGAGCCCACACGGTTCATCCGCATCACTGAGCCACAGCGACTGCTTAGGTGCAGGAGGAGTCGATGAGGCCTGGGAAACTGCTGAGGACACTCTAAATGAACATCTCAGGTGGTTGAACATATGCTCATTAAAATCCAGTTTAGGATGAAATCTCATTAACATCCCATAAAATGAGGATGAAATTTGTCTTACACCAATTTTTGTTGGCGAACGCTCCTTTACGCATCCATTGTGGCGTATGCTGAATGGCCTTGCTCCTCTTGAATCATGGTCAAAGATCGCCGAAGCACTTCAGTGCCAGCCTGAAACTGGTCTACCGCTCGGCGGAGTCCTGCAATGAGGACTTGCTCAGCGGGGGGCCTTATGTAAGGCCCGAACATTAGGCCACACTGGTCTATGGGGCAGATCCTCAGGTCAGGAAGTGTGGGCCATAACAATACCACTTCGGCGGCCGTTATGGTTCATGACAGATCCGCGCTTATATGTGAAGGAAAAAGATGTCTTAACATCATTTTTTGCTCAAAGTTGCCATGCTAGCAGCGTGATCAACTGCGCTTGACCATGCCGTCGCGCAGAGCCTTCACAAGCAAAGAAGGGCAACGTGATGTGCCGGTTGCCAACTGCGGCTGCGTTGGATCAAAGAGTTCTCCAGGCCATTGAAATTACCCCCTGGTGGTAGAACTGTGCCCTGCGGCCGTGGTGATGACTTGTGCAGTTGGGAAGATGACATTTGCAATACTTGGTCTGTGACCTGGCAGCAGCCGATGAACCATTTTCATTTGCCTTTGTCACTCCAATACCACATCCCATCATGTCTGGCTATTCTTTTTTTTGACCTACAGTGCCCCTTGCCAAAGCATTGCATCCTGAATGCCTTAATCAGCTCGTAACTAGGCTAACTACAGTTTATGGTGGACATGTGTTAGATATATATATACATATCTAGACACGTCTTTAAGCCAGCTTCTAACTGGGTGGCCCCACACTGTATCATGGGAACAAAAACGAATTTGATCAAACCCAGCACAAAAAGGATTGAATTTATTTGACCAGCTAACACCTGGCAAAGAAACCCACATATGAGAGTAGGGTCCAATGACATGATGCTGGATTCATACATATGGTGTAGCATTCGGATCATTGAGAACATGTGAAATGCTACGGATTGGTTTAGGACAGTCTAAACTGAACTGTGCCGCTTAAAATTGGGGATTTTTAGGACAAACCTCTGGGTGTAAACGGTTTTCCGGGTCTTTCCTGGAGATTGTCGGTCAAAAGTGGTGGAATAGAAAGATTCGGTCACACAACCGACGTCCTTTTTAGGGCCGGTGAGTGACATGCTTCCGCTCTCATTTCCTTTAGAGATTCAAACTGCGTCATTTTGCATGGTTTCTAAAGCATCATGGTGGTTTAAAAGACCTAGTCCATGGTTTATAACACTTTAGCTGGTGGTGTTTTTTAATGTTCATCCCCCCAGTCTTTCAGGGTACAGTTTTACAGACGTATCAATCCAAAATTCTGGTGACCATTGTCCATGCTAGCGGTTTTTAATGCGGCTCTCGATCAACCAAAACAGGTGTCTATCCTTGGGTAAACTAACATAACTATTGAACCTTCCCATTTATGGATGATTTGCCTATTGAAACAATGTTGATTTTCCATAGTTTAAAGTTAGTTTACCAGAGGCTAACTTCTAACTATGCAGAGGGGTCCAGTAGTGACTTGGACTTGGCCGATGATTCGTTTCCAAAAATTTCCCACTGGGGAATCGGAAAATTGGAGATCGATGAAGCAAATCCAAGGTGAGTGAAGTAAGTGGCCTTCCGCCAACGGAATTTTCATAGAGGTCTTAACACAGAAGTTGAGGAGGTTTATTTTGACAAAACACATCATCCATTGTGGATGATGTGTTCGGGGATGAAATCCTGCTCTAATCTGAAAGTAGCCCGTAGCCCCTAGATCTTTTATCATCATGTTCTTTAACATGATGTGCCATGAAAATTTGGCGGTAAATCACCCACGTTCAGTCTCACTCATATCATGTTGTTGCTTACCCTCTGGCTAACATAACTATGGAAAATCACCATTTTCAATGGGTAAATCCACTATAAATCATCATTTTCAATAGCTTTTTGTATGTTTACCAGAGGGTACATATCTTATGAAATCCCCGCTTTTTGTACCTCATGAAATAAATTCCCCGTGATACCTCCCATGCTGATAAAATGAACTACCCGACCTGGTAAACATGTTTACCAGAGGGTATCTATCTCCATTCTATCTCCATTCCATCTCCATGTTCAACCTCATTACTTTCCATTTCATATCATTTTTCATCCCCATGTTTTTTGGCTAGATCCAAGAAGCTTAATTCATATCCAATGTTTATGGCTGGAAACTATAGATGTCATCCCCTATTCTAATAATCCGAATAAGAATATTGATAGATTAATGCTAATACGACATATAGATAATGGTGAAACAGTAGATCCAATCTTTTACTAACCGGAAAAACCTACACTTTGCCGGTCGAACTTCCCAACTTCTTTTTGGCGCCAGGCGGATGTGCAGAACTACGCCAACTTCAAACAACGGTGCCTCGGATCCTGGTGTCGTCAATGGTAGGGGAGCCCCAAAGATTCCCATTCGGTGCAAGCTAAGGGGCCCAATACATGGCTAAGTTAGTGTTTTTTGCTACGTTAACAATATGGATCAATATGGTTTCTCCATGTTTATGGTGGATATATGATATATGGTAGCAATGTGGTGCCCCCTCCAGTTATGTGAATGTTGGTTTATAAAGCCCATGAAAACTATAGATATATCACCGTTTTAAACTACAGTGAAATTGGAGTTAGGTTCACCGACTTAGCTATCTTGGGGACCCCACTTTGTATGAATGGCCATTAATAGAGAGTGGTACCCTCAGGGGGGCCCATTGTACGGCGCTTTGTTTTTTAAAAAATATGTTGATTTATACTCATAGGTCTCTATTAATATTAGCGAATATCCAATATGGCAATATGGGTTTTTACAATGATCTGATAGTATGGTTAATACCAATAATATTAGCTATATGATTTACTATGATAATAATTAACCATTAATAGATATTATTGGTTAGTGTATGGTTATTTCCCATGACGGTGATTCATTGGACCTCTTGATATATTTTTTTGGGCTGGGATGTCTGATTGCCGGAGAAACGTTTCAGAAATCTTGATGAATGGAATTTGTCAGCAACCGACACGTTCACAGGAATCGAACAATAATTTTTTCTTAGAGTTATTTCCATCAATATTCGCAGCAAGTTGGGAACATGAGTATATGTAATGTGTTTTCTTTGATGACTTCTGACTTATGAACTTCCATAGGTTGCTTTGCGAATTTTACCCTTACAGAGAGGGCCTGACTTGGTGATGTTTGTTGGTTTATGTTCACCCATCGATACCTGGTTCGTGGTTTCAAAGATTTTTATTTCCCATAATATATGGGATAATCCTTCCCATTGACAACTATTCAGGCTAGTGAAATATTCTGGTTGGTGGTTTGGAACATGTTTTTTCCATATATTGGGAATAGTGATCCCAACTGAGTTTCATATTTTTCAGAGGGATTGAAACCACCAACCAGATACGCAATGATTGATTTCCACTCAAAACCCGACAGATATTGGAGTTACCAGCTGAAACCATTCTCACGGAATCTCCACCGTTTAGGATTGAGCCATCACAAAATGTCCAAGTTTGATTCATATGTGCCATGGTCAAAACTTGGATTACATATGATTGTAAACAAAGGGGGATGGTCATCAATCCATATCAATCCATTAATAGATATTAGTAGGGAATTTATATGACCCCAAACCATCTATCATACCACATCGGTTTTGTTCCTTAATATATAATCTTTAGATACCGATACCCAGTAGATATCAAGTATATAATATACCATTCTATATCCATCATGTATCCCATTTCTTAATCCATGGCCATGTTGCTTTATGTTTTGAGCCTCTCACATGACAATTCCTCTGATCCTGTTGCACATGTTTCTTTACTGAGGCTGAATTGTCGGTGTGATGCTCAGTGGGCCGACAGGTTGAATGACAGTTTTTTAACATTATTCAATGTCAAATTCTTGGTTCATAGTACCCCATATTATATCCCCATTAGTTGGTTCTATATCCCATCAAATGGTGATTAGCCATTATTAGATATTATATATTGGCCATGTGTCATGTTTTTAAATTGGTTTGTAAACCCAATTTACTAAAGTGATATCCCCCATAAACTGTCCAACTTATAAGTCAACTTAGCTCTCATAAATCATGTATAGATTCCATCAAATTCCTATGTATATAAGTGTTGGTTAAATCACCATTGTTCTACAGGATGGGGCCCCCGTTCGATAGCGTTCAGTTCACATATCAGTGGCTGAATTCTATGGTTTTATGGTGTGTATATATATATATATATATATATATCTATAACTATAGATAACTATAGTATTTACGGGATTTATAAACCAACATTCACATCACGTTTGGGTGCACCATCCTGTGTGGTTTTCCTATGGTTTTTCGTTTCGGGGCCCTTAAAAAGGCCTAACATCGATGCCAATACATCCTGCGACCGGCCAGGTGGGCCAGGAGGTTTGCTAAATGGTTAGTATCCATTTCAGGAAACATGTATGTAAATGTATCTATATATATATATATATCCATGTACATATACTATATATATAATTGTTCATGTAATCATATAGGTATGTATGTATATATATATACACACGTGTATACAGATATTGTAGATCTTGGTAGTTATTTGGTGTAGAAATTGTGCATCTTGGGTTGCATCTTAAATCCCTCCACCAAGCATCTAGTGTCACCCGTCGGACATTGAGGTGTCCATAGCCATGGGGTACCCCAAGTTCGCTGGATGGTTTATTTCATGGAAAATCCCTTTTAACATATGTAGAGACAGCGCTCTTCTTTACCCAAAACCATTAGGTTTTCCTATTATCTATTGACAATAACATATATATATATATATTATACATAATAATCAATTAATAACCAATGTTGGATGATGACTGGGGGTAGCTCTATTTTAGGAAACCTCTAAATGAGGACTTCTTAAAATTTAGCTTGCTTATGAATGAATGCGGTGCTAGCTGGATCAGTTGGGTCCAACTGCTCCATCTGAAATCCTTCGATCCTCTCTCAGGCCCTTTAGCTATTTCATCTATCGCTTTCGCAAGCTTTACTTGGAAGGTGCCACTATGGGCACTATGGGCACTACGGGCACTATGGGCACAATGAAATGTTGACATCTGAGCTGAAACAAAGATGACGAGCTAGACTTGGACTTCTGAACAAAAAACACATTTATTTGACGGGAAACAAGATGAAATAAGGTTTTTTTCTCTCCAAATTTGGCTACCCTAAGAACTATGACCAAAATTACGATGATTTAACGTTCCTTCATTTCAAATGCCCACAAGATGACAAGAAACTGGTGGAATTCTGCTCCCAGACCTCTCCCATGCCAGGTGGGGTGATCGCCAAAGAATCCTTCTTGCTTCAAGAGGCGCGAGGTCTTCACCTTTTAGTTGATGTGTATTCTCAGTGTCCTTCTATACAGTCATGGCCCTTTTCCAGCTAGAAGTACTTATAACCCCATTTATAACATGTATCATCCCACTTATAACCAGTTATAACTAATAAATGGCCATAACTGTAGAGTATAGCCTTCATAATTTACCTCTTGAGTAATTGAAGAGTGTTCAAAAAAGCACTACAGTTGATGATTTTTTGAAAGGTTTTACTACCAAATATATTGGAGTATCGATATCCATTATGAGAAATCCTCTAGACCAGCTTGAATACAGGGACAACGTTTTGTGTTTTGCAGACTGAACTGGGAAAAACTCGAAAATCGTCCAAGAAGTGATGAAAATAAGAAGAACGGACGGTTTAGATCTTATTTTTGGGGTTGAACGTTGACCCAGGCGACTGGCGACTGCTGATTCAGTATGGAAAAGTATGGTTAAACCATGGAGAATCTATACTTGCAGAAGGTCCAACAGTTCGTTCACTATTGTTTTGTTGAGCATACATATAATATATATATATATATACGTATATATATATAGTTAGATAGATACATCAAACCTTGCTGAAATTGAGCCAAATCAAATCCGTCCGAGTAATGAACAAAATTCCGGCCGACCAAATCGAATAGATGATGCGTTATTTATCTTATGCCGATATGTTTGATGGGATAATTATTCCAAAGATGGCACACCTTTAAGATTTGCATTAACATAAGTTGCCCCCTTGCACGTTTGCAATTTCTTTGTTTTGTCACATGTTCAACCCTTTTGTAGATTTAGTGTAATTTATTTTCATTTGCGTTCATTTACTTTCATGAACTTTCATTTGTCCATTGTTCTTTAGCTTGGAAATTGAGAAAAAAGAGCACCACAAGGAGATCACTAACACCTCGAGCCGGCCGAAAAATCGCCATGGCGAAAACAAACCATCAATGGTGGTTTTGGATAGAAAAAAAGATCTTTTGTTATGGGATCTAATGTGGCGGCCATGGGTTTATGGTTGACATGTGTCTCTGGATGAACACCAAAACTGCCAATGGATGTCTTGGCTGGTATGATCCTGCCATCCATTGACTGTTTTCCTGCACTGGATGGCCCACCAACCGGCCTGTTTGCTAATGGCTTTGTTTGGATACAGGGGACCAAACTGCATGATAGTTATAGACGGGCTTTAGATATTTGTAGATAGTTAATGTTACGTCTGATGGTTTTGAATGATATCTCTAGAATCTGAATATCTATTGATATTGTTTCTGACATGTACTGATGATTGATGATATGTTTGGATATGCAATGGTAATATATAAATATATGTGATTAGATATGTATGGTTTTTTTTAAATAAAAAACTTCTAGCATGCATGTATTTCCCTCTTTTTTAGCTGACACTCCCTGTGTCCAAGTTAGTTCGTTTGAGTGCACTGTTGACCTACTTCCAGCAAGGCCAGCAAATGGTCAAAGGTTGGAAAATGCTCATTGTTATCATTACCTTCTGGCAAATAAACATAGACCCTGAAAATCACCATTTTTTAATGGAAACTAGTCTTCCAACCCCGACAACTGCCAGGGTCTATGTTAATTTACCAGAGGGTAATCTTTGTTAATATTGTGATTAATCATTATTTACCAAAGATTTAAGATACTATTATGGTTAATTACATTTTCATTAGGCTTACTCACCATTAATCATCATATTATGGTCATACTGTTAATAATTGTGTGGTTCCCAGGTGTCTACGGGCAAATGTCTCCACACTTCTGCGTCCTTCAGTGGCTTGGAAATTAAACAATTCTGTCGGCGGTGGGCATGGCATCTTTGGGAAAAATGGGCAAAGATATGTTGGGATCCAGTGGTATATTATTGTGATTACAGTTATGGCCCGAGTTATACCTGTTATACCAGTTATACCAGTTATAAGTACTAAACAAGTCACCCCATAAAAATGGTTCATGCTTTTGAATTTCTTATTTCCAATTGATATTTCCAATCCCAAAATCATCATTTCCCAAAAAACAAAGTTATGTTTTTGAATTTCTTATCCCATTAAAATAACCCATTTTCTCACTAATATCCATGGCCATTGGCCATGTTGTGATTTATCGGGATGAATGAAGATTAATGGGACACAAGTCATGGGAAGATCATGGGATCTGGGTAAATTTCATCACGACCGAAGCCTGTTCTCCCGAAGCCTGGAATCATGGTTTATTTTAGGGAAATCATCCCCATTCATGGCCTTAAACTATTCAGGTTAGTGAAATATTCTGGTTGGTGGTTTGGAACATTTTTTATTTTTCCATATATTGGGAATAATGATCCCAACTGACTTTCATATTTTTCAGAGGGGTTGAAGCCACCAACCAGATGGGATAATTTGAGATGAACGCGCTGGAAATCATAGTAGAATAGAGTGTGCAAGAAACTCTTCCCGTGGTCATATAACTGGGAAATCAGCATCCGTTTTATCTGCCGGATGCGTCAACGGTCAACGGCTTTCTTTTTGCCAATTTTCATAGAGGAACCGAATATTACAAGAATTGGTAATTGTTCCTCTATGAAAATTGTTGCCAATTTAAAGAAAGATTGATGATACCATTTTGATATCGGTATTTGTTTAAACACAATTGGCAAGGCATGAAAAACAACAGATGGCGAAGCTGTTTTTGACTAGGCCATGGGGCGGCCATGGGGCGGCCATGGGGCGGCCATGGGCCGACATGATTTGCCTCAAACACCCTCAAACATATAACAACGTTGTGGACGGACGCGGCATTGGGGGAAGCAGCTGATACATAAACATCCACAAACATGATCCCTTCAACCAGCACAAATGAGTTGGGGCGTCAATGATACTAGCCCTTTAGACTTGTCACATCCCTAGACAGAAGCAAGTGCTTCTTGTGCTCTTATGGCAGTTTCCCAAAATGGCGGATCCCCAAGTCACCATGGGTTTCAATATTGAAATGGTCTAATTCAGGACAACTTGGGAGTATCACCATTTTCGGAAAACTCCATATGATAAGGTACGTACACTCACGCTCTACACATGATGATGGTTACGCATTCATACTGTGGATGCTCCCACTTGACCAGTATAGCCATTACCAGCAAGGATGGATGCCTCAACCACCAACCAGAATGGCAAATGAATGTACTCTTTTGTAATTGAACAACGGGACATCCAAGTCTTGAAAACTGTGTTGGGAATATCATCTACAAATGGACCTGCATCATGGCGCATGTTCAAGCAAGCTTGGATTTGATTCTATCCAGAAGTGCCAGCTTTTTTCGATGTGGAAAAACCAGAGATTCCATGGTGCATTGACCCATATAAAATATGATATCATATGCAGATTCACGCGTGGTATTTGGATTACTGGTTGGTGGTTTCAAACAGTTTTTATTTTCCATAATATATGGGATAATCCTTCCCATTGACTAATATTTTTCAAGATTTGGTTAAAACTACCAACCAGATTAATTACAAGTCTTTACCCTTAGGATGTACCTTTACCGGGTAAACGTTGACATAGATGTGGAAAAAAAACCATGGAAAAACCAGCGTTGGTAGATCATTTTCCGAACAAAACCAGTGGTTTTTCAGAGGTAAAATCCATATAGGCCATATAGATTCCTTTGAAATCTCTATGAAATCATCTACGGGAAAGGATATCATCCACCCCACCCCCCCCATAGGCGGAACCAGTGGCAGATGTGCCAAGACGCCAGGTGACTGTGCCAAGACGCGCAGACTCCAGTTGGGCAATGTGGACAGGCGCCAGGGCATTTGTTGCGCAAACGTGAAAGCCATGCGATCTGAGCTAGCTGGGCATCATGAAAAATGCTGGTCGAATGGTGATTTCATGGGATTTCATGGGTCTTATATTGTGTATAATATTATATATATATGTATATAAATATTTACATTTACATATACATTTACATATACATATACATATACATATATATATATATATGTATATATACATATACATATACATATATATATATATACATGTATACACATATATACATATATATATATACATGTATATGTCCAGTTATGGGATAGTATCTGGGACTACCGACTCGTTCGATACGAACTAGTACAACTTAATCTTTGCTATGGTCAAATGTACACTCACCAGCAAAAAACTATATAGGTTTTTTCTGGCAGGTATCTAAGATTCACTATGTTGGCAGTACTAAGCAGATTTGGGAATATGTGTATATATATATACACGTATGAGCTACAAATTTGGGTATTAGAGGCGCACAACTTGACAACTTGCGACTTATCCAACAACTTGCAATACGATTTGAATCAACAAACATGGCAAGTCGACCAAAACCACAGTCGTTGTGGTCGTTGTCCGCTCCAAGCATCACATGTTTTGCTTTTACAGAACCCATCACGTCAAAGTTGATTTTCCCAACGTTGCTTAGAATCGAATTCTTGTATAGTCCAGTGACCATGGATTCCATCCCAGGTTGATGGTGAGATGTTTGGTCTATACTCAGGGGTTTAATGAGGATTAGGAAATATTCAATGGCCATTTCAGGAACCTAAATTGGAGGTACCTACCATATATAAGGCCTATATAAGGCCTATATGAGGGAATATTCCGGCAAAATATGGCCTTATATGGTACAGTACCTCCATTTTAGGATCCTGAAATTCCCATTGAAATATAGAACTATAATCCAGATGGGATTCACTGGTTTGATTGGGAATATTCACCCCGCTTCGCGTGGGGTGGCCGCCCACACCGCAGGTTTATTTCGGTCCGTGAGAGGGGCTAAGGGTGGTTTTCCCCCGTGGGGGCTCCCCAAGCTAAGAATTTTCACTTCCCCCC